>OIWV01002738.1_pt1 | contig 12385 bp, 10 predicted proteins | sample 1587751 | NCBI WGS metagenome assembly OIWV01 (sample SAMEA3888913, study PRJEB22519) | human gut metagenome | biome: human gut; feature: human-associated habitat; material: faeces | place: Denmark | collected 2010
TGTGTGCAGCCTCGGCACCGGCATGGATGCGGCGGCTCAGCTCCACCTCCTGCTCGGCGCTCAGCAGCGGGATCTGACCGATCTGCTTGAGGTAGTTCTTCACCGGGTCGTCCAGCAGCTCGTCCATGGCAGCCTTCAGGTCTGCCGGGTTCTCCTCGGCATCCTCTTCGTTTTCATCGGCAAGGCCCATGTCATCGTTGTTGTTCTCGGCGTTCTCCACCTCAGCAATGATGCTGTCCACGTCCAGACTCGGCTCGTTCTCTTCCTCCAGGACCTTAATGCCGCGCTCCTCCAGCAGGGTGTAGAGGGTGTCTACATCCATGCGGCATTGTGCCGCCAGCGCCTTGGCCTCCTGTGCAGAGAGGGTGCCCTCGCCCTTAGTCAACAGTTCCTTCAAAGTCATGCCCATTTTTTCTCTCCTTCCCACTCCGGGGAATTTCCTGTAATATTGCCCTGTGCATCAGATCACAAGGCCGCCGTTCACCCCGAACACCTGTCCGGTGATGTATCCGGCATCCTCGCCGGCCAAAAAGACCAGCAGCTTTGCAACTTCTTCCGGGGTGCCAAGCCGACCCACAGGGGTCTCCTCGGCCAGCGCCGCCTTGTCCTCGGCGGTAAAAGCCGCCATCATGTCAGTCTCGATGACCCCGGGCGCTACGCAGTTCACCGTAATGCCGCTGGGGCCCTCTTCCTTCGCCAGTGCCTTGGTCAGGCCGATGAGCCCGGCCTTCGCGGCGGAATAGTGCACCTCGCAGCTGCCGCCGGTCTGGCCCCACATACTGCTCACGGTCAGAATGCGGCCCTGCTTGCGGCGGATCATGCCGGGCAATGCCAGCTGGCACAGGTGGAACGCGCCGCTCAGGTTCACGTCCAGCATCCGCTGCCACTCCTCCGGGGTGATGTCGGTAAACAGCTTCTGCTGCGCGATGCCGGCGTTGCACACCAACACATCCACCCTGCCCATGGCCTGCTCCACTGCGTGGAACGCCAGCTCACAGCTGGCGCGGCTGGCTACATCGCACTGGATGGCGATGCACCCGGGCAGCTGCTGTTCCAGCGCAGCGGCAGCAGCTGCGTTCTGGTGGTAGAGCACCGCCACCTGATACCCTGCTGCCGCAAAGGCGCGGGCAGCGGCAGCACCGATGCCCCGGTCGCCGCCGGAGATCAGCACCCGGCGCGCCGCAGCGGGTGCGGCAGGGGCAGGCCGCTCTTTTACAGGCTGCGGCGCAGGCGCTTCGGGCAGCTCCACCGCAGGCGGCTCTGCGGGCTTTTCCAGCGTGATCACCCGGGTGGGTTCGTCCACCGCAGGCGCTGCCGTTTTTCCCAGCGTCATGATGCGGGTAGGTTCATCCACCACCGGTTCCACCGGCGCAGCCGGCTTTGCAGCCGGTGCGGCAAGGGGCTCCGGTGCGCTCTCTTCCTCCGGCACTTGAAAGGTCAGTTCAAACTCGTCCTCGTACAAGAGTATATCCCTCCTGTTCGGTATTCTCGGCCGGGCGCAGTGCCCCAGCCGGAAAAACCCTGTGCCCATCCCCAGACAGTGCAGCGTTCCGTTTATGTGTCCGGCAAAGGTCCGGTGCTTTGGCGTGCCTGCCTGCAGTTGCGATGGGTTTCTACAAGATTCCATTGAATAATATACCACAATCCAGCCCAAAAAGAAAGTGGGAACTGCAATTTTTTACGCAGTTCCCACTATTTTTCCTTATTTTCCCCTGTTTTCGGGCACCGGGGGCTTCCAGCGGGGTCTGCCCGCCCGCTTTTCCCGCAGAGAAACAAAAAACGCCTGCAAAAGCTGCTGCGCCTCGGCCTCCCGCAGCCCCTTTTCCACCACCGGATGGTGGTTGAAGGGCAGCGCGAACAGGTCGGTCACCGAGCCGCAGCACCCGGCCTTGGTATCGGCAGCACCGTACACCACCCGGCGCAGACGGCTGTTGATGATGCCGCCCGCACACATGGGGCAGGGCTCTAAGGTGACGAACAGCTCGCACTCCCACAGCCGCCAGCCGCCCAGCGCCTTGCAGGCGGCATCAATGGCCAGCAGCTCCGCGTGGTGCAGGGCGTTTTTCTCGGTCTCCCGGGTGTTGTGCGCCGTAGCCACCACCTCGCCGTGTCGCGCCACCACCGCGCCCACCGGCACCTCGCCCAAGGCGGCGGCTTTGGCAGCTTCTTCCAGCGCAAGACCCATCAGTTCAAAATCGGTCATGTATCCCATCCTCTCATCCCATCGCCAGCACCAGCAGGTTGTTTGCGCTGTGCAGCAGCACCCCCGGCCAGAGATGCCCAGTGCGGTCGGCCAGCCACCCCAGACCAAGCCCGCACACCAGCGCATAGGTCATGGCGGCAGCGCTGCCGTGCTGCAAGGCGAACAGCGCCGCCTGCAAAAGAATAGCCTGTCCCCTGCCCAGCGGCTGCGCCCGGCGCTGCACCGCGCCCCGGAACACCCCTTCCTCCGCCAGCGGAGCCAGCAGGCAGACCCGGCAGAAACGCACCGCACCGCCGGGCGGCATGGGCAGCAGCACCGCCAGCGCCTTGCCCGCCAGCAGATACCCCACCGCCCAGCCAAAGGCCGAAAGCAGTGCGGCGGTGCGGGGGTTCAGCTTGTGCATGGTCGGTCTCCTCCTGCTATGGTTCGTTCCCGGTTATAGTACCATATCTGCCGCCGGGTGCGCAAGGTTTGGGCGTTCTGTCGTGGCAAATTTATGCAAATCATTGACACATCGCCCTAAATGGTGGTATAATAATTTCCAACCTTTTTAATAAAAGCGTTGCTTATACTGTATTTTACCGGTAGACCGGAGGTATTATTATGATCCGTATCCTCACCGATTCCGCGTGCGACATCCTGCCCGCCGAGGCGCAGCAGCTGGGCGTGACCGTGATTCCCCTGAACGTGACGCTGGAGGACGGCACCGTCCTGCGGGACGGCATCGACATGACCCCCAGCGAATACTATACCCATCTGGCAGCCTGCCGCAAGCTGCCCACCACCAGCCAGCCCAGCCCGGAGCAGTTCGAGCGGCTGTATCTGGACGCTGCTGCCGCCGGGGACGAAGTGCTGGGCATCTTTTTGTCCGATGCGTTGTCCGGCACCGGTCAGTGCGCCAGACTTGCTGCCGACCTTGCCAACGTGGATAATGTGGTGTTCGTGAACACCGAAAACGTCTGTCTGGGGCAGTCCTTGCTGGTGCGGCTGGCTGTGCAGCTGCGGGACGCCGGCAAGACCATCACCCAGATCGCCGCCGATCTGGAAAAGGCCAAGCAGCACCTGCATCTGGTAGCTGCCGTGGACGATCTGAAGTACCTGCGCAAGGGCGGCAGACTGTCCGCTGCCGCAGCTGTGGCGGGCGGTATGCTGGGCATCAAGCCCATTCTCGCCGTCATAGAGGGCAAGGTGGCGCTGGCCGGTAAGGCGCGCGGTCTGCCCGGCGTGTATGTGGCGCTGTTCAAAAAGATCGACGAGATGGGCGGCATCCACCCGGGCTACACCCCGCTGCTGGGCTACACCGTCAACCACCGGGAGCTGCAGCCGCTGCTGACCTACCTGCAGGACAACCTGCATCTGGACGCACCGCTGGTGCGCCAGATCGGTTGCGTCATCGGCACCCACACCGGCCCCGGCGCGTTCGGCATCGCGTTCTTTGATAAAGAGCTGACGCTGGAATAAAACTTATTCGCAAAAACAAGTCGGACAGCCCGCGGGCTGCCCGACTTTATTTTTACCCGTGAAAAAGTAGTTCCGAAACGCCCGCAGGCGTTTCGGAACTACAAATAAAATATTCTTTCCGCTGATTATGGCCAGAGCAAAGCGGAGACCATTCCAAATCGTCCTGCCTTGCCCTTACAGCACCGCGTCGGAGATCAGCTTGCCCAGCAGCAACACCAGCACCACCAGCATCATGGGGCGGATGAAGCGGGCACCCTTTTTCAGGGCAAAATGGGAGCCCAGCAGGTTGCCCAGAATATTGCTGACGGCGCAGGGGATGCCGATGTGGAACACCACCAGACCGTTCATCAGATAGGTGAACAGGCTGGCGTAGTTGCTGGCCAGATTGAGCACCTTGCCGTTGCCGTTGGCAGTACGCAGGTCAAAGCCCATCAGGGTGGTAAAGGCAATGATGGCAAAGGTGCCGGTGCCCGGGCCCATGATGCCGTCGTACAGGCCGATGCCAAGGCCGATGGCCAGCGCCAGCAAAATCTTTTTCAGATCCAGCGTGCCGTCGTCCCGGTTCTCGTCCGGCAGGTTGCGCTGCCACAGAATGATGACCGCCGCCACCGGCAGGATGATGAACATCATGGTGCGCAGCATCTCATCGCTGAGCAGCAGCACGATGTGCGCACCCAGCGCACTGCCCGCAAAGCTGCCGATGGCTGCAAGAACACCCACCTTCACGTTCATGGCACCGCTTTTGAAAAAGCTTGCCGTGGCAAAGGTGGTGCCGCAGGCAGCACTGAACTTGTTGGTGGCATAGGTGTAGTGGGGCGGCAGCCCGGCGAACAGATAGGCAGGCAGACTGATCAGCCCGCCGCCGCCGGCTGCCGAATCCACAAAGCCTGCAAAGCCGGTCATCAGCATGAGAAACGCCATCATCCACGGCGAGATCGTGATACCCATTGTTATAATTCCTCTTATCTTTCCAAGTCGTTTGTTCTTTTTCAGGGGACGCGCGCCTCAGACCATATAAAACCTCCCCTCGCAGGGCAATACACAGCCCGGGATACCCGCACACAGCAGGGCATCTCCGGGCATTTTTTTGCAATTTTAAGCCGTTTTATTACAGATTGTTTTTAAAGAAGCGGTATGCGTTGCGCCAGTAGATGGCCTCTACCTCGTCCTCGGTAAAGCCCTCGCGGCGCAGTGCCTCGGCCAGCAGCGGCATATCTGCCGCCGTTTCCAGCTCGTGCTGACCGCCAATGCCGTCAAAATCGCTGCCAAGGCTGATGACCTCAATGCCGCCCACCTGCTTGAAGTGTGCCGCGTGCTTTGCCAGCCGCTCCACCGTGCTGCGGCAGAGCTTCGGGTGTGCCGAGTCTGCGTCCACAAAGGAGGCGCAGTAGTTCAGACCCGCAATGCCGCCCTTTTCTGCCAGTGCGCGGATCATCTCATCGGTCAGGTTGCGGTTGTGGGGCGACAGGGCACGGCAGTTGGAGTGGCTTGCCGCAAAGGGACGGGTGCTGTGGTTTGCGATGTCCCAGAAGCCCTTATCGGAAAGGTGGCTCACGTCTGCGGTGATGTGCAGCCTTTCCATCTCTTCCAAAAAGGCAAACCCCCGCTCGGTCAGGCCGGTCTCGGTGTTCGGTACCAGCGGCCCGCCGGGGTTTGCGTTGGGGGCTGCCAGCTCGTTGGGGTAGTTCCAGGTCAGGGTCATCATGCGCACGCCCAGCTCCTGCAGCCGCCGCAGCACGCCCAGACTGCCCTTGCAGCAGCCGCCCTCTTCCACCGTCAGCATGGCGCTGAGTTTGCCCTCGGCGCGGTTGCGCTCAAGGTCGGCGGCGGTGTACACCGGGGCGATCTTTTCCGGGTAAGCTGCCATGAGCCGCTTGAAGATGTCGATCTCCTCCAGCACGCTTACCAGCGGGTCGGCCCCGGGAGCGGGGTCGGCCAGATCCACATAGGCCGCAAAGCATTGCAGCAGATAATCCCCCTGCTGCAATTTTTCAAGGTCGATATGCAGGTCGTTGTGCAAAAAGCTTTTGGGTGCGCCCGCCTTTTCGGCGCGGCGCAGTTCGTACAGGGTATCGCAATGCAGATCCCAAACCTTCATGATGGATACACTCCTTTATGCTTCTTCTCCCAGCAGCTGCAGCAGCTGTTCGGGGTTCATGGACAAAATCGCGCCGTCTGCCCCACCGGTAACGGTGTCGGCCAGCGACTGCTTGGCCTGTTGCAGTTCCACGATCTTTTCCTCAATGGTGTCCTGCGCGATCAGCCGGTACACCTGCACCGGGTTGCGCTGACCGATGCGGTAGGCGCGGTCGGTGGCCTGATTCTGCGCGGCAAGGTTCCACCACGGGTCGTAGTGGATGACGATATCGGCGGCGGTCAGGTTGAGGCCCGTGCCGCCCGCCCGCAGCGAAATGAGAAAGACGTCCGCCTCGCCCTGATTGAACCGGCGCACCTGCTCGGCACGCACCGGCTTCGGGGTAGAGCCTTGCAGGGTGAAGTGGCTCACCCCGGCTTCGTCCAGCCGCTTTGCCAGCAGCTCCAGCATGGAGGTAAACTGGCTGAACAGCAGAATGCGGTGCCCGCCCGCCACCGCCTCGGTGACAAGCTCCAGACAGGCCTCCAGCTTGGCGCTGCTGCCGGTCCAGTCGTCCGCCACGAGGCGCGGGTCGCAGCAGATCTCCCGCAGCCGCATCAGCACGGCGAACACGGTCATCTTGTCCTCCGGCTTTGCCGCCCGCAGCTTTTCCCGGGCGTCCACCACCGCTGCCAGATACAGCTTGCGCTGCTCGGTCTCCAGCTCAACGCGGCGCACATTCTCCGTTTTGGGCGGCAGCTCCCGCAGCACCTCGGACTTCATGCGCCGCAGGATGAAGGGGCCGGTGAACTGGTTCAGCCGCCGCACGGCGTTGGCATCCTCGTCCTGCACGATGGGCTTTTCAAACCGGGCGCAGAAGGTCTTGTAGGGGGGCAGATACCCGGGCATCAAAAAGGAGAAGATGCTCCACAATTCGCCCAAGCGGTTCTCCACCGGGGTGCCGGTCAGCGCAAAGCGCACCCGGCTGTTCACCCGGCACACCGCCTTGTATTTCTGGGTGGTGTGGTTTTTGATGGCCTGCGCTTCGTCCAGAATGCAGGCGTAAAAGCTTTGCCCGGCATACAGTTTTTCGTCCCGGCGCAGCAAATCGTAGCTGGTGATGACGATGTCCGCCTGCGCCCACCCATCGACCAGTGCGGCGCGGTGGGCGGCATCGCCGTCCATAGCAACGCTTTGCAGCTGCGGGGTGAACTTCTGGCATTCCTCCTGCCAGTTCAGCACCAGCGACGCCGGGCAGACGATGAGGCTGGGCAGCTGCTGCCCGCCCTCCTTCATGGCCAGCAGGTAGCTGAGCACCTGTACGGTCTTGCCCAGACCCATATCGTCCGCCAGAATGCCGCCCATGCCGTAGCCGTCCAGCGTGCGCAGCCAGCGGTAGCCGTCCCGCTGGTATTTGCGCAGAGTCTTTTGCAGCGAGAGCGGCGGGGCATATTCGCTGTCCCGCACGGCGTGGAAGCTGCGGCTGATGCGCCGGAAGGCATCGTCCCGGTCGAACCGCAGACCGTTCTGCCCCGAAAGCGCCCAGTCCAGCGTGGGGGCACGGTAGAGCGGCAGGGCGGCGTGGCCATCCTTCAGCTTTGCGCCGGAAAGTTCCAGTGTGTCGTTCAGTTCGTCCAGCCCTTCCAGACTGTCGTCCAGCCGCAGCAGACTGCCGTCCCGCAGGCGGTGGTAGCGCTTTTTCTGGTGCAGGGACTGCAAAAGTTCCCGCAGTTCCTCCACCGGGAAGGCGCCGGTGTCCACTTCCAAGTCCAGCACGCTGCCGTGCACCGATACCCCCACCGAGATCTTAGGCGGGGCCGCTTGCAGGTTGCGGAAAGCATCGGTCTGGTACACCTCGCCCATAGCCAGCAAGGCGGGAATGCCCTCCTCCAGCAGCTGGAAAAGAGCTTCTTCCCCGGAAAGGCTGTAATGCCCGGGCTTGCCGGTCTCGGGTTCCAGATAGGTTTCCAGCAGCCGCTTTGCCCGGTTCTCGGTGCGGGCATCCCGCAAAAGGTCGGGCGGCACCGGCTCGCCGGGGGCTACCCTGTCCTCTCCGTACAGAAAGACCGGGTACGCCGTGACGGTAAGCCCCCGATCGGCGTCCAGATGAAACTGCACCACCGGTTCCAGCGGGATCTGGTTCAGCAGCAGCCGGTCGGGGTCCACGATGTTGACCCGGTTGCCCAGTTCCGGCAGCACATAGCTGCAAAAAGCGGCGGCGTCTGCGCTGGTAAAGAACAAACTGCGCCCGCCAAAGGTGTCCAGTACCGGCAAAACCCGGCGGCATTCCTCCCGCTGCATCCGCCAGAGGGTACTTTCGCCCAGCAGATAGGCATAGTCCAGCCCCTGCACTCCGCTGAGCGCCGGGGTACAGCTCAGCTGCACGCCGCCCTTGCGGCGCTCCACCTTCAGGCTGATGACCGGCAGACCCTCTTTAAGGGTATAGCCGCCCACAACGCCCTCGGCGGCGTAAAGTTCCACAAGGGCATCCAGCCCCTCGCCGGTCAGCGGCAGACCGCCCGCCGGGCCTTTCTCCCAGCCGGAGCGCATGGTACCCTCGGCTTCAAACGCCTGCCGGGCGCTCACCTGACGGCGCAGCAGCCGCAGCAGCTGCTGTGCATCCGGAGCAAAGGCATCCCACCGGTGCACAAAGGCCAGCGATTTCCCGTAGCTGACACTTTCGCCCCGCTCGATCGCATCCAGAAACTGCGGGATGCTTTTTACCAGATACTGCCGCCCGCCGATGCCGTCCGAGACCCGCAGTCGCAGCCAGATACGGCCATTGTGCGGCGTAAGCTCCGGTTCCAGCAGAGCAAAGCCGGTGCGCTGGGCGGCGTTCTGGGGCTGGGGCTGCGCATCCTCCCGCTGGTAGCGCTTCAGCAGCAGCTGGGCCTCATAGTCGGTCTCCGGCTCCTCACCCCGCCACTTGCGGCCAAACAGCATATCCAGCCCGGCGCTGTAACTGTCCTTGCGGGGCTCCGGGTTCAGCCCGGCAACGCCCCGCTGCACCCCGGGGATGCTCTCCGGCTTTTTTTCCGGGGCAGGCGGATTTTTTTCCGCGTCCTGCAGCAGCAGCGCGCCAATGTGCTTACAGTAGGTGCCGTCGCCATTCTGGTTATAGGGGCAGTCGCAGGAGGCGCTGACAAAGCTGCCGTTTTCCCGCAGCCAGACCTGCGTATAATAGCAGTCCGGCCCGCTGCCCTGCACCAGCGCCGTCAGGTGCCGCACCCCATCCTCGTTGGTGGTGCAGCTGCTTTGCAGGATACGCTTGCGGTACTTCTGCGCCCGCTCAAAGATGCTTTTACCCAGCAATGTGCGGATCTCCTGTGCGTCCATGTGGTCTCCCTCCCCTGTGCTGTCGCGGTTCCGGTCTATTCTATAAGAATACCGCGTTCCACCCCGGGATGCAAGGGCAGAAGGGTAAAAAACGTTTAGAAAGCGCGGGCGGGACGATTTTGAATGGCCTCCGCTTTGCTTTGGCCATCTTCAGCGGAAAAATTATTTTTATATAGAGCAATACCGGAGCGTCTGCGGATGCTCCGGTATTGCATTTTTCACGGGAAAGGCCGTAAAGGCAAACGGCATTTGCAGTGCCTGTTTCCTGCGGAAACATCCGCACTGCGGGGTTGCTTCTTGGCTCTCAACAGGTCAAAGAAAAAGCACCCGCAAACGCCTTCGGGTGCCAACGCACAGACAGGAAGGGTTGCAGGTGCCTTCTTTGTTTTAGGAAACTCCGCGCTTGCGGGTCTTGAGGTGGTACATTTCCTGATCGGCTTTATCGATCAGGTCGTGCACGGTGGCAATGTCCGGCTCAAGACGGGCGCAGCCGATGCTGATCTCGATCTGGTAGGGCTTGCCGGAGGCGGCGTTGGCAGCGTCCAGCTCCCGCTGGATGGAGGCGATCAGGGTGCGCACCTCCACGCTGTTGCAGCCGCAGGCGATGCAAAATTCATCGCCGCCGTAGCGCGCCAGCACGCCGTTATAGTTGGCGCACACCTTTTTTAAAATGCCCGCCAGCAGCACCAGTGCGGCATCGCCCTCCAGGTGGCCGTATTCATCGTTGATGTGCTTGAAGTGATCCATGTCCATCATGAGGAAGTGCAGCGAGCGGTTGGGGTGACGGCGGTAGTAGGGCAGTTCGCTTTCCAGATACCGCAGCGCCACGATGCGGTTGCTGACGCCGGTCAGGGTGTCCACCGTAAACTTGGTCTGCAACACCAGCACATACACGCACACCAGCCCCAGCGTAATGCCGCAGCACAGCAGCCCGCGCCCGGGCAGCCAGCCTTGCAGCAAAAAGCCTGCCGCCGGCGCAAGCGCGAGCAGCAGCAGGGTCTTCAGTTCCTCTTTGGGTGTTTCCTGCTTCCAGTTGCTCAGCGTCCAGCTGCAGCGGAGAAAGGCCGCCGCCAGATAGGCAAGCCCCACCAGCTTCGCCCCCCAGAACAGGGTGCTGCCCCGCAGCCCCTCTGCATCCAGATAGCAGAAGCCGTTTTCGTCCCGCGCTGTCAGCAGCGCCAGCAAAAGCAACGCCACCGGTGCGGCGCTGAGCGCCAGCCTGCGGCCGTCCTCCATCCATGTACGCCCCAGCTCTGCCTCCACATACAAAAACACCAGCAAGCAGCAACACGCCGCCAGCAGGTAAAACAAAATGCTGCCCCCGGCGTTCAGCCGGTAGGTCAGGGGGATGCCCAGATCCTGCCACGCGCCCAGCTGCGCCAGCGCACTGCCATGATCTACGATCGTCAGCGCCCCGGCAGACCACAGCAGCGCCGTGAACAGCCGCCCGGGCAGACTTTTATCCCGCATTTTCTGCTGCGCCCGCAGCAAGACCGCCAGCGTGACCAGACAGACCACACTGACCTGAGTATGGGCAATCGCATCCATGCCGCAACGCTCTCCTTTACCCTAGGGCGGCTTTGCGCCGTCCCGGCCCTTTTTCGCTCTTCCAACGTTCCTTTTCCGCACAGATTTATTGTACCAAATCCGTAACAGATATGCAACACAAACCGAAAATTTCATACAAAAAAAGACACCGGAACGTCTTTCGGCGTTCCGGTGTCTCTTGGAATCATATCACTTTGCCTGCGGATGGGCGGCGTCGTTGCGCAGGGCGCTTTCGCGGATCTTTTCCAGCGTCTGCTCGCTGAGGATGTGCTCTGCCTTGCAGGCGTCCTCGGCGGCGGTCTGCTCGTCCACGCCCAGCTGCACAAAGAAGTGGGTCAGCAGCTGGTGGCGGCTGTAAATGCGCTGAGCAATCTCCAGCCCGGGCTCCAGCAGGGTCAGGTTGCCTTCGCCGTCCACCGCGATATAGCCGTTCTCCCGCAGCTTTTTCATGGCGATGCTCACGCTGGCTTTGGTAAAGCCCAGCTCATTGACTACGTCAATGGAGCGCACTTTGCCCATACGCTGGCTCAGCATCAGGATCGTTTCAAGATAATCTTCTGCGGATTGGTGGATCTGCATGGTTTGTCCGGCCTCCTGCCTCATTCCCTCTGGGGGATTTTTCCGACAGGGGATGTGTACCCTCTGTCGTATGTTAAAGGATATCACACTTTTGCGGTTGATGCAAGTAATTCGCAGCAAGTTTTGTTAAACTAACCATATTTTTCTGCACAGAACTGCTGTTTTGCCGGTTTTGTGCCGCGCCTGTTTTGTGCAAAGGGTGCAATTTAGAGCGCAGCCAGATAGGCCGCAGGGCCTTCCTCGTACAGGTCGCCGCCGTGGGCATCCAGCACAACGGTCAGGGGCATATCCTGCACGGTCAGGCGGCGCACCGCCTCACAGCCCAAGTCCGGCCATGCGATCACTTCCAGCGTCTGCACGCTTTTTGCCATCAGCGCACCGGCACCGCCCAGCGCAGCCAGATACACCGCGCCGTTGCGCACCACAGCTGCCTTGACGGCGGCATCCCGCTTGCCCTTGCCGATCATGATCTTGTTGCCAAGATCCAGCAGCCGGGGGCTCATGGCGTCCATGCGCCCGCTTGTGGTAGGCCCTGCCGAGCCGATGACTTCGCCCGGGCGTTCCGGGGTGGGACCCACATAATAGATGGCGCTGCCTTCCAGATCAAAAGGCAGGGTCTCGCCCTTGTCCAGTGCTTCCATCATCCGCTTGTGTGCCTGATCCCGGGCGGTGTACACCACGCCGGAAAGCAGTACGGTATCCCCCGCTTTCAGCGGGGCAAGATCCTGCGCGGTGCAGGGGGTAGTCAGTCTGTATTCCATCGTTCTCCCCTCCTTACAGCTCCGCGCTGGCGCGGCGGGTCACATGACAGGAAACGTTCACAGCCACCGGCAGACCCGCCACATGGGTGGGCATCTGCTCAATGGCAAGGCCAAGGCAGGTGGTCTTGCCGCCAAAGCCCTGCGGGCCGATGCCCAGTGCATTGATGGCGGCAAGCAGCTCCTGCTCCAACTGGGCGTAGTAGGGGTCGGGGTTGGGGATATCCAGCGGGCGCAGCAGCGCCTTTTTGGCAAGATACGCCACCTTGTCAAAGCTGCCGCCCACGCCGATGCCCAGCACGATGGGCGGGCAGGGGTTGGAGCCTGCCAGCTTCACCGTGTCCAGCACGAACTTTTTGAAGCCCTCCACGCCGTCGGCGGGCTTGAGCATTTTGATCTGGCTCATGTTCTCGCTGCCAAAGCCCT
>OIWV01002743.1_pt1 | contig 12351 bp, 7 predicted proteins | sample 1587751 | NCBI WGS metagenome assembly OIWV01 (sample SAMEA3888913, study PRJEB22519) | human gut metagenome | biome: human gut; feature: human-associated habitat; material: faeces | place: Denmark | collected 2010
CTGGCAGCTACGGCCGATCAAATTCTGCGCACTAAAGAGAATCGGCCGCTATCGATCCGCTACCGCCGTGACGGAGTGACGAGGGACACATTGGCCGACGTAACAAAGATGCCAGGACATTTCAGTTGGAATTACCTTTGGAAATACCACAGGACATTCTCGATGCTCGAAGATTCGATCGGATATATCTGTCCGGACAAACTCTCGAAAGAGGAGATACCTGAGATCTCAAACGGCCTGAAAAAAACCAGAGGGTTGATTATCGATTTACGCTATTATCCTTCACAAGATTTTAATGAATTTGTAAGCCAGTACATCGTTCCGGACGATGTTAAATATACGGTCCGATTTACTTACCCCGATCTTGCATTGCCGGGAGTATTTTACGCGAGAGACTATTCTTATCCGACATATAAAACAGAAAAATACAACGCCCCTATCATTATAATGGTTAATGAAGGGACGCAAAGTTACGGAGAAACATCCGTACAAAAAATCCAAAATAATCCATATACTATAACGATCGGTTCTCAAAGCGCCGGAGCCAACGGCAATATCAGCAAATTTACGTTACCTCGGGGAATACTCGGCGCATTTTCCGGGTTAGGGTGGTATTATCCCGACGGATGGGTGGTGAATCGGCAGGGCGTGAAGATCGACCACGAAATACGGCCGACCCTCGAAGGTATCCGGGATGGACGGGACGAAATGTTGGAGGCAGCACTGCGCCTAATCGAAGAGAAGACCGAAGAAGAGTAGGCAGAGCCGGACACAGGATGCGAAACGGCGCTGCGGGTATTCAATCCGCAGCGCCGTTTTGAAATATTCGTCCCCGTTCCGCCCGAACTTCGGAAATTACTCCACCGGTTCGTAATCGATCGAGGAGTCCTGGTCCGTACGCTCGATCTTCATGATTACCGGGCGGAGTCCGTCGTTGCAGGAACAGATCGCCACGCCTTCCTTCGTGATCCAATCGCCGAAATAGAACTTTCCGGCGCCGTGCGACAGGGCGAATACATATTGATAGACCGCCTTCCACGCTTCGTCGCAAAAACCTTCGGGCTTGGCATAGTCGGCATAAAAAACCTGACCTTCACGCATCATAGGACACTTCGTAAAGCCGGGAGCGGCATACTCTCGTGCCAATTCCTCGTTCAGTGTCCGTTGCAGGATCGTAATTTTACAGCGCTTCATAATATCGTCTTTCTCTCAGAACCCGTTCTCGGGCGGACAGACTTGCCGCCCGCAGACAGGCGTTTCAAAAATCAAGCCCGCACCTGCGCACCCGCCTTGCGTTCGAACTGAGCCGTCAGATTGGCCATCGCCTGCTCGATCATCTTGTCGGTCAGCGTCTGGGTCTTGTCCTCCAGTACGAAACTCAGGGCATACGATTTTTTACCTTCGGGCAGCTTATCGCCCTCATAGACATCGAAAAGCGAAACCCGTTTGAGCAGCTTGCGTTCGGCCGCGAAAGCAATATCACGGAGTGCGGAGAAAGTCACCTCCTTGTCGATCAACAGCGCCAAATCGCGTTTTACCTCCGGGAACTTGGAAAGCTCTTTGGCCGTGACCTTATTCTTGCGCGTAGCCTTGATCAGGGCCCCGAAATCCATCTCCAGATAATAAACGTCCTGTTTCAGATCGAAAGCCTTTCGCAGCTTCGACGAAACGACACCCATCTGCACCAACTCCCTGGCCTTGTCGTTGAGCGAGAAGGAGAGTGCATCCCCGTAAAGATCGCTGCGGAGCGATTCGGACTTGAGCGTATAAAGGTCGAGCCCGAAACGACGCAACAGCTTCTCGGCGATCGCGCGCAGCGTAAAGAACGATGCCTGCTCCGGTTTCCGGTTCCACGAAAGGGGTGCGGCGATGCCGGTTACGGCGATCGCCAGGCGGAACTGCTCGGAATAAGCCTTCAGCGACTCTTCCGGTGTAGCGGCCGTCGCATCGTAAAAGTAGCAGTTGCCGAACTCGTACAGCTTCAGGTCGCCGTTGCGGTGGTTGGCGTTCAGTTGCACGGCTTCGAGCATATTGAACAGCAGCGTCTGTCGCATGACGTTCAGGTCGTTGCTGAGCGGATTGAGTATCTTCACGCAATGCTCCGGCTTGTATGATGTAAGTCCTTCGTAATAAGCCGCTTTCGACAGTGAATTGGACATGATCTCCGTAAAGCCGTTAGCCGTCAGGAAATCGGCGGCGAGGTTCATCAGCTTGTTCCGGCCGGGTTTCGGCGCGTAGGAGAGCGCCGAATTGACGTGCGAGGGAACAGAGATGTTATTGTAGCCGTAGATGCGGAGAATCTCCTCGACCAAATCGGCCTCGCGCGTCACATCGACCCGATAGGGCGGCACGGCCACGCGCCAGAGGTCACCCTCCTCGGCCTCGATTTTAATGTCGAGCGCACCGAGAATCGTGCGGATCGTATCGGCAGGAATCTCTTTGCCGATCAGACGATTGACACGCTTTATATCGAGTTCTACTTTGAAATTTTCGATAGGAGCGGAACAGATATCCGTAATTTCGGAGGCGATCTCTCCTCCGGCCAGCTCCTTCATCAGCAGGGCGGCCCGCTTGAGGGCATAGACCTGTATGTCGGGATCCACGCCGCGCTCGAAGCGGAACGAAGAATCGGTGTTCAGGCCGAAGCGCTTGGCCGTCTTGCGCACCCAGACCGGGTTGAAATAGGCGCTCTCGATGAATACATCGGTCGTCGTATCGCTCACGCCAGAATCCAACCCGCCGTAAACGCCCGCAATACACATGGGTTTCGCAGCCGAGCAGATCATCAGGTCGTTGGCCGTGAGCTTGCGCTCTACGCCGTCGAGCGTCACGAACGGAGTACCTTCCTCGCAGGTTCTGACCACGATCCGGCCGCCGTCGATCTTCGCAGCATCGAAAGCGTGCAGGGGCTGTCCCAGCTCGAAAAGCACGAAATTGGTGATGTCCACCAGGTTGTTTTTGGGGGTAATGCCCGCAGCCCGCAGGCAGTTCTGCATCCATTCGGGCGAAGGGCCTATCTTACAATTCTTGACCGTAACACCCGCATAGCGCGGTGCGGCTTCGCTGTTTTCCACTTGCACGTCGATCTTCAGATCGTGGTTATCGACGGCGAAAGCGCTCACGTCGGGCCATTGCAGCTCGACGGGCTTGCCCTGGCTTTTAAGATAGGCCGCCAGATCACGTGCCACGCCGATATGCGACGCCGCGTCGATGCGGTTGGGAGTCAATCCGATGCCGATGACATAGTCGTCTTCCAGCTTCAGGTACTCCCGGGCCGGCTGGCCGACTTTCGCGTCGGCCGGCAGCTCCATGATGCCCGCATGCGAAGCTCCGATACCCAGTTCGTCCTCGGCGCAGAGCATCCCGAGCGACTCCACGCCCCGGATCTTGCTGCGCTTGATCTTGAACTCCTCCTCGCCGCCGTTGGGATAGAGCACCGCACCCACCGTAGCGCAAAGGACCTTGAGACCCTGCCGACAGTTGGGAGCACCGCAGACGATCTGCAACGGAGCCTCGCCGCCTACATCCACCGTCGTCAGATGCAGATGGTCCGAATCGGGATGATCCGTGCAGGTCAGCACCTCGCCGACCACGACGCCGGCAAGTCCGCCGCGAATCGATTCGATCTTTTCGAAGCTCTCGACCTCCAGGCCGATATCGGTGAGGATCGTCGCCATTTCTTCGGCCGACAGATCGGTTTTAAGGTAGCGTTTCAGCCAGTTATAGGAGATATTCATAGTATGTGTAATATTTTATTATTGACAAAGAGTAAGCAAAGGTATAAAAATATCCCGATTTTATCCCCGCAAAAGAGCGGTAATTACGAAGACGGCCAGCACCGTGCTCGCAATGCCGTTGAGCGTGCCGAAAGCGATGCCGATATTCCGCTGCCGTGTCGGGGTCACCAACAGGTGTTCGGCGACGAGGATCAGCGTGAAAAGCCCTTCGCCGAGCCACAGCCAGCCGTTCTGGGGGCAAAACGATCCGAACCAGAAAAGCGCCGCGACGCTCACGGCGTGCAACAAAATACTGAACAGGAGCGACACCCGTGCCGAAAAACGGGCCGGGATGGAGTAAAGGCCGTTCTTGCGGTCGAAATCGGCGTCCTGCAACGCATAGATGATGTCGAAGCCACCGCACCAGGTCATCACCAGCAGCGCCAGGATACAGGGCGGCCATGCGAAATGTCCCGTGACGGCAATGTACGCCCCCACCGGAGCAATACCCAGCCCCAGACCGAGCACCAGATGCGCCAGCGCGGTGAACCGTTTGCAATAACTATATATCAATATAACGAATAGTGCCACAGGCGATAATAATCCGGTAAGTAAATTGATAGTCGAGGCGGTGACAACGAACAGCAGCGCATTGACGATCACGAAACGGAGCGCTGCCCGGGCACTGATCTTTCCGGCCGGAATTTCTCGGTCGGCCGTGCGGGGATTGGCCTTGTCGATGCGGCGGTCGGCCCAGCGGTTGAAGCCCATCGCGGCGTTGCGGGCGAAGACCATGCAGAGCAGGACCTGCACCGCGCGCGTGAGCCACCACGCCGCGTCGTGCGCCCCGGCAGGCAGCGTCGCATAGGCGTAGACGAAGCCGACGGCGGCGAAAGGCATGGCGAAGATCGTATGGGCGAACTTCACCAGCGAAAGGTATTTCGATACGGTATTCATGCGGAAACGGTGTTTGCGGCTGCAAAGATAGTGTAATATTTGGAATATACAAACCTATTTATGAAAAAATATTGTTCATTATTCGTTTAATAGGCCTAACTCATTGAACATGACCCGGTATATTGCTGATTTTTTTTCAATGGGCAACGGGTAGGCACGGCTGGATGAAGGCATTCTGTATAATCGCATTGTCCGGTCTTCGAATTCGAAAGGTTCACTGGTTCCTACAACGGGTTCTTTTACCTTTATTTGTTCACGAATAATATCCGTTGCTTTTTGTCCTGTGGTTACAATGGCCTTGCACATTGGAATCTGCTTCAGTAGCAAACTGATATCTGTCTGTTCTACAACTTCCAGAAATTTGTCTGAGGCATTGTCCTGTAAACGGCGAACAGCTGAAGCGGTATCATAAAGTGCGATGCCTTTTTTGTTCAAAAGATCAATAATACGTTCCTTGTCAAATACTTTTTTGTCAGGATTCAGAAAGTGGTCTTTGTTTTGGAAAAATATTATTCCAAAAATACGCCACATATCATTTTGCAGATTGGGATAAAAGAATTCCATGCTCCATCGTTTCTTTTGTGGGGGAAAACTGCCTAACATCAGTAGTTTGGCGTTAACCGGTAAAAAAGGCTCTAATGGATGTTCTTCTATATTTAATAAGGATTTCATAAAATCTTTAATGATTATTCTTTTGGCTTTGGTTCTTTTTTAGCCAGTAATACAATGTTATACACATATTCCGTCATCCAGTTTTCAGAATATCCTAAGGCTTGTTTGTATTTACGGATGGCAACACAGGTCTTGTGTACGCTTTCGTCTTTCCAGTCGGTCTTGGTCATGATATCATGAATTGTTTTCTCGGTCATGTTACGTAACATTTTTTTCATTACGCTGGGCATACGGAATTTCCATTGCATCAAATTACCTATCAGCATCATCAAGTCATTGCTGAATCCTTGGAACATAAAAAGATAAGTCTTGACATCATTTACATTCTTGCAATTCTTTTTTATAGAACCGTCAATTTCTTTAAAGAAATCATCACTTAGACCATAAAGTTCTACTAACATCTTTTTGCAGCGTGACTTCTCAGCAATTCCCAACTTGTTGTTTTGGGTCGGTATTTTAAGGGTGCGTTTGAAAACTGCCATGTCTGGCAAAAAATTAATATTTGTGATACCTATGTTGCAGGCCATTACAGACTGATAATATACACGGATTAGTGTCATGAAGTCTTCCATACCACCTACGTGGCTTGTTTCTTCTCCTTCTGTCTGTTTTTTACCAAATAATTTTGAAAATATGCTCATTGTGTTCTTAAATTATATTGTTTTCCTGTCTGCAAAGATAGCGATAAAAACTGAAACATTTTTGATTAAAATCCTTTTGTTTTACTATTTATCATTTTTATTGAATGGTTGATGCCGGGGGGATTGCTTTGTGTTACCAGCATTCCAAATCATTTTCAATATCTTTCATTCTGTCTTTGGTGAAAACTGGATTTTTGACCCCGTTACGTTTCTGAATTCGATAGTCTTCCAATAGACGGAATGCATATTTCCCTAGTAAAGTAATGGCTATCAAGTTACAGATAGTCATAAATCCCATTGCCATATCGGCCAGACTCCATGCCAGTTCCAGACTGGCCAATGCCCCAAACATAACCATTCCTCCCACTGCTATACGATAAATGGGGATAGCCCATTTCCGATGAGTTATGTAACGTACATTGGCTTCACCGTAATAATAATTTCCCAAAATGCTGCTATAGGCGAAAAACAGAATTGCCACCGCCACATAAATAGTCCCGATGTTGCCTATTTCATTATTCAGTGCCATTTGAGTAAGTTTTATTCCATTGGCTTCTTTTGTGGAGGCTACTCCGCTGAAAAGAATGATGAAAGCAGTGCAGGTACATATGACAAGTGTATCGGTAAAAACTCCCAATGTCTGAATTAATCCTTGTTTTACAGGATGGGTAACATCGGCACTTGCCGCTACATTGGGTGCGGAACCCATACCGGCCTCATTGCTGAATAATCCACGTTTGATTCCTTGCATTAATGCCATGCCTATACCTCCGCTTAATGCCTGTTCCCAGCCAAAGGCATTCGCTATAATCAATTCAATAACTTCTGGCAAATGCTTTGCATTTACAATTACGATGAAAAGGGATAAAAAGATGTATCCCAATGCCATGACAGGAACAATAATGCTACTTACTTTAGCAATACGCTGAATGCCTCCGAAGATGATAATTAATGTGAGCGAGGTCAGTATCACTCCCATTAGGCTGGGAGGAATATTGAATGCTTCTTCGAAAGCGGCACAAATGGTATTGCTTTGTACTGAATTAAAAGCAAATCCAAAAGTAAAGATAAGCAGAAAGGCAAACAAAACTCCCATCCACGGCTGTTTTAATCCTTTTTTCATGTAATAAGCTGGCCCGCCAACGAAAGAATTATGTCCGTGTACTTTATATAATTGGGCCAATGTGGACTCAATAAAAGCGCTGCTGGCCCCCAAAAGAGCAATTATCCACATCCAGAAAACTGCACCCGGACCACCCAAAGTAATGGCGGTGGCGACTCCTGCCAAATTGCCTGTTCCTACGCGGCTAGCTATGGAAACGGCAAAAGCTTGAAAAGAGGAAATATGGTGTTCGCGACCTTCTGTCTTGCCTGTAGAATCACCTAATAGACGTATCATTTCTCTTATCATGCGGAATTGTACGAAATTTGTTTTAAAAGTAAACCAAAATGCACATCCTAACAGCATGATGATCAAAATATAAGTCCAAAGCACATCATTCACTCTGCTGATTAATAGGGTCAGTATATCCATTTTACTTATTCCTTGTTTAATTTAAAATAGAACTTATGTCCATGGAAAACAAGTTCCACTAGACCAAAACGGATAAAGTCTGCTAATAGTTCACAAGTTGTCTTGTGGTTTAACCTGCAAAGTTTGCAACATTGATTTAATGAAAGTTTTTCTTTTTCTTTCAAGACATCCAGTAACCGTTGCTCTCTTTCGGTAAATGTTACAAGTGCTCCTTCAGGTTTCTTGCTGTGTTGCCACATCTTTAGATGGACGGGAGTGGCCAGTATGTTTTCGTCTTTGATGCGGATATAGGCCCATGGCTTATTCGTTTCATCTAGGGCATATACAGGTTTAGAAACCGTTTCGTTAATACGTATTTCCAATACAGTCTTTCCTTCTACCTTGTAAGTCTGCGTTTCCAGTTCTACTTTGGGCTTGCAATACATGGTTGCTGCTGCTTCTATCATATATATTTCTTCGTCAGAGCGGACTCCTGCTATTTTGCCATTGTCCTTTACTCCTATTAACAGCCTGCCGCCCTCGGTATTGGCGAATGCGGAAAGGCTACGGGCTATTTTGCGTGCGTCCGAAATCTCGAATTTGAAATCCTGATGACAGTGTTCTCCCTCCGAGACAAGCTGTCGTATGTATTGTGTATCCGTTAATGCTTTCATTTCAATTGCAAAAATAGGAAAAATGAAACATATTGTGGGTATCGAATGATAAAAAAGCCGATATTAGTTTGTCTGTTATCAAGCTTTTTGCTTCATTTGCAGTGGAATAAAAATAATTAGCCTTTAAAATCTATGGGAATAAGAAAAAAATGTTTGATCATTACATTATTATGCTTTTCTAGTCTAATGTATGCAAGTGAATTCATGTTTAAACATTTGGAGGTGAAAGATGGTCTGTCAAACAATCAAGTCCTTGATATATTTAAAGATTCCGAAGGTTTTATGTGGTTTGCCACAGCTTCCGGTTTAAATCGGTATGACGGGTGCCAGATGACTTTGTTTCGTAGTAATAATGCTGATCCGGCTTCTTTACCTGATAATTATATCAAAAGCATACAAGAAGATTATAAAGGAAATTTATGGATTCTTACCGGTGTGGGTTATGTCATTTACAACTCGGAATCAGAAACATTTGATAGGGAGGTGCATGCATGGCTATGTGAAGTCGGTATTGACGGAACTCCAGCATTAGTATATATAGACCATAATAAAAATATGTGGTTTTATATAAAAGGAAAAGGCTGTTATTTGTACATTCCGGAATCTCAATTACTGTATCCGCTTTTGTTTGATACTCATCAGTTGCCAGAAGGTGATATTACGGACATTGTAGAATGTAGCAAGGGAATCTTGTTGGTATATAATACCGGAAGACTTGTTTGTTTGGATACTCGGACAAATGAGATTAAATGGCAGCAGGATGATTTGGTTGGGGAATTGGGAACTGACAAGCAGGGAATTTTCACTCTGTTTGTAGATCGTGATAATGATATATGGATGTACAGTCCGCTTGGAATATGGGTTTATAATCCGGAACAGGAAAAGTGGCTGTCTTGGCTGACAAATATTATCAAGCGTCGGTCTCATAACATGGTCCGTGCTGTATCACAGGATAAGCAGGGGCGTATATGGATAGGAACAGATCAGGATGGCATTGATATATTGGATAAGAAGACAGGGGAAGTGAGGCAGTTGCGGAACAAGGCAGGTGATGAACGTAGTTTGCAAAATAATACAGTAATGGTTCTATACGAGGATTCCAGTGAAACTATGTGGGTGGGGACTTATAAAAAAGGAATTTCCTATTTTAATGAGTGTGCTTTTAAATTTGGTGCAGAGTATATAGGAGATATTAGTTGCATTGAAGAAGACAAAGAGGGGTATGTGTGGCTGGGTACCAACGATGTCGGTATCATATATTGGAATTCCGTGACTGGCAACCGGGCTGCTTTTCCACAGAAAGGTATGGATAAACTCACTACTGATGCTATTGTTTGCATTTTGAAAGCCGGTGATGGGAAACTTTGGATTGGTACTTTTGGGGGAGGCTTGATTTGTTATGATAACGGTCGTATTATTCATTATAAAAAAAACATACCGGAACGGCAAAATTCTTTGGCTCATAATAATGTATTGGCTTTGGCTGAAGATAAGCAGGGGATTATATGGATAGGTACATTGGGTGGGGGAGTGCAGAGTTTGAATCCCAAGACGGGTTTGTTCACCACTTATAATACAACTTCGGCCGGCTTGATATCCGATTATGTTTCCTCTTTGTGTATGGGAAAAGAGGGCTCTTTGTGGATTGGTACCGCTCAGGGACTTTCGGAATTGGATATTGAAACTAAAAAAGTGGTTAATCTGGAAGGTACTAAATCTGGTAAGGAATATTTTTCTGATCAGAATATAAGTCAGGTGTATGAGGATAGCCGTGGATTGATATGGATTGGTACATGTGAGGGGCTGAATGTTTATAATCCCAAAACGGATGAACTGATTATATTAGGAGTGGAGCAAGGAGTTTCCAGCCCTATCATTTCTGGAATAGTAGAAGATGGTAATGAAAATATATGGGTGACTACAGCACGTGGAATAACTAATGTCATACCGGCAGTAGATTTAAAAACAGGGCGCTATATTTTTCATAGTTGTGTTTATGATGACAAAGATGGTTTGCAAAATAGTGGGTTCAACCTGCGTTCCATTAAAAAATTGTCTTCTGGAGAAATTCTTATGGGAGGGCTGTATGGTATTAACCGCTTCCGTCCGGATGATATAAAATACAATAAAAAACGTCCCAGCGTGATGTTTACCCGTTTGTTCTTGTTCAATGAAGAAGTAGGGGTGGGTGAGGAATATGAAGGCAGGGTGATTTTGGATAAGGTGTTGAACAAGGTAGATCAGATAAAATTGAGTTATGAACAGAATATGTTCAGTGTACAATTTGCTTCTGATAACTATATTTTGCCGGAAAAAACGGAGTATGCTTATAAACTGGAAGGTTTCAATGAGGGTTGGATGACTACTGCCTTTGGCAAAGTGACTTATACTAATCTAGCTCCCGGAACTTATATGCTGAAGGTGAAAGCAATCAACAGTGACGGATATGGTGGAGATGAAGAAGCTTCATTGAAAATTGTTATCTATCCTCCTTTTTGGCGTTCCGTTTGGGCATATGTTGTTTATAGCCTTTTGTTGGTTGCTGTATTGATATTGGGACGCTATTGGATTCTGCGTGGAGAACGGGATAAATTTAAAAAACAGCAAATAAAGCAAGAAATAGAGAGGAATCAGGAGAAGGCAGATATGAAATTGAAGTTCTTCACTCATGTCGGCCACGAATTACGTACTCCGCTCACTCTTATTATCTCACCGTTGGAAACGCTGATGAAGGAATATCAATCGGATGCTGCTCTGATGGATAAATTAAATATAGTGCAACGCAATGCATTAAGGTTGTTGAATCTTGTAAATCAGTTGTTGGATTTTAGGAAAATTGATGTGAATGGATATTATTTAAGTCTGTCTGATGATGATATCATCTCTTGTATTCATACGATTTGTGATTCTTTTATCTCTTTGTCTGAAAAGAAAGATATTTCTCTCATTTTTCATTCAGCAGTTCCTTCGTTGAATATGTTGTTTGATGGGGATAAAATGAGGGAAGTGATGATGAATCTGCTTTCCAATGCTTTAAAATTTACTTGCAATGGTGGACGAGTTGATGTGTCTGTCGGTTTAGTAGAAGGACAGGATTCTCGGGAAATGCTGGAAATCAGAGTGGCTGATACAGGTGTCGGCATTAAAGAAGAAAACAGAGAACGCATTTTCGAACGTTTTTATCAAGTGGATAATCCGGATATGAATATCTCAGATGGCGGAGGTGGTCTGAGTATTGTACGTGATTTTGTCACACTTCACGATGGCACGGTGAACGTAATGGATAATACTCCTGTCGGTTGTGTTTTTGTTATTCATATCCCGGTAAAGCGTTCCGAGAGTAAACCGACGAAGATAGAACAGGTGCAAGTTACAGATAAGCCGGTAGAAGACATTTCCACACTTCAGATTCCGGAGTTTTATATGGCGTCTAATGCCGGGGAGGAATCGGAAGAAGAACCAAACCATATAATAACAATAGAAGGACTGGAGGAGGATATCCGAAGATTAGAATCTGGTAATACGGAAGAAATTGCAGAAGAAAAAAACATAGAAACAATCTCAGCCGTTGCTCCACAAAGAGCAACGGTGATTCAATTGATTGAGGGTGAGGATAATGAGATGATAACTCATATTATTCCACCGGAGGAGTTGCCGGAAATGGTGACTGCTGTTCCTGAAGAAAAAAGTGAACAGAAGTTGAAAACGGTTTGGAATCATGCTTATATTGATTTCAAACCTAGTGGGACTGCCATAACTTCGATGGATGAAAAACTGATAAATCATGCTGTGAAATATGTAGAAGACAATATTGCACGCAGTGATTTGTCTGTAGAAGAGTTAAGCAAGGAATTAGGGATGAGTCGCGTTCATTTATATAAAAAGTTATTGGCTATTACCGGTAAGACTCCTATCGAGTTTATTCGTATGATTCGTTTACAGCGGGCTGCCCAATTACTCCGTGGAAGTCAACAGAATATTTCAGAAATAGCCTATCAGGTGGGCTTTAATAATCCGAAATATTTCAGTCGGTATTTTAAGGAAGAATTTGGTATACTACCTTCGGCTTTTCAATATAGACAAGGCAGATAGTTCTCAATATTTTATAGTGTCATTTAAAGTGTGTATCGGAGTTTCGTCAACAGACATACGTTCTGTAACAGATTTCATCTATGAGT
>OIWV01002744.1_pt1 | contig 12350 bp, 10 predicted proteins | sample 1587751 | NCBI WGS metagenome assembly OIWV01 (sample SAMEA3888913, study PRJEB22519) | human gut metagenome | biome: human gut; feature: human-associated habitat; material: faeces | place: Denmark | collected 2010
TATTATTATACGATATTTCTCGTCAAAAATCAACCATTTGTTGTGACAGAGCCTTATTTTATTTGGAGGGGGATCCATCATGAAGATTCTATTTTCTGCTGTATTATTTGCTGCTCTTTGGGGGATTCAGTATCTATACGGTTCTTTTGTCCTCGTCGATAATATTGTACCAGATGTGGGCATGAGTATCGATGAATGGATTGCAGACTACAATCTGACAGCACTTCTGGCAATTATCGGAGGATTTGCTTGCACCTTGCTCTGGTATTTCTTTGGGAGCCGCTTTTCTGGAGGCTCTTCCATTATGGGGATATATATCGTCCTCTTCCTTGCTGCGTTAGGATGCGGTGTACTCTTTTCTCTGCTGCTCCTTCCAAATTCACAAGAAGGCAGCGGATTGGCTGGCGTTTTCGTCTGCCTCTTCCCATTGCTCGGCTTCTATTTGAATTCTTTGTTCTTTTCGCATGATAATGTCAAATATATACCATTTGGTGCTGAAAAGATTCATGGTTGAGGTTTAGGATAATCGAGGTAAAGAAATGAGTTATTATTTAATTGGTATCGGTGGTACCGGTGCTCGCTGCATGGAAGCATTCATCTATCTGAATGGTGCGGGCATCCTCAAAGATCATCAGGATGTTAAACTCGTTTATGTCGATGCAGATGTATCGTGCGGGAATCTTGTTCGCACCCAGAATGCGATGCATCTCTATCAGAAGGTGAAAAACCTTGGCTTCGGCCCAGATACAGTATTCACTAATAATATCATTGATGCTGGTTTTTGGTCTCCTGTAGCAGAAGGTTGCGATACCCTGGACGACGTGTTTCAGCATGGTGCGCTGGTGAATAAAACTGAGAATCAGGCATTGGGCAGTGTATATGAAGCGCTGTTCAGTGAACAGGAACGCACTACAGACCTTGATAAAGGATTTCGAGGTCATCCAGCAATTGGCGCAGCTGTCATGAGCGAGAAAATGGACCCTAAGTCCGAGCCATGGAAGTCTCTACTGCCACAGATTAATGCCGACAAGGATGCAAAAATCTTCTTGTTTGCCTCTGTTTTCGGCGGAACGGGAGCAGCTGGATTTCCGACAATTGCTAAACTTTTGAAGGAAGTCCTGCATAAAGATAATGAGGGAAATTGTGTCGCGAGAATTGGTGGCGCTCTTGTCCTGCCATACTTCCAGTTCCCTCCAGCAGGTGATGAGAATGCACGGGAGATGCAGGCCAAAGTAGAAGAATTCATGCTCAATACTAAATCTGCTTTGGAATATTATGATAAGAATGATATTCTTGGCCCTGTATTTACGAGCATCTATATGGTGGGCGATAATGAATATTCTCAGGTAGAGACGTTCAGCTTAGGTTCGAATTCTCAGGAAAATGAGTCGAATATCGTTGAGCTTTATGCAGCGTTGGCTGCGGTAGACTTCTTCAATAAAGAAGAATATGATCGTAAGACAACGCCAATGATTGCCAGAGCTCGCGAGAACTATATAGGTTGGGATGATCTCCCATCGATTGGCGATGGAATTGATTTAAAAGAGCGATTGGCAAACTATATTCGCTTCCTCTATGCATATAAATACAATGTGTTGAAATCGCTGGAGAGAATAAGAGATGATGAATCTTATGAAAAATATGTAAGCTGGTATAAAGAACTCGTAAAAAAACAGGGTGGCATTGATGTCTATCACGATAAAGATGCTATGGAGCAGTTTAATGCACTGGGTGACTTTGCGGTAGGTTTTTTTAAGTGGATGAATGATATCTTGACCAATAAACCTGGTAACCGTATTATAGAATTAGTCAATCAGCAGGTCTGCAAAGAATGTGAATATGAGGCAGAACAAAAAGGCCTGTTTGGTATCTTTAAAGGATCGACGCATGATTTCTTTAAGATGGATATCCATCGAGTGATACAACCTTCGACAGATTCGAAACATCCTTTAACTGGCAGAATTTTTTGGACGAAGCTGTGCAGTGCACATGGCAAGGGGAAAAAATCGCAGGCGAGTGGTTCAGCACCATTGATGAATGCCATTTATGAGATATGTGATGAATCGAATCGAGATTGAAATAGGGGGAAATAGGAATGGCCTTTCCATTATTACCTAGTATGCAAGACGAAACGAAGGTGGCATTTACCGACCCTGGTAAATGGATATCTAGCGGGCAGAATACGCTGAAGGGCTTGGTGGATAGTCTGAAGGTGAATGCCAATAATCAGTCAACAATCAGCTCAATCCCCGATGTCTGGGCTAGACCACTTCTCGTAGAACTCATTTTAAAAGCACCTGCACACTTGCAGCATGAGATGTATGTACGAGTATGGCGCGGTATTTTAGCGATTATTGCATTGCGGAAATTGCACAATTTTACCAATTTAACGTATGCATCGATTGAGGTTCCGGAAGTCACGAAGCTCAAGGATGATGCGCCCGATTTCTTGAAGGTGCTTTCCCGGACAATTCCTCTTCAATACTTAGAGAAACAGAATGATGAAACACTAAATGCTGGTATCAAGGCAAAGATTCAGGTCTTGAATTGGAAGAACAGACCTCTGGCAATTCTCTGGCCAGGGACGCTCGTGTGCCCGGCAATGGATATCGACAAATATCCTGCTGATGGATCAGTTCCTTGGTGGGGGATTGATGGCTTACAGGATCCGACAGAGTTCTTGAGCACTGAGGAAAAGAATTCCTTGTATCAATGGCTCGAAGAGTGCAAACAGCACGTCCCAAATAAAGAAGGGAATCTGATCCAGTTGTTGGCTGACTTTGAGGATAGGTTAAAAGAAAGCCTTGGCGATGATTTTAAAGAGACCACTATCAAACGGCAGACAGCAGCTGCATTTGGTATTACGGGATTCTGCAAGATTATTGATTTGCCGATTTACAAGGAAGTCGGTAAAAATTTCCTTGATAATTCACAGATTCTCCTGATCAATCAACGTGGGAATAAAGATGCTAAGAAATTACTCATCATGACCCCTAATCTTGCTGAGCAGTGGAATGTAAGTGAAAGCGAGATTATTGTCGGTGGTCATATGAATGCCAGCGTCTGCTCGTATCGTGGTACAGGTGTCATACTCAATCATACGAAGCTTGGTGATGTGGACCTGAGAACGTTCAATGCCGAAATCCATATGGGAGATGAATTCTTCACAGATAAGATTGTCATCTTTACACTGGGGTATCCCGTTTTTCCGAATGCATTGAATAATAATGTCTATCTCTATGGTGATCAGGTGAAGATTTGCGTGGCGCTGCCAATCCGTAAAGAATTGCTGGAATATTTAACACCTGAATTTATCGCAGAACATACATCGATAGAGATCTCTGGAAAGGATATTCTAGTAGAGTTGGCGCTTCCTGTTGGCGATGCGAACAATCCGAGATTACTCAAGGTAAGCAAGCTCTACGAAGCATCAAAGCAGCAAGAGAATAACAGCAAGATAGTTGTCTGTGATTCTATCCCCCTGGTACAAGTGTGGCCGAATATCCGCATGCGCAAGCCACATGCATGGCGAGCGTACTATACGTTCTTTGAGACAATGAACTTGGATGGATTCCATATGTCTCCAATTTACGAGGGAGAAACGGAGCAGATATCTGTCAGTGATGATGCCGAGACCGAAATCATCAAAGGCAGTAACTTCCCCGAGGCGTTTACTTGTGAGAGGATAGGAAAAGGGCTTTCAGGCCAGGATGAAGTTAATGAACTTGGTTTAGTACTGCTGGATTTGCATAAAGTGGAAGAAGTCAGTACACAGAATTCTACCTGCAAGATTGGTATCGATTTTGGTACGACGAATACAACGGCGTATCTACATCTGGATGGAAATGATCCGGAACTGATTCAGTTCAAGAACCGCAAGTTCAACGTCACAGCAACTGAGGTTGATGGTATCGCGCCGCTGGATGCCGAGCAGGCACGTCGGCATTTCATTCCAGAAGAAGATCAGCCGGCTGCGGGGCAGAGTTCTATCAAGACGATGTTCCATGCAAATCCGGAGCGAATCACGGCTGATGCATTCTTTACAGGTAATATCTATTGCCTGTCGCGGTATCGTGATATTGACAGCGATGGCGGAAATGATTTTATATCAAATATCCAGACGAATACATTGAAGTGGAACCAGTCAAAAAATCTCGTCTATACAGAGAGTTTCTTGAAGCAGCTCTGTCTGCAGTGCCTCGTGGAAGGCGTCTGTACGGGAGCAAGCAATTTTGAATGGATGTACTCGTTCCCAAAATCGTTTACACAAGGTCAGTTGAATCAATATAAGACACTTTGGACAAATAGCCTGAATGATACTATGAATGAGGCTTGTACCCTGAACAGTCTTGTCCTTCAGCCTATGTCTGAAAGTGAATCAGTAGCTGAATATTTCAGTGACAGCATGGATGCGTCCTTTAATCGTGGTATCATCTGTGTGGATATTGGTGGTGGTTCGTCTGATATTGCCATCTGGCAGGGCAAGAAAGATTCCCTGGTCAATCAGACCTCAATCCGCTTTGCTGGCAGAGATATCCTCAATGATTATCTCTGGAATAGGCAGAAGAACAAGCATTTTATTTTCTCACAGCTCAAGAATGATGATGATGATTTCAATGCATCCTTGAATAGCTTGGAGCATGAAAAGCATGAGCATACATTCTATGTGCGTTTGGAAGCACTGCTACGTGAATACGAGCAAGATATTTTCAATCGCCTTCCATCGAAGATGGTCGATCCAGAGCTGCACCTCCTTTCTCGTGATATAGCCTTTGCATTGGGCGGTATTTACTACTATTGTGGTATGTTGCTGGGATATTTGCGCAAAAATGGTGCATATGATCAAGACCAGCTACTGCCAAACTTTTACATCGGCGGCAATGCATCTAAACTCATGAATTGGGTGGCTGGTGGAAAGTATGAACCGAGTTCAGATATAGCGACGGTATTTCAGGCGTGCTTTGCTGTTGGCTTGCTTAAGCAGCAAACAATCTCTCTTAAAGAAGTAGAAGATATCTATATCAAGATGACAAAACATCCGAAGCAGGAAGTTGCTTATGGATTGGTCACAGGAGCACCTTCTCAAGAAAACGAAACCGCTGCAAAAACGGCTTCGAATCGGAACCTGCGCAATATGCTGGAAGCAACTCTCCAGAAATCGGAACCCATGGATGAGCATGGTGTCTTAGCCGGAGAGACCATCACCATCGATAAGCAGCCAACGACAAAGGATGTCATCTCAGCAGAGGATTTCCAGAAAGGAATCCGCATCAATAACCGTCGACCGGATATTTTCTGTGAATATCTTGCTCACTTCAATAAGTTCATGGAGAACCTGGATTATAAGCCTATTCTCTTGACTAGCAGAGATTATGTTGATATCTGTACGCAGGTCAATAGCCAGCTCAGTGATATTCAGGATGAAGCAGAGAAGAATATCAAGAACACAGTAGTTGAGCCAATCTTTATCCTAGTATTGAAAGAGGCATACAAGAAGATATCGAACAGCTAATTCATGCAGGATATGATAAGGGTGTTAAAGATGGAAAAGGAAAATTATCAGGATTATTTTACCACCTTAGATAAATTGATAGAGCTTCTTACAAAGATGAAAATCCGACAGACTCAAGACCACCATGAATCAGTTATAGGAGTTTCTATTTTTGGAGGTAAGAAATCTAAGGAATACTCAAAAGAATATTATAATATACTCAGTGGAAATCCCGACAAAGATCCCGATTTTGATTTGATGAAGAGTCATCTTCAGGCTTTAAAAAAACTATTATCTGAGCGTGCCGGTGCAGAATTGAATACGGATTCATCTCCTATCATTACTGATCTGGCGGATCAGGAGCCTGAAGGCGAGAGGCCTCGTCTAAATCATGTTATGGATGGAGATGCTCTGCAATCTGCTGAAGAAGAGGTTGTGTATTCTAATCCACTTCCGATTGGTCCTAATAAGTCAAGCCAGGTAGAGAAGAGCGATGATTTTTCATCCCTTCCTGTCAAAGATAGAAGTGCTCTACAGTATACTAAAGATGTGCCTACGGATGAACTATCATCTGACATGAAAGTGTATATTGATAAGCTCTTCAATGCATATGATGAGGAGATTGGTGAAAAAATAGATGAAAAGCTGAAGGAATTCAAGAAAAATATTGACAGCATATTACATGATTATGTTACAAAGGATTCGCTTTGCCAAGAAGTTCGGCTGATTAAGCAAGAAGAAGGAAAAATACGAGCGGAAATGGCGGAGAAACTTTCTGATTTTTCATCTCAATTAAAAGTGGAAAGTAAGAGAATAGAACCAACTCATATCTTGTCATATCAGAAAACTGCACCAAATACTGGTGTTGCAGATTTACTGAGTAAATCAGATATTAGGAGTAGTGCTCCTTCAGATACAATGAGAGAGCAGAAGTCTTCTATCAATAATGAGACTCGCATGGCAATGCACGAATTGGCGAATGAGTACAATAGTGCATATAAGAATACTACTGACGGGAAGCACTTGAACCTGAAAATGGAGTATGCAAGAGCATGGGCATCTGGTGGAAAATCATTTCAATCTGAAGAAGAGGCAAAGAAACTCCCGTTGGTTGAGTTCCAAGGTAATTATACATATCTTGCTGTTGAAGCAGAGGGAGATAAATACTATCTCATGCCGCGTAAAGGGATGAAGCTGACACCAGGGCTTATCCAGCATGCGGCGTATGATCAGTTCTTTGCGTATAATCTACCAGAAGGAAATCGTGAACTGAAGATACATCTCGATGAACCTGCCATCGTTGAAAGACGTGGGGAGGAATATTATCTAGTACGCAGAGGACGTATCTCTTTTTAAAATGAAAGGTTTGTGATGTTGTGGAGATTTTATCCTATATTATCCCCAATGAGCTGGTACTGCGATGTATTATTTTTTGCATTGTAGTACTTTGGTGCTACGTGTTTTATCGTGCTGTTGGCGTATGGCGTATTGCTCATGAGAATCTCGCTATGTTGGACAAGATGAGAGACGTGCATAGTTTAGAAGAGTCTTTGAGAAGAGACTCGGCCAACTATAATCAGGTTTTTGCAGCTTATGCTGATGATGTCGGACGCAATAAAGCGACTGAAGTGCTTTTTGAACATGTCAAAGATATCTATGATGCTGGTTCTAAAAATAGCAGATTGGATTCTGAACTGTTGGTCAAAAACACGATCAGCAAGATTTTTACGAATATCGATATCGTCCGTACAGGTATATCGATGTTCCTCGTTATTGGTATTCTCGGAACACTTGTCGGTCTTGCCATAAGCATCAGTAGTTTTCATGGTGAGAATTTTATGATGAGCGGGCAAGTACAATCTCTTGCTATGACATCAGAAGAATTGACAAAGATGTTCGGTAATTTGCGCGGCGCTTTTGCACCAAGTATGTGGGGCGTTTTCTTGACCATTGTCTCAGTCTTGCTATATACTTACTTTATTCAGGAACGATGTGTCAATGCCTTAACGGAAAAGTTGACGATTTTTACTATTCGCTATTGGCTACCGAGCCTTTATCCGAGTGATTTCCAGCGTACGGAAATGACGCGCGTCAAATTGAATAAGACGATTGCAAACGCGGAGGGCATCAATGATGGTGTTACCAAGCTGGAGAAAAATCTGAATGAATCAAATGCTACAGTAAAGGCTCTTTCTGATACAGCAAAAAAATTACAGATGCTGCACTTCGCTTTGATAAGAGCACGACAAAGCTCACAAAGCTCGAGCAGCTCTATACGACCTTAAAGCAGTCGAATGATGCTTACAGTCAGTCCATCCAGAAATTGGTCAGCAATGCTTCGAAGGAACGTCAGGCTGCCTATGAGGAATATGTAAATCTTGCAAAACGAAATACCTCTGATGTCAAAATCTATCAGGATGCCATGCAGAAGAAGTTTGAAATGCTTCAGCAACAGCTTCTTCAGCAAGCCAATCTTGAAACGCAGAATTTTGAGATCCGCATTCATAGCCTGAATGAGGCTATGAAACAGCAGAGTAGTGATTTTGCCAAGATAATTGACAGTCAGAATGCACACCTGGCGGGAATCATACAGCAGCTGCAGCAGTATAACAATTCATTCTATATGTCATTTGATGACACGAGAAAGCAATTGTTGCAATCCATTCAGGCCAACAAAGACTCTGTCAAGGTCAATCAGCTTATCTCTAGAGAGAATCAGAAGCTTGAACAAGAACTACAGACTGTCATCAGCAAAACAATGGGTAGCCAGGATGCCTTGCTGAAGGCTGTAACAGCGCCAATCATGGAGCAGCTGCGGCAGGTAAGTGCCTCCTTGAACGCTATCAATGAGCCTTTGCGCGGTGCTACCGAAAAGATGCAAGCGATGATGGAAAATAATGCTAAGGCATTGAATTATTTGATTCAGCCGTTGCAGGAGAGCATGAAAAAACTGCAGGAAGATAAGGATTCGTTTGCAGAGCGAGATCGCGAACTTGTGACTACACTGAAGCAGGTGGATACTTCTCTCCAGAAGCTTGACAAGAAGATGGACTTGTTCGTTGCTGCAGAAGGCACACGCGCAGGATTGGACTTAGATACAATCAGGTCTTATATTGAAGCGCGTGAAAATGGCAATGGTGCGGAGAGCTCGAATGATGGAAAGGAAGAGAAGCAAGCGGGATATGTGAAGTTTATGCCTGCTGTCATTGGTGTTCTCCTTCTTGCCGGTGTTATCATCCAAGGCGTCATGGTTGCCAAAATATCCACGATGGAAAAAGACCAGCAGATTGTCAATGAGGTCCTTATGAAGGGGGAAATGGATTCGAAGAGTTCTTCAGATAGCGTTCCACCTGTTTCAGGACAACAGTAAGGATGGGATAGAATGTTAAGGGATAGATTTGGATTTCATTTTAACTTCTGGCCATCTTTTACAGATCTGATGCTTTCTGTCGTACTCGTGGTATTGATTATCCTGTTTGCCATCTCCAATATGATGGCCGCTGGTACCGAGAACCTGGATAAAGCCCGCCAGAGTCAGGAACAGATTGAAACACAGATTACGGAAAAACTTCAAGAGAGCCATTACAAAGTACACGCCATACCGAATAGGGATAAATCGAATCTTGATATCAGCAAGGAAATTGCTGATAATCCAGCTGATGTTTATATCATTGATAAATTAGATCGTCAAACTATCACATTCAGTGATAAGGTCCTATTCGATACAAATCAGAGTGAGCTGAAAGATGCTGGCAAGCAGATTTTATGGCAAGTTGGTCCTGTCATTGCTAACAATCTTGCAAATATTGTCGAGATCCAGGTGCAAGGCCATGCGGATATTGATGATGATGCAGATTATAACCTAAAATTGGCTTCTGAAAGAGCTATGCGAGTCTATAAGTACTTGCAGACTGATGTCGGTATCGATCCAGCTCGCTACTTGATGTCAGCAACATCTTTCGGTAAATTCAAGCCAGTAGGTCGAGAGGCTGGAGATGCTTATGATGCAGCTCATCTGCAGGCAGCAAATGCAACACCAGAGTTAAAAGCAAGAAACCGCAGAATTGAGATTGTGTTATTCTATAAGAATTGAGTATATAGCATCCAATCACCAATAAGTGTATTTATATATGAATACTGATTAAGGAGGAGATAGTATGTCGTTTTTTGATAATTTGGTGAGCAATGGTAAGGCGTTGGGAAATCAGATCAGCAGCGCTATGGGGAATGCTGCTAATCAGACTGGTGTTGATGCAAAGAACTCAGCTGAACGTACTTCATTAGAAATGGAGATTGCAACACTGAACAATGAATTGGACAAATCTTATCTTTTGATTGGCCATAAATACGTTGAGTATCTTATTGTCATGGAAAAAGAGCCAGAGATCGACATTGCAGATGTCCTGAAATTGATGGCGCCGAAGCTCAAGAAGAAGAAAGAGTTGGAGGATAAACTTGCTGCTCTTGAAAAAGAAGATAAAGAACAACATATCATTGCACAGAAACTGGAATTTGAGCGCGAATACCAAGAGCAGAAGACGAAACTCGATAAGGCTTTAACGATGGATATCATAACAGAAGAAGAGTACAAAAATAAGCTGATGGTCTATAAGAATAAAGTTGACCACTTTGATGAGATGCGCAAAATCAAGGCACAGTATGAGATGGGGATTATTGATGCTAGTGAGATGCATATGAAATTGCGTGCCATTGGTGTTGAATGAGATAAAGGCTTGGCCCTGGAGATCAGGGTCAAGCCTTTTTTGTAATCGTTTTTTGTAGCAAAAATCTAATGATACTCAATTTATTTTGTGCGATAATAGAGAAAAATTTACTTCTAGAATTTCTGGAGAGGAGCGGTGTTCATGCGCAAGGTTCTTGTCGTAATCGATATGCAGAATGACTTCATTGATGGAGCACTGGGGACGAAGGAGGCGCAGGCGATGTTGTCGCGGCTGGAGGCGAAGCTGGCGCGGGAGGAGGCGCTGTTGGTGTTCACGCAGGACACGCATGGTGCGGACTACCTTGAGACGCAGGAAGGGAAGAATCTTCCGGTGCCTCACTGCATCAAGCCAGAGAAAGGCTGGGAGATTGCGCCTTCGCTGAAGCCTTTTGTGGAGAAGGCGTCGGCTGTGGTGGAGAAACCGACGTTTGGCTCGCTGGAGCTGCCGAAGGTCATCGCGGGGCTGGAGCCGGATGCGATTGAGCTTGTCGGGCTCTGCACGGATATCTGCGTGATCGCGAATGCGATGATCCTCAAGGCGGCGTTCCCAGAGGTGCCGGTATCCGTCGATGCTTCGTGCTGTGCAGGTGTGACGCCGGAGAGCCATGAGAATGCGCTGAAGGCAATGAAGATGTGTCAGGTCGTCGTCCGCTGAACCTGTGGAATGATGGCCGAACATGTGAATAAGATGGATAGGAGTGGTATGATGTTTGATATCACGAAACAATTCTCTTTGATGGGCAAGGTGGCACTGGTGACGGGCGCGGCCTATGGCATTGGCTATGCAATTGCGAAGGCTTATGCCGATGCGGGTGCGAAAATCGCGTTCAACTGCCGCAGTCAGGCGCATATGGACAAGGCGTTGGCGGACTACAAGAAAGATGGCATTGAGGCGCATGGCTACATATGCGATGTCACGGATGAAGAGGCTGTCCGTGCGATGGTCGCGGATATCGAGCAGAAGCTTGGCACCATCGACATCCTCGTGAACAATGCGGGCATCATCAAGCGCATCCCGATGCTCGAGATGACGACGGAGGATTTCCGTAAGGTCATCGATATCGACCTGACGGCTGCGTTCATCGTCTCGAAGGCTGTGCTGCCCGGCATGTTGCGCAAGGGACATGGCAAGATCATCAATGTCTGCTCGATGCTCAGTGAAGTGGGGCGCGAGACGGTGGCGGCGTACACGGCGGCGAAGGGCGGTCTCAAGATGCTGACGAAGAACATCGCTTCGGAGTTCGGCGACCGGAACATCCAGTGCAACGGCATTGGTCCGGGCTACATCGCGACACCGCAGACGGCACCGCTGCGCACGCCAGGCCATCCCTTCAATGCGTTCATCCTGTCAAAAACACCGGCGCACCGCTGGGGCACGCCGGAAGATCTCATGGGCCCTGCCGTGTTCCTGGCATCGGACGCCTCTGATTTTGTCAATGGGCACATCCTCTACGTGGACGGCGGCATCCTCGCATACTTAGGCCGCAATCCAAGAGAATGAGGTCACCAGATGGCCAGTATCAGTCCGCCTGCTGCGATCATCGCGATGGCGCAGGCGTGGACGAGGCTGACTTTCTCGCCGAACAGGATGATGGCGAGGATGACGGCGAAGACGACGCTGAGCTTGTCGATCGGTGCGACTTTGGAGACGGGGCCGTACTTGAGTGCGAGGAAGTAGAAGAGCCACGAGGTCGCGCCGGCGATGCCGCTGAGGGCGACGAAGAGCAGGCCCTTCTTGTCCTGCAGGACATCGGCCAGATGCGAGAAGTTGCCCTGCACGAAGACGACGCCAATCAGGAACACCGCCATGATGACGGCGCGCACGGCTGTTGCGACGTTGCTGTCGATGCCCTGCAGGCCGACCTTGCCGAAGATCGAGACGAATGCTGCGCTGATGGCTGAGAGCAGCGCGTAGAAAAGCCATGGTTCCATGATGATTCATCCTTTCTGAGTTATGAGACAATTCTTGTCTTCATGATACCTTATCCATCTGGAGATGGCAATGGGAGAATTGTCGTTTGGCAGACGACCTCTGAAAATCCCTCCTGTGTTAGACTGAAGTCAGTCTGATACGGGAGGGTTCCTGACAGTTAAAGTGAAGTTGTAAAATAATATAAATAATCTTGCTTAAAAGCC
>OIWV01002750.1_pt1 | contig 12324 bp, 10 predicted proteins | sample 1587751 | NCBI WGS metagenome assembly OIWV01 (sample SAMEA3888913, study PRJEB22519) | human gut metagenome | biome: human gut; feature: human-associated habitat; material: faeces | place: Denmark | collected 2010
TCTGAGGCGGTCGCAATGCCGCGTATGGCAGAATTCTGTGCTGTACTGCATCAAGTCTTGATGTGCCTATTATAACACAGAAGATTAGCAAGTTTCTTATTTGAGCATAATAATGCGCAAAAACGTTTTGACTAGTCTTTTTGTAATAATCTGTTAGCAAAATAGTAATATTTTGAGGTGACAGTATGAGAAAAAGACTTAGAAATTTGTATTCTGAAGAGCTGGTGGATTCGGATTATTTGCCAGAACTGGTTGAACTGGGAGTGCTTATAGGATCGCATAGAACGGCATCAGGGATAAATCAGGAAGAGTTTGCCAGGATGATTGGGGTGTCGCGACGGACGATGACTAAGATTGAAAATGGCAGGCAGTCTTTGAGTTTTGTTGCTTTTTTGAGAATTGCTGCTGTGCTGGAGATGCGACCGGAGTATTTGCTGCAGGAGCTGACGCGGGTGACGCAGAGGAAGTGGAGTACGAAGGGGGAGGATTGAGGGAGAGGTGGCTTGTTAGAACATAAGTTAAACTGATAATTTAGGTTGAGTGCTTTTGACAGAGCACTATTATTTTTTAATTCGCAACCAAATGGACATTTGGTTGCGGGGGGGAAGCGGTGGTATAATAACGTTATAGCTATTCTTGAAATTTTATTTGGATAGGAGAGTGTGTTTATGTATTGTAAAGTTTGTGGAGAGAATCTTAAACCAGATGCTAAATTTTGTGAAAATTGCGGAACGAAAGTAAAAAAAGAGACAGATGCTATTCCTAAGACTGATATAAAAAAGAGTACAGAACCTGTAAAACCAAAAGTAAAGTTAGAAGAAACAAAAACTTCAAAAAAGCAAACTATTATTGGTGTAATTGTTTCTCTAGCATTTATTGGTCTAATTTTTACTGCTACAAGTAGCGATACACAGAAAGAGGCTAACAAACAGATAACGGTTAATAAGAAAATTACAACTTCTATACCAAAAGAGCATAGGGAATTCTTAACAAAAATTGGTTTAAAAGTTCCTGCTGATGATAAGATTGAGTTTTCGGATGCAAATAGTAATTTAAATTACTATAGAATTCCATCTCAAGATGGAGAACAAGGAGTTACTACGATATTTGTTGGTGATAACGGAGCTATTAGTAAAGTTAATGTATCGCATAATGCTCAAGAATGTAAAAAAACTTTTGATTTAGTTGAAAATGGAAAGGTTCTTGGTACATATAGCGAAAAATTGGCTGAACATAAATTAGCAGATGCTAAGGCTGAACAAGAAGCTAAGGCTAGAGAAGCTCAACAAGCCGCTGAAGCAGCGGAAACAGAAGCAAGAGCAAGAGAAAATGCTAATGATTTAGGGTGTACGCTAGAAGAATATAAAGAACATTTTGGACCCATGCTTAGTGCAGGTTTTACAAAAGGAAGATTAGATGTATGGTATAATGATAGTTCTTCAACTTCAATTAATACATATGGAAACCATACGCAATATGTTTTGCATTTAGTTGGTAGAGGTCAAAATGGTAATAGAGTTTACGTGTATGTATATGAGTATTCAAATAAACCTGGGAAATATCAATTCCAAGTTATGAATACATCTCATAAATAATTTATAAGGAGAGATGTAAAAATTATGTATGAAAATTCACTGTTCGTTTTTTTAGTTGAAAACTTGATTGAGCTTTTGATTATTGCTCTTATTCCAGCTTATATTGCTAAAAGAAAAGGAAGAAATTTTAAACGTTGGTATATTTATGCAGTTTTACTATGGATTGTAGCGATGATTCATAGTTTACTGCTTTCTGATCACAGTGGAATAAAATGTCCTTCTTGTGGTAGTTGGATAAAAGAAAATTCTACAGTGTGCAAGTCCATATTGTATTAGCTGATTATTACAGAGAACATCCGGAGTTGCCGAAAGATTTATATGATAAAGAAGATACATTGTTGTAAGTGTGGTGATTTATAATGAAACGAATAATTTTAATGCTTTTAATGTTAAGCGTTTACTTAGTTTGTTTGGGGTGTGGGAGTAAGGCCGAAAATATTTTGACGCAGCATAACAGCGTGGATGGGGATGTAACATCAATAGAAATTGCTGCTCCATATGAATATACGTGGAAATATGTTCCGATGAATGAGCTTGCGGAGATAGATCCTGTTGCCGCACAATGTGATAGTCGTTTAGATACTAGCAAAAATGACTATGGTATAAAGTTTACTCAGTTGACCAGAGTCAGATTTGACGATAATACGTTGAATATTTTGGATAGCAATACCCAAAAAGCAGTTTTGAATAACTACTATGAAATGTATGCTTCCTCTTTGCTGATTCCACTAAAATCTATGAATAATGTATCTAATATAAAAACAGAAAGAAAAGATGCAATAGTAAGTGGAAAAAGTGGTATTGAAATTTACTGCTCGTTTACGGATATGCAGAAAAATATTGATGAAGTGTTTCACTATTTGATTATCAAGAATGAAAAGGAATTTTGGACTTTGATTACGTGTTATTCGAAGAATGATACAAAAGCAAAAAATTGCGTCAACCAGATTTATAAAAATGTAAAAATTAAAGACAAAAAATAATCTATATAACGTATAATGATACGATGAGAAAGGGGAATCCATATGCCGTTTTGGGATACTGATTACAAAAAAGCAGCGCTGAAAAGTAAGGCTGTCCAAGAAGCTGCCGAACAAAGAGCAGCTGAGGCTAAACAAAAAGCTGCTGAATATCGGAAAAAAGTAAATGCCGTAATTGTCACGACTGGTGATTTAAAAGAGGATTACGAAATTATTGGCCCTGTATTTTTTCAGGTTTCTAACAAAGGCATTTTTAGTAGTACCTTGAGTGAACTTGTAAATAAGTATAGTGCTGAAATTGAAGAAATGAAGAATAATGCTTTGATGTCTGAGCGAAGGACAGACTGGGGGTTCTTATGGGGAGAATATTCTGTTGGGCAGAATGATTTTGAAAAAGCATTTTTTGTTGCTACGCAAGAACTGAAGAAAAGAGCACTAATGCTTGGAGGAGATGCTATCGTTTCTATGCGTCAGGATATAGATCTAGATACTAGTGGATTTCAATATTTTTATTTGCAGATGTATGGAACTGTTGTTAAAAGAATAAATAGGTAAAATTGTTTATTTCCCCAGCTTTATGCTTGCGTAAGGCTGGGGAGATTTTTGTAAAAACAAAAAACATACAACACAAACTTCACAGCTTGTTCGTTGTATGTTTAGATTCGGTATGATAAAATACTATGCAAGACGACCGTGTTGCAGGGGGGCATTGCCAAAATTCTTAGGAATGGAGGTGATGTCTATGGTATATTTCAGTTTTCAGGACTTAATGTCCTTTGGAATTTTTATCGTAGCGTTGCTGACGTTCATTTGGATTGTTAACATATAACTTTAGCAGTAAGAAGTCTGAAGATGTGTATTATAAAATTTTGGCAGTGCAGAGTTCTTCACTCCTTGACTTATCACATTGTCTAATGTATAATATTACCGTTTATTGATATTTGCTAACGCGATGAAAAAGACAGTAGCTTGCGGCGTAGGTTAAGCGAGCCGGGGTATGGTGCAAGCCCGGACGAAGTAAAGCAGGTGAAAATCACTTTGGAGCGGATGCGGCGAACCTGAGTAGCTGCATACGGGAGCGCCCGATATTGCGCACACGAGTGGCGTGCGGCCAAGGCTGTCGTCATGAGGGTGGTACCACGGAGTACACGTTTGTTAATGATGCATGATACGCAAGCGTATTAATCGTTGTTAGTCTACAGCTTCGTCCCTTATCTGAGGGACGAAGCTTTTTTTATTATTGCTATATTTTTTTGTTTAATAAAATTGGAGGTTATTAGTAATGGACTATGGTAAAACACTGAATCTGCCCGAAACAGAGTTCCCTATGCGTGCCGGTCTGCCGCAACGCGAACCTGATTTTCTGAAATTCTGGGAAGAAAACGATATTTATGGTAAAAAGCAGGCTCTGCATGCAGGCCACAAGAAATTTGTTCTGCATGACGGCCCTCCGTATGCAAACGGCAAAATCCACATGGGTCATGCCCTGAACAAAATCTTAAAAGATATCATCATGAAATACAAATATGCTCGCGGCTTCGATACCCCGTATGTTCCCGGCTGGGATACTCACGGCATGCCGATTGAGCACGCTGCTATCAAAGAGCTGGGCCTGAACCGCAATGAGCTGGATCCGCTGACTCTGCGCCGCAAATGCCACGACTTCGCTTTGCAATGGGTTGATATTCAACGCGAAGACTTCAAACGTCTGGGCGTTCTGGGTGATTGGGAAAATCCGTACATCACTCTGCATCACAGCTTTGAAGCTGAGCAGATCCGTGTATTCGGTACTATGGCTAACAAAGGCTATATCTACAAAGGCAAAAAGACCGTTTACTGGTGCCCGCACTGCGAAACCGCTCTGGCTGAAGCAGAAATCGAATACGGCGAACAAAAAACTCCGACTATCTTCGTAAAAATGCCGCTGGTAAAAGACAACGGCCAGACTCCGGAAGCTGCTAAAGGCAAAAAAGCTTACATGGTAATTTGGACCACCACTCCGTGGACCATGCCGGCCAACGTTGCTGTTGCTCTGAACCCTGCTCTGGAATATGCCTGGGTTGAATGCGAAGGCGAAGTTCTCTTTATGGCTAAAGACCTGCTGGCTCAGGTTGGCGCTGTCTGCCATAAGGATCTCAGCAATATCCTCGGCACTACTCTTGGTAAAGATATGGAATTCGCTGAATGCGTGCATCCGTTCCCTGAATACAACAACCGCCGTTCTCTCGTAGTTATGGCTGACTATGTAACTACCGAAGCCGGTACCGGTTGCGTACATACCGCTCCCGGTCATGGCGATGTCGACTTTGAAACCGGCCTGAAATACAAGCTGCCGATTCTCTGCCCTGTTGATTCCCAAGGCAAGCTGACCGAAGAAGCCGGCGAACGCTTCAAGGGCATGTTTGTATTCGACGCTAATATCCCGGTACTGAAATATCTGGCTGAGCTGAACTGCTTGCTGGGTAAAGAAAACATTAAGCACCAATACGCACACTGCTGGCGCTGCAAAAACCCGATTATTTTCCGCGCAACCTCTCAATGGTTCGCTTCTATCGACGGCTTCCGTGATGAAGCACTGAAATCTATCGATGATGTACAGTGGATTCCTTCCTGGGGCCAACAACGTATCCATAACATGGTAAGCGACCGTCACGACTGGTGCATCAGCCGTCAGCGTGTATGGGGTGTTCCTATCCCGGTATTCTACTGCGATAACTGCGGCGAGCATCTGATTAACGAAGCTACCATTGATTCCGTTGCTAACTGGTTCGAAAAAGAAGGCAGCGATGCATGGTGGGCTCACACTGCGGAAGAGCTGCTGCCGGAAGGCACTGTCTGCCCGAAATGCGGCGGCAAGCACTTCCACAAGGAAAGCGATATCATGGACGTATGGTTCGACAGCGGTTCTTCTCACATGGCTGTTGCTGCAAAACGTCCGGAGCTGTCCTGGCCGGTTGCTATGTACCTTGAAGGCAGTGACCAGCATCGTGGCTGGTTCCAGTCCTCTCTGCTGACTTCCGTTGCTGTTGCAGGCCGTGCTCCGTACGAATCCGTACTGACTCATGGTTATGTAGTTGACGGCGATGGCCGCAAGATGTCCAAATCCGTAGGTAACGTTATCGTTCCGCAGGACGTAATCAAACAATACGGCGCTGATATCATCCGTCTGTGGACTGCTTCCTCCGATTACAAGGCAGATATCCGTATCTCCCCGAAAATCCTGAAGCAGCTGGCTGAGGTATACCGCAAAATCCGTAACACCATCCGTTACATCCTAGGCAACACCAACGATTTCAACTATGAAACCGATGCTGTTCCGTTCAACGAAATGCTGGAGCTTGACCAATGGGCACTGATGCATCTGCAGCTGCTGAAGAAGGAAGTTACCGCTGCTTACGAAAGCTATGATTTCCATGTACTGTATCATGCAATCCATAACTTCTGCACCATTGAAATGTCCAGCTTCTATCTGGATATCCTCAAGGACCGCCTGTATGCTTACAAGGCTGACAGCAAAGAGCGTCGCAGCGCACAAACCGCTATGCATGAAATCCTCATGGACCTCATCGTTATGCTGTCCCCGGTACTGAGCTTCACTATGGAAGAAGTATGGCAGTTCATGAAGAAACCTGCTAATGCTCCGGAATCCGTACAAATGCTGCCTTGGCCGGAGGTTAAGGAAGAATACATCAACGAAGAGCTGGAAACTAAATGGGATAACTTCATTGAAATCCGCAGCGAAATCACCAAGGTGCTGGAGCTGGCTCGTCGTAACAAACAAATCGGTCACTCCCTGGACGCTAAGGTTGAGCTGCACGCTGAAGGCGAAGCACTGGCTATCCTGAAATCCGTAGAAAAAGATCTGGCAACTCTGCTGATCGTTTCTCAGGCTGTTATTGTTGAAGGCGCTGCCGAAGGTGCCGAAGCAACCGGCCGTGAGGACCTGAAGGTTACCGTTGCTGCTGCCGAAGGCCACAAGTGCGAGCGTTGCTGGATTTACAGTGACGAGGTTGGTCAGGACGCTGAGCATCCGACTCTGTGCAAACGCTGCGCTGAAGCAGTTAAAGATTGAGTATAAGGCATCATCTTTGCATAAAGCTGTAGTCAACCTCAAATAAAAGCTTAAAGCCGTCGTGTCATGTAAATTTTTGCTGATACGGCGGCTTTTTTGCTACAAATTTTACAAAAAATTATTTTGCTTTATTGTCTATCTATGGTACAATACTGTTAATATTATATATTTTACGGAGGTGAAACTGTTTTTCTGCAATCTGCAGGATTACAGAGATTTTTGGACTATCTCATATGTTTGTTTAATGTTATAGCGATTTTATTTTTGGTGGCGCTGAACGGCTTTTTCGTTGCTTCGGAGTTTTCTATCGTCAAGGTGCGCCCTTCGCGTCTTGATGCGCTGATTAAGGAAGGCAATACGCGGGCGGAAAGCGCTAAGCAGGTAACGGAGCATCTTGATGCCTATCTTTCGGTTACGCAGCTGGGTATAACCATTGCTTCGCTGGGCTTAGGCTGGATTGGCGAGCCGACGGTGGCGAAGCTGATGCATCCTGTATTTAATCTGCTGCAGCTGCCGTCGCAGGTTGAGCATACAATAGCTTTTGTTGTCGGCTTCGGTGTTATCACCGCATTGCATATCGTTTTGGGCGAGCTGGTGCCTAAATCATTGTCTATTCAAAAGACTGAGCAGATTGTTCTGTTCGTGGCAGCTCCGCTGATTCTGTTTGATAAGCTGATGTATCCGGCGGTGTGGTTCCTCAATCACGTTGCCAACTGGGTGCTGCACAAATTGGGCGTTGAGGCTGCAAGCGAGGCGGAAGAGGCGCACAACGAGGACGAAATCCGCATACTGATGGAAGAAAGCCACAAGCATGGCTATATTGATAAAACAGAGCTTACTTATCTGGATAACGTTTTCGACTTTTCCGACCGTCGCGCCAGCGACATCATGGTGCCGCGTACTGATATGATCTGCCTGTATCTGGAGGATTCCTGGGAGGATAATATCAAGACGGCGCTGGAGGAGCGCATGACACGTTATCCTATCTGTGATGAGGATAAGGACCACATTATCGGCTTTTTGCATATCAAGGATTTGCTGCGCAGCTTAAATGCCGGCGAGCGTCCTGATTTGCGCAGTCTGGCGCGTAAGGTACTGCTGGTGCCGGAATCTCTGCCTATCAGCAAGCTGCTGCGCATTTTGCAGAAGCATCGCAGCCAGCTGGCAATTCTGGTTGACGAGTACGGCGGTACTGCAGGTATGGTTACCGTTGAGGATATCCTGGAGGAAATCGTAGGCGAAATTCAGGACGAGTTCGACGAGGAACGTCCGGAGGTAGAAGAAAAGGGCAGTAAAACCTATTCTGTCGACGGCAAAATGCTGCTGGAGGATGTCAATGATACCTTCGAGCTGGCCTTAGATACCGAAAACTGTGATACTATCGGCGGCTGGGTTTACTCTCAGCTTGATTATCCGCCTAAGGTGGGGCAGAAGGTGCAGACACCTGCCGCTGCTTTTACGGTAGAGGAGATTGACAAGATGCGTATTGTGCGCGTCGGCATCCAGCTTTTGCACGAGCCGGAAAAGATTCACGAGGAGCTTCAGGAAGAACACCTGGAGGATGTAAAATAATATCTGCATAAAAAGAGAGCACGCTGAGATTGATTTCTCAGCGTGCTCTTTAGCATTCATGCTTATAAATCGTGGAATTTCATACCGATGTTGCTGTGACGCAGGAAGTTAAGAGTTACCTCAGGGAAGGAGGCATAGCTTAAAACGTCTTCGATCGGTGCGTTGGGGAAGCCTTCCTCAGCCAGCTTTTCGCGCAGCTTTTTCATTTGCGGCGGAATATCGTCGGCAGGACGGTGGTCGATTTGCGGTGCGTCACCGATGGCCAGGCGTTTTACCTCAGGGTCAATCGGTCCCGGAGTGCGGCCGTATTTGCCAAGGATTAAATCCTTAACCTCGCGGGGAATCATCTTATAGCGTCCAAGTGCAACGTTCAATACGGACATAGAACCTACAATCTGGCTGGTAGGAGTAACCAGCGGCGGATAGCCGAGCTCGGCACGTACGCGCGGCATTTCCTCAAGCAGCTGCGGATATTTATCGGCAACGCCCATTTCCTTCATCTGGTTCAGCAGATTGGAAAGCATACCGCCCGGAATCTGGAAGGTGAGCACCTTGGGATCTATGGGGATGTTGGCGTTCAGGTTGAAATCGTGGATAAGGTTCTTGCGTACATCCTTGAAATAGTCAGCCAATGCATTAAGCTCGGCAAGGTTGATGCCTGTATCGTAGGGAGTACCCTCCAGCGTTGCTACCAGAGCTTCGGTGCAGGGTTGGCTGGTAGATTCGGAGAACGGAGAAAGCGCGGTATCAATCATGTCCGCACCGGCTTCAACAGCCTTCAGGTAAGTCATATCACCCATACCGCTGGTGAAGTGGGTGTGCAGGTCGATAGGCAGGTCAAGCTCTGCCTTCAGGCTGCGGATAAGGCTTTCGGCAGCGTAGGGACGCAGCAGACCGGCCATATCCTTGATACAGATGGAATCTGCACCCATCTGCGCCAGCTCCTTACCGAGCTGTACAAAATCCTTGTCCTGATGGTAGGGGCTGATGGTATATACAATGCAGCCCTGAACATGTGCGCCTGCTTCCTTAGCGGCACGCATTGCGCATTCCAGGTTGCGGGTATCGTTAAGAGCATCGAAAATACGGATGATAGATACGCCGTTATCAACAGAACGGTTTACAAATTCGCGTACAACGTCATCGGCATAATGGTTATAGCCTAAAATGTTCTGACCGCGTAGCAGCATTTGAATCGGTGTTTTGCGCAGATGCTTTTTGAGCGTGCGCAGACGTTGCCAGGGATCCTCGTTAAGGAAGCGCAGGCAGGAGTCAAAGGTGGCGCCGCCCCAAGCCTCCAAAGCATAGTAGCCGGCGTTATCCAGCTGTTCCAGTGCCGGCAGCATGTCGCTGATGCGCATTCTGGTGGCAGCAAGAGACTGGTGGCCGTCACGCAGGACGGTTTCAACTATTTTTATGGGTTTCTTCTCCATGGCAGTACTCCTTTTATTAGTATAGTTCGTTAATTAAAGCTGATTTATAGCTGTCATTATTATAGCATAAATCTGTATTCATGTATACAATATACTAAGTTTTGAGCAATAAAAAATGGTGGGCACACTTGGTGACCACCATAAAAGTGAATTAGTTACGCGGAGTAGGCTGGTTGCTGACAACAGGCTTGCCCATAATTTCGTTAACGCGGTCCTTCATGCTGCGTTTCTTTTTAGTGGGCTGGTTGCTTACTACAGGTGCCTGGTTGGCATTGCCTTCAGTTGTTACCGTAGCGGGAGCCTGCTTGTCTTTGTCCTTATCTTTATCCTTGTCTTTATCTTTGTCCTTATCATCCTGCTTGATTTCCGGTTCCGGCGGAACAGCTACGCCCGGATTGCTGAAGCCGGTGCGCGGAGTGGAGGCCAGAGCGTTGACCATGAAATCATGCCAGATAGAAAGCGGAGCGCCGCTGCCGTACATACGGTTCGATTTGTTGTTATCATCGCCAACCCATACGGCAGTACTGAGGTCGGGAGTGTAACCAACGAACCAGCCATCAATGTAGGTATCGGTAGTACCGGTTTTACCTGCTGCCGGACGGCCGATTCCCATGCCGCCTGCAGTGCCGCTGATAAGAACATCCTGCAGCATATTAGTAGTCAGGTAAGCAGCTTCGGCATCAATAACACGTTTGGGTTCAGGCTTAGCTTCGTACAGAACCTTACCCTCGCGGTCAACAATCTTCAGCAGAGCAATAGGCTTGCAATACATACCGTTGTTTGCCAGAACGCCGTAGGCTGCAGCCATTTCCAGAGGATTAACGCCCTTGCTGAGACCGCCGAGTGCCATAGCAAGGTTTGCATCGCTGTAGGCGCCGGAATCAACCAAAGTAGTAATACCCATTTTTTCGGCATTGTTAATAATTTTGCTTACACCAACCTCTTGGGCCAGCTTAACGGTAGGCACGTTCATAGAACGTACCAGAGCAGTACGCAGGCTTACCTTACCATGCCATGCTCTGTCGGAGTTCTGCGGCTTCCAGCCGGGAGAGAATTCTTCTTCCTTATCTTCAATGACACTGGCCGGAGAATAACCGTTCTGCATTGCGGTCAGATAGACAAAAGGCTTGAAGGCAGAACCGGGCTGACGTACTGCAAGAGTAGCACGGTTGAACTTATCCTGGCCGCGGCCGCCGATCATAGCTTTAACATAACCGTTATGCGGGTCAACGGCAACCAGAGCCATTTGCGGCTGAGTCAGCTTCTTGCCGTCTGTATAATAGCCCGGCAGATGCTTCATAGCATTTTCAGCAGCCTTTTGCATATCCGGGTCTAAAGTGGTGTAAATCTTAAGACCGCCCTTATAGAGAGCGTCTGCACCAACCTCTTCGATAACCTTTTGGGTAATCATATCGAAGAAATAGGAGCGGGGATCGGAATTGGTTTTATGTGTTGTGCTGAAGACAAGCTTTTCTGCTTTGGCAGCATTACCGTCGGCAGCAGAGATAAAACCGTATTTAACCATCTGGTCGATAACAAGCTCCTGACGTTTTTTACTTTCCTGCGGATTTTCAAAAGGATTAAAGTAGTTAGGGCTTTTGGGAATAGCTGCCAGAGTAGCAGCTTCAGCGATATCCAGATTCTGGACATGCTTATTGAAGTAATACATGGAAGCACTTTCAATACCGTATGCACCCTGACCGAAATAAATCTGGTTCAGATACATAGTGAGGATTTCATCTTTGGTATATTTGTGCTCCAGCTCCTTGGCAATAAAAGCTTCCTTAATTTTACGGATGATGGAACGTTCCTGAGTAAGGAAAGCATTCTTTGCCAGCTGTTGGGTAATGGTACTGCCGCCCTGTACTTCGTGACCGCTTAATGTAGAAAGCAGAGCACGTGCTGTGCCGCGGTAGTCAATACCACCGTGTTCATAGAAGCGATTGTCTTCAATAGCAATAAAGGCACGCTGCACATGCTTAGGAATCTTATCAATAGTAACAGGTACTCTGCGTTCTTCCGAAAGCGTAGTATAGATTGCGTTACCATTGATATCGTAGAACTGTGAAGCAGCGTCTGGAATCAGTGTTTCATCCATATTAGGAGGTGCAAAAAGACTGGAGAAGCCATAAAGCACTGACGCTCCCATTATAATGAGGCAAACAACACTGATGACAATGAATTTTAGTACTTTAAACATTTTCTACCTCTTCTTCATTATATTGACTGCGCAGCCAATACCAAAGGCTGCAAATAGAAGTCATCTTATTATAGCATTTTCAGACAACTTTGTCATAGAATTATTGAAAACTCAGCGTATTTATTTTAAAGGAAAGTATGTAAAAGTATGCTCCGGAAGGATATGTATTGAATCGGCAGCTTGCGGATAATGAAGATAGAAGAAAAAACCTACATGATTTTAAGAAAAAAATCTGCGGAATAAAGAAAAATTTTACTGATTTTCGGCAGTTTTTATGGAAAAAACAGCTGCAAAAAGCACTTTTCTTGAGATTTTTTGAAGAAATTTTAATGCCGATAAAGGCGATAATCAAGCATGTTTCTTTTTCCACTAATCCTAGTGTTTCACGAAAAAATCTCAAAAAAGTGCCGAAAAAAATGTTGACATAATGCAGGTCACATGGTATTATATACAAGTCGACGCGATACGGCAA
>OIWV01002763.1_pt1 | contig 12285 bp, 7 predicted proteins | sample 1587751 | NCBI WGS metagenome assembly OIWV01 (sample SAMEA3888913, study PRJEB22519) | human gut metagenome | biome: human gut; feature: human-associated habitat; material: faeces | place: Denmark | collected 2010
ATTCATGTATCTGTCTTAACATGCAACTAATCGCTATTTTATCCCGAATTGGGGTCTTTTCATGTGTAATAAAATTGTAAGTGATGACCCTGGCACCACCAGATTTTCCTTTACCTTTAGACTTTATTGCCATTCGTATTTTGCGGATGCCTGGTGCTAATTCAGTACCTTGTTTTGGGTTTTCAAGAAGAGATTTACCGAAGTTGACCAAATCGTCCTTAAATGAAGGGTATTTCTTCGCAAGTTTCTTCGCTGCCACATCAAAGTAACTTGAAGTTGTTATACTATAATTCATTTATCAATTTATCAAGTGTATTCAGTTGCTTCTTACCTGCAATAACTTCTTTCAGCTCACGAAGTGCACCTCTCAAATCCTCTGCAATATTCTGAGTATTCTCAGAAACAGAGTCAGAAGGCGTAACCGGAACCAAACGAAAACTGCCTTCACGTGACTTTAAAATCACGTGTTCACCAGAATTTACCATAGAGAAATACTTTCCCTGATTGGCTCTAAAATCTCTTGCACTTACTATTGTCATATCTGTATACCTTTATGTTTACGCCACAAAGATAAGCATTATTTTCATATTAGCAACCATTTTGGTACCAAAATTAATACCAAACATAAAAAAAGAGAGGAATGACATAACTATTTAAGTTAAATAACAAAAAACGGTTCATCCACCCTTCAAGACTTATCCATTAAATCTAAACACCAGTTTGTATCCCTCCAAATACTGGATGAACCATTTATATATATTCTCTAAATTTCACCATTCACCCTGTTAAATAAAGGGACCATCCCTTTTTGCATATATATTATAGTCGCCAAAGTTATGTGGAGTTGTATGGCATTTCTTTATCATCGAGGGCAAAAACTAAAGAACAATATTCAATGAAAAACAAACAAAAACATAGCGTTTGATAAGTCTACTTTACAATACAAGCACACTAAATGCTGCAACACCTTTGAAACTTTTCAAATAAAACAGAATAAAAAAACGCAATTATTTGTAAGCAAAACATCAGGTTTGACGTAGTGTGCATATATACTTATATCACTATTACACAATATGTTAGCAAAGACAAAAACCAAAAAAGTGAGTTTTTTGTGAGTTTTTTTTAGGCTCTATTTCTTGCTTTTTATAGCATATAACACTACATTTGCCAGCGAAAACCTTTCTGCTTTCTGGGCGAATGAAAACAAGACACAACAGTCAACTAAAAACCATCTTCCCCAGGCAAGACAAAGATCATGACCTAAGAGCAAGATGCAAAAAAACTCGAACCAAAAGAAAAATATAAAGAATTTCTAAAACAACTAAATCATTATAATTATGAGACGAAATCTAAAGCTTCTCTCGGCAGCATTGCTATTCCCTATGGCAGTATCGGCACAGACAGACAAGATTCAAGGAACAATTGTCTCTGAAACTGATGGCCAACCGCTGATAGGTGTAGTAGTACGTGTGAAAGGTACCGCATCAGGAACCGTTACCGACATCGATGGTCACTATCAGTTAAAGGTGAACCCTAAAGATGTGGTAGAGTTTTCATGTATTGGTTATAAAACGGTAACCCAAATGGGAAAGACCGGAACCTTCGACTTAAAAATGGAGGAAGACACCAATATGCTTGACGAGGTGGTAGCCATTGGTTACGGCTCAATGAAGAAGAGCGACCTTACAGGATCAGTAGCAGTAGTGAAGGCTGAAGACCTGAAGAAGACCCCCGCCGCCAGCGTAGACCAAGCCATACAGGGCCGCGTGGCAGGTGTAACCGTAAACGCTAACAGCGGACAGCCTGGTGCTGGCGCTGTGGTGCGCATCCGTGGTATCGGCACTGTGAACGACTCGGCTCCTATCTATGTGGTAGACGGCAACATCACCAGCGACATCTCATTCCTCTCGCCCAACGATATCGAGTCGACAGAGGTATTGAAAGATGCTTCGTCAACTGCCATCTACGGTGCCCGTGGTGCCAACGGTGTTATTCTTATCACCACGAAGAGTGGCGAGAAAGGCCGTGGCAAGGTATCGTTTGATATGTATTATGGCTGGCAGAACCGCTGGAAGAAGCTCGACTTGATGAATAAAGACGAGTTTGTACAGACCTATCTGAAGTTGGCCGCTCCAAAGTCGGAGCGCAACTATTACGAGAAAAAGGGCTTTAACGAGTGGCTGCAAAAGTATAAGTTGGGCAACGATGCCTACTATGCCGTGGCCAAGACCAATGCCTATCAAGATGGTTTCGACTATAGCGCTGTAAACACCGACTGGCAGGACGAGGTATTCAACTCGAACGCTCCTATCCAAAACTATCACGTGTCGTTTGATGGTGGCTCTGACAAGAGCAACTATTCGTTCTCGGCATCTTACTACGACCAGGAAGGCACCATCATAGGTTCAAGCTATAACCGCCTTACGCTGCGCGCAAACACCTCGTTTCAGGTAAAGAAGTGGCTGAAAATTGGCGAGAACCTCTCGTTTGTTACCAGCCAGGCCCGCAACGCTATGAACCAGAACGCATCGCCAGGCGCAAGCGTTATCTCGGCAGCCTTGGCAATGGCTCCGTGGGATGTGCCTTATTATCCCGCTGGCACATATAACCGCAAACATGAAGATATGAGCGGAAAGGTGGGCGTTCCCTCTAACTTTAAGAACGTAACTAACCCGTTCTCAATGGTTTACTACTCGCATCCGCACAACGTGGTGAACCGCTGGTTTGGCAATATGTACCTCGAGTTTACACCTATCAAAGGCTTAAACTATCGTACAAACTTTAGCTACGACCAGGTGAACGAGAAGAACCGCACCTTTACCGATGCCCACACCGTAAACAGCTATGACGACTCGAAGGGCAAAAACTTCTTGACACGCGGACTGGTGCAGTACACCACCTTCACTTGGGAAAACATCATCAACTATCAGTTTGACCTGGGCAAGATACACCACTTCAATGCTATGGTGGGCCAAACCACTGAAGAGTATAACTATTATTCAATAGGTGGAAGCGGATCTACCATCCTCAACCCATCAGAGAAGAACTGGTATCTCTCACAAACCACCGACGACAATACCAACCCCATTGCCGATGGGGTGGCTCGCACACGCCGCCTGTCGTTCTTGGCACGTCTTAACTATAACTTGATGGATCGCTACTTGATAACCGTCAACTTCCGTGCCGACGGTTCAAACAAGTTCCCTGAAAACACATGGGGCTACTTCCCCTCTACCGCCTTTGCATGGAAGGTGAGCGAAGAGCCCTTCATGAAACGTTTTAAAAAGCTCGACTACCTGAAGCTGCGCTTGGGATGGGGACAGATAGGCAACGACAAAATTGCCAACGACGCCTTTAACCAAACCATCTTCACCTCGCAAAACGTGTTTGTGGGCTACCCCTTCGGCGTAAACCAAACGGTGGGCACGGGCGCTACCATCCTTACCTATGTTAACCAGGGTGGCAAGTGGGAACGCACCGAGACATGGAACGCTGGCGTTGACGCTGCCTGGGGCAAAGGGTTGCTCTCGGCCAATGTCGACTTCTTTGTGCGCAACACTAAAGATATGTTGCTATCAGTGAAAGGCCCGGCCTGGAGCGGCAACCGCTTTGATGCGCAGAGCAACGTGGGCACAGTGCGCAATGTGGGTGTTGAAATTTCGCTCGGACACTCAAACCACATTGGCAAGGTAAACTACTCGGTAAACGGTAACGTGTCGTTCATCAAGAATAAGCTAACCAGCCTGAACGGCGGACAGGTGGTGTATGGCGACCGCGTGATAAGCGACGAGGGGCTACCCCTGTTCGAGTTCTGGGGATATAAATACCTGGGCGTTTACAAAAGCAAGGAAGAGGCCGACGCTGCACTGCCTGGCTATGCACGCGATGGCGAGGTGAACCCCTACGGAGCTGGCGATGCTATCTATGCCGACCTTGATGGCGATGGCAAGATTTCAGAAACAGGCGACCGCACAAAGTTGGGCAACAACTTCCCGAAGGTAACCTACGGCTTGAACCTGTCGGCCGACTGGAATGGTCTTGACCTGCAACTGTTCTTCCAGGGCGTAGCTGGCAACAAGATATATAATGCCGTGCGCGAACGCACTGAAAGCAATGGTCTGACCTCACAGCTCAGCACCAAGATGCGCGACGTATGGACCGAGGATAACCCCAATGGCACCATTCCTAACCCCAAGGGCGCTAACAATATGCTCAACTCGAGCCGCTTCCTTGAGAGCGGATCTTACTTCCGCCTGAAGAACATACAGCTGGGCTACACCTTGCCTAAGAAGCTGCTGAACGGATGGGGCATCTCTAACCTGCGCGTTTATGCTCAGGCCAGCAACCTCTTCACCATCACCAACTATTCGGGCTACGACCCCGAGGTGGGAAGCGGTGTCGACTATGGCAACTATCCGCAGAGCCGCACCTACATGTTTGGTTGCAACTTCACCTTCTAACAAAGGTGTATGTAACGCTATCTTAATGTTCAACAGACAGAGAAATAACATTATTATATAATATATGAATCAGTTTAAAGCATTAACATATTCAGCTTTGGCGTTGGCAACACTGAGCCTCAGTTCGTGCAACGACTGGCTGACAGAAGAAACACCAGGAACAACAAAGGTGTCTGAATTCTTCACTTCATTGTCTACCGCCGAGGCCGTGGTAAACGCTGCTTACGTGCCAATGACATGGGAGTTTGGTACAACCTACTACCCCGAATGGTATTTCGGCGACATCGTGTCAGACGATGCCCTCAAGGGCGGACAAGACATTAACGACGGTGCCGACCTGCGCGAGCTGGAAAACTTCAAAGCCAACTCGGATAACGAAATACTGCTTGGGTATTATCGCGCACAGTGGCAAGGTATACAACGCGCCAATTTGGCCATCGACGAAATTCCTACCACACGTATCGAGACCGAAGGGGATGAGGCCGAAAAGCAAGCCAAATATCGCGACCGCTATCTGGGCGAGGCCTATTTCTTGCGCGGCTTCTACTACTTCCGCTTGGCCCGTATGTTTGGCGGCATGCCACTCATCGACTACGTGATCAAGAGCTCGAACCAGTGGGCACAAACACGCAGCACAATGGACGAAACGCTCAACTTTGCCATCGAAGACTTTAAACGCGCCGAAAACCTGCTGTGGGAGAAAGACAAATACAGCGACGAAGAGCTGGGTCGCGCCACAAAGGGTGCTGCACAGGCTATGCTGCTAAAGGCAAACCTCTACCGTGCCGACTATCTGCGTAACGCGGGCAACGAAACCGAGGCTCAGAAATACTTTGCCGAGGCAGCCAAGTGGGGCAAAGAGGTTATCAAGAGCAGACAATATTCGCTCTGGCCCAACTACCTCGACAACTTCCGTCTGGCAAACGAAAACGGACGCGAGAGTGTGTTTGAAATTCAATACACCGAAGAGGCAACATCCGACTACGGTGGCGAGGGCTACACACGCGGAACCATGACCACCATCTTACAACGTTCACGCTCGTCGGCTTTCGGCGAGGCTGGATGGGGCTACAACCGCCCCACACAGAACCTGTACAACGAATATGAGGCTGGCGATGCGCGTCGCGATGAGACCATACTTGTTCCTACCGACGTACAGATTGAAACCCCTGCACAAGAAATATACTGTGGCGACCGTATGCTGAACCGCAAATATGCCATGTATAACGATGGCACCAACGGTGGCATCTACAAGCTGGCACACGCCACACGCTCGCCCAAGAACAACATACAGATACGTTATGCCGATGTGCTGCTAATGTATGCCGAGGCGTGCTGCGAAAGTGGAGACCTGCCCAGCGCCAAGACAGCACTGAAAGAGGTGCGCGACCGTGCGGGCCTGAGCCAGTTCCCCTACACCGCTGTGATACAGGGCCAAACCGTTACCTTTAACGATAACCAGGAAGATTTGCGCAAGGCCATTCGTCACGAGCGCCGCGTAGAGTTGGCTATGGAAGGCCACCGCTGGTTCGACCTCACCCGCTGGGGCATTGCCAAAGAAACGATGGACACCTACATGGCAGGCGAAACTGAAGAGGCCAAGGAGCTGTACGGCACCTTCCAGAAAGGTAAGCACGAGCTGTTCCCCATACCGTCGAAGGAGATTGACCTTAGCGGCATTGAGCAGAACCCTAACTGGTAACACACATATAAAAAAATCATCGCTATTTATAAGTATCATACTTAACATAACGATATACGCTTTGCTTGCATTTGGTTCAGAACAGGAAGCGTGATGCCGTGCGGTTTCCGCTTCCTGTCAAAGCCAAAGCGCCGACAAAACGAAACAGGAAAAAGATATTATCTTACAATAAACAATATTACTAATATTAAAAACAAAACAACTATGAAAAAATTTACTCTTTTGGCAGCATCGTGCTTCATGGCACTTGCAGCAGCAGCTCAAACAAGTTATGTAACGCCCGCAACCGATATAGATAGCGGTGAACCTTCATTCGACTTCAACGGCACAACCAACTACGTTATTCTCTATGCTTCAGAAGACGAGGTTGACGCACTGGGCGAAACCAAAATCTTGAAGAACGAGAGCCCCACTGATCTTGACGGTGCACGCCCCGTTTACATCTGGGAGAACACCTACACGGGTGGCGAAGGCGAAGGCTTCAACTCATTCGGTGGTTCAGGCTATATGAGCTTCGTAGTAGGCACAGTTGGATGGTCAGGACTGGGACACTGTGGCGTGGTTGACGCTGCTAAAGAACTGGATGGCTTCGACCTCAGCATGCTGAAGAACGGTAAGTGGTATCTGCACATGGCTATGAAAGATGCTGGCTCTATCCACGCTACACACAACATTGCCGTAGGCCCCGAAAAAGCTTCTGGCTGCTTCGCCCTGGGCGAGACCAAGACCGATGCCACATATGAATTGATTGGCGACTTTGCTCGCGACGGCGAATGGTACAACATTGACATTCCCGTTGACGACCTCGTTGACCTGGGCTTCGACCTTACAAAGTGCACTGACAAATGTGCTGGCAACGTGCTCACCTTCCTCAGCGGTGGTGCTACAGGTGCTCAGCTCAACTACGACGCTGTATTCTTCTATCAGAAGGTGGCCGACGCTACTGGCATCGACCAGGTAAAGACCGACAATAATAAGGTAAACGCCATCTACACCGTTAATGGTATGCAGGTAAAGGATATGAACAAACCTGGCCTCTACATTCAGAAAACCGCTAACGGCGTTAAGAAGGTATTGAAGAAGTAAAAACCTTTCAAGAGCGGCATACGCCGTGAAGGTGTGGCCGCTCTTACATTATAAACAAACCCCTAAACACCCGCATCAATAAACAATAATATTTATTTATAGAATGATGAAACATCTATTCACTGGCATGGCAGCCATTGCCTTAGCATGTATGGCGATGGTAGCTGAAGCCCAACCTAAACAGCGCAGCGAAAAGCGTGGCGTGGCCGAAGAGCAGTTTACCTATGCTGAAGAGATTGACGCTCTGGCACCAGGCGTATGCTGGACATACAACTGGGGAACAGCGCCAAACAACTTGATAAAAGACCTCTTCGGAACGGGCGAAGGCAAGAAGATGGAGTATCTGCCCATGGCATGGAATAGAAACGCAAACATAGCCTCGATAAAAAAATATTATGATGAACACCCCGACTGTAAGTATCTGCTGGGATATAACGAACCTAACTTGGCCGACCAGTCGAACATCACACCGCAACAGGCCGCCGACGCGTGGCCAGATCTTGAAGCCATTGCCAACGAGTATAGCCTAAAGCTCGTCTCGCCGGCAATGAGCTACACGGGCTCAGCCATCAACGATGGCAAGATATGGCAGCCCTTCGAGTGGATGGACGAATTTATAAAGCTATATAAAGAAAAGAACGGTCGAGAACCAAAGATGGACTATATCGCCATTCATACCTACATGAACGCTACCGCCCCCACACTGAGCTTCGTGCAACAGTGGATAGACAAATATAACAAACAAATATGGGTAACCGAGTTTGCAGCGGGCGAAAACAACCCCGACTCGCTTACACAGGTGCGCGAAATGGTAAAAAAGGTTGAAGGCCTTGAGCGCAACCCAGGCGTGTTTCGCTATGCTTGGTTTAAGGGCACATCGGGATCGCGCATGGTAGACAAAAGTCCCTACTGGCGTTTGCTCTACAAGCCCAACCTTCGCACACATTTGCCCGCAGCTGGCACCATGACGGGCCAAGGCGTGGTTTACACCTACATGTCGACCTTCGACAGCACCTATTATTATAAGCCCGCCGAACTTATCAAGGCCAAAGACTATGTAGCCAGCAAAAGCATAACGCTTGAGGTAAGTGGCGACACGCTGAAAGGCGCCATCAACACACACCTATCAGTAGAGATGGGCAATTCAAGTAGTGTTGAATATCTTATCGATGTGCCCGAGAACGATACCTATCTCTTCAGCTTTCGGTACAGCGACCGCGCATCGGCCACACGCCAACAGGTGCTAAAAATGCTGGTCGACGGCAACGAAACGGGTAGCGTAACGCTAACTTCAACAGGCGCCTATCGCGACACTAACGAGGTGTATGCTACCACTACGGCCGAGGTGCCCCTTACAGCTGGCAAGCACCGCCTAACATTGGTGGGCTCGCAGCCCATCAATCACGCTCGCGTAACATGGTTCAGCTTTGTTTCGGCCACAGGCATCAACGAGATAAACAAGGACCAGGCGAACAAAATCATCAGCAAGCGCTACTTCACCCTGCAAGGGCAAGAGGTGAATCAAGCACCACGCGGGCTAAGCATAGAGCGCACCCTTTATGCCAATGGCCAAACGGTGTGCCGCAAGATAATGACAAGGTAACAGAAGTAAGAATAACCCCAAAAGATACCTAAATATTAAGAACATCTAAATTTTTAAAAAACGACATCAACCATTAATCGTATGAAAAGGATTTGCACCTTTATGCTTTCGGCATTAGCACTGCCGTTAAGCCTTTCAGCACAGACCACCACGCCACCCACAGGATATAAGATGGTGTGGAGCGACGAGTTTAACGGAACAAGTCTGGATACCAAAGTATGGAACATCGAGGAGAACGGCAACGGTGGTGGCAACCAAGAGTTGCAATACTATCGTAAAGAAAACGTGGCCGTAGCAAATGGCAACCTCGTGCTCACCGCACGTCGTGAAAACTATAACAACAAGCAGTTTACATCAGGACGTATCAACAGCCGCGACAAAGCCTACTTTAAGCATGGCATCATTCAGGCACGCATCAAGTTTCCGAAGACAGCCAACGGCGTATGGCCTGCCTACTGGATGATGGGTAACGACTATGGCAAGCTGGGATGGCCCCGCTGTGGCGAGATAGACATTGTTGAAACAGGTAACGCCGAGGGCATTAAAAACGGCACACAAACCCGCCACTTTGGCGCCACACTACACTGGGGAACCAGCGCTGCTAACCACAAACAGTATGGCACCAGCTATCTGGCACCCGAGAACAACCCGCTGCAAAACGACGAGTATCACATCATCACCACAGAGTGGGACGGACAGTTCTTGTCGATGTATTACGATCTGAAAGACTTTACCGTGGCTGCCAAGAACAAGGCTCGCTTCTATAGCGCCACCATTCCCGCCAGCACTAACAGCGCCGACATAGGCCACTACTTCCAGAAGCCCTTCTTCTTTATCTTTAACCTGGCTGTGGGCGGAAACTATACTGGCATTTACAATGCTGGCGGCATCACAGCACTGCCCAACGCGGGCGACGAAGCCAAAATGTTTGTCGACTGGGTGCGCGTCTATCAAGACGAGGCCGATGCCGAAGCACAATATAAAACACCCGATGGCGACAACATGAAACCCAATCCCGACACCCCCAGCACCCCCGAAGCCCCCGACACCAAGACCGAATATGGCTACTGGGGCACAAAGGCTCTTAATGATGCTGGCGTCACAACCTTCGACTTCAAGAACTCGTACGACGCGGTACTCATCAGCACCAGCACGGGTGTTACCAATGCGTTTTCAGAAAAGACCAAGGCCGACTATAACGTTGACAACAACAAGCACTTTCTCTACATCTGGGAAAACACATACAATGCCGAGCCTTCATCGGGCGTCAACTCGTTTGGCTTTGGCGAGACCTTCAACCACTTCACCGTAGGAACAGTAGGATGGTCAGGACTGGGCTTTGCATCAAATAAGAATGGAGGTAAAGACCTGTCGATGATTGATGACGAATATATCTTTCATATTGGCTTTCGCGGAACCTCTACCGATGGACATACCAGCCACAAGGTTACTGTAGGCAATGCAGCCTTTACCGTAGGCAATAACAGCGTTGAGGGCGCAACCATCATTGGCGACTTCAAGCGCGATGGCACATGGACCTACTTTGACATTCCTGTTACCATACTGAAAACGCTGGCTGGAGGCGAGCTTTTTGATAACGCCGCCGACTATACTGGCAACGTAGTGGCCATACTGAGCGGCGGCACACAAGGCGCCGACCTGCAGTTTGACAACATCTTCTTTTATAAAAACCCCAACGTAAAAAAGGGTGTGCCCACAGAGGACAACACCACTAAGATAGGCAAATATGCCACAAAGGCCCTGGAGGGCGGACAGAGCACCTTCGACTTTACCAATGTGAGCAAGGCCGTACTAATAGGTACCAGCAGCGGCGTGACCGATGCCTTGACTGATGTTACCGTTAAGAACTATAACGTTGACGAGAAGACCAACTTCTTCTGGATATGGGACGGTGGCGACTATACTGGTCTGCCCTCAAACGGCAAGAACTCGTTTGGATGGGACGAGAGTTCTACACGCCTGCAGGTTACAGGCACCAGCACATGGTGTGGCGCAGGATATGCATCACAGGGCACTGGCAAAGACCTTTCAATGATTGACGACACATGGTATCTGCACTTTGCAATGCGTGGCGACGATGCCCTCACCCACCCCTCACAAACCGTTACCGTTGGCAACGCCGTGTTTGTAATTGGCAATGCCACATCAGGACAGCAAATCGTAGGCGACTACCGTCGCGATGGCGAATGGTACAACTTTGACATTCCAGTAGCAAAGCTGAAACAGATAGGCGGAGGCACACTGTTTAACGATGCCAACAACTTCTTGGGCAACGTGTTTGCCGTGGCTACCACACACAACAAGGGTGCCGAGGTAAACTTTGACCAGGTGTTCTTCTACAGCAAGAAAGATGGCGGCGAAACGCCCGATATACCTATCTACGTTACTGCGGCACTTGATGGCGAGGGCAAAAGCACCTTCGACGTTGAAAACACTGGCAACTATGTGCTCATTGGTACCACAGGCGGCGTAAGCACCACACTGGCCAAGAAGGTAAAGGCCGACTATAACGTTGACGACGTAAACAGCGCTCTCTATATTTGGGAAGGCACCATGACAGCCAGCAACGAAAGCGGCGTCAACTCGTTCGGTTACGACGAAGGTGGCTATCCGGTTTACACCGTAGGCACCGTAGGCTGGTCAGGGTTAGGTTATTCGTCAAAGGCAAAGGGCAAGGATATGTCAATGCTCGACGACACCTATTATCTGCACCTGGGCATGAAGGCCACCACTAACGCTTCTTACCTTATCGCTGTGGGCAACGCAAAATTTGCTATTGGCGCTTCGGCCTTCGTTGATGGCGGCACAAGCTACGCTCCCCTTTGCGACTTCCCCCGCGACGGCAAATGGTATAACATCGACATTCCTTACAGCGAGATTGAAGCTCGCGCCACAAAGGTGTTCGACAATGCTGAAGATGTTACTGGCAACGTGCTCTACTTCCTTGCTGGCGGAACAACAGGCACCAAGCTCACCTTCGACCAGATTTTCTTCTACAACGACGGTAGCGTGCCCTCAGGCATCGACGCTGTAAAGCAGAACAATGCCACCACTGGCAACAACCGCACCTACACCCTCAGCGGTGTTGAGGTAAAGGGCGACAACTTGCCCAAAGGCATCTACATTCGCAACGGAAAGAAGATTATCGTAAGATAAACGCTATAACAAATCAGATAATATGTATGTTCGCTCCTCTCAACAGTGAGGACGAACATACATGTTTACAAGCTAATAAGGAATTACTAACTAAAATCAATAAACGTATGAAACAAAAATTATTAACTTTATTCGTATTGCTTGTCACAGCTATGACAGCCTTCGCTGATGACGCGACAGGTAGTGGAGTAGGAAGCGAGACTAACCTAAAATCCGCAACTATCATCCAATACACGATTAAGGGTAGATTTATGAGT
>OIWV01002777.1_pt1 | contig 12260 bp, 10 predicted proteins | sample 1587751 | NCBI WGS metagenome assembly OIWV01 (sample SAMEA3888913, study PRJEB22519) | human gut metagenome | biome: human gut; feature: human-associated habitat; material: faeces | place: Denmark | collected 2010
TATGCTGGCACAGGTGTGCGATATGCGTGTGGGAGAGTTAGTGCATGTGATTGCAGATGCACATATTTATGACCGGCATATTCCTATTATAAAGGAACTGATTCAAAGACCGACGTATGACGCACCGACATTCTGGCTGAATCCGGATGTAAAGGATTTCTATGAATTTACCAGAAACGATGTACGTCTTGATAATTATGTGACAGGACCACAGATTCAGGATATTCCAATCGCAATATAAAAGGAGCAGGTGAAAGAGATGAATTTAATCGCAGCAGTAGATGCTAATTGGGCAATTGGCTATAAGAATAAATTACTGGTAAGCATTCCGGATGATATGAAATTTTTCCGTCAGACCACAACCGGGAAAGTGGTAGTCATGGGACGTAAGACCTTGGAAAGCTTTCCAAATGGACAGCCTCTTAAGAACCGTGTCAATATTGTACTGACCAGTGATAAGAATTATAAAGTGAAGGATGCCATTGTGGTGCATGATTTAGACGAACTGCATAAAGAGTTAGAGCAGTATAACAGTGAGGATGTCTATGTTATTGGCGGTGAAAGCATTTATCGTCAGCTTTTGGATGAGTGCGATGTAGCGCATATTACTAAGATTGACTATGCATATGATGCAGATGCCTATTTCCCGAATCTGGATGAAAAGGAAGAATGGCAGATTACAGAAGACAGTGATGAACAGACCTATTTTGATCTGGAGTATTACTTCTTAAAATATGAAAGAATAAGATAAGCAGAAAGAAACGTGTAAGAAATGAATAATCTTATTTTCAGTTTAAATACCACCATGCCAATCTTTCTTGTGATGGTAATCGGTTATATCTTAAAGCAGATTGGTATGCTCAATGATAATTTTGTGACGGTGGCGAATAAGTTTAATTTTAAGGTGACCTTGCCATTTATGTTATTTCGGGATATTTCTACGGTAAATATCCGGGAAATCTTTGATTTGAAATATGTGCTTTTCTGTGCACTGGCAAGTACCGCCTGTTTCTGGGTAATCTGGGGAGCCACAAAGCTCTTTGTAAAGGATAAATCCATCCGTGGTGCATTTGTGCAAAGCTCCTTCCGGAGCAGTGCCGCAGTCATGGGACTTGCCTTTATTGAAAATATTTATGGCAGTTCTGCCATGGGACCATTGATGATTATCGGGGCAGTGCCGCTTTACAATATTTTTTCCGTTATTGTATTGACCTTTGAAGCCAATGAAGATGGAGCTGGAGAAGAGGCAGTACATGGTGGCAGAATCAAGAAAGCATTTCTTAACATATTAAAGAATCCGATTATCCTTGGAATTGCCTTTGGTATGGTGGCAGCATTATTGTCCCTTGATTTTCCTGCCATGGTAGATAAGACCATTGATAATGTGGCAAAGATGGCAACACCACTGGCGTTGATTGCACTGGGTGCAGGCTTTGAGGGAAGAAAAGCCCTGGCAAAAATCAGACCGACCCTTGCAGCATCTGCAATCAAGCTTGTGATACAGCCGCTTTTATTACTTCCGGTGGCAGCAGCCTTGGGATTTACCGGAGAAAAAATGATTGCAATTCTGATTATGCTTGCATCACCGACTACACCAAGCTGCTATATTATGGCAAAGAACATGAAAAATGATGGTGTGCTGACAGCAAGTATTATTGTGACAACAACGCTTTTGGGAGCATTTACCTTAACTGGCTGGATTTTTATCCTTAAGACCATGGGATTGATATAGAGGAGGATGTTAGATGGATATTACAGGAAGAAAATTATTTGTAAAGGCGATGATGGAAGAAGGCGTGGATACCATATTTGGTTATCCGGGCGGAATGGTCACCGACCTTTTTGATGAATTATATAAACAGGATGATATTCACCTGGTGCTTCCCAGACATGAGCAGGGACTGATTCATGAGGCAGAAGGTTATGCGAGAGCTACCGGAAAGCCGGGCGTATGCCTGGTAACCAGCGGACCGGGTGCCACCAATATTATTACAGGACTCGCAGATGCGCATTTTGACAGCATTCCGCTTGTTTGCATTACTGGTCAGGTGCCACTTCCGTTGATTGGAAATGATGCCTTTCAGGAGGTTGATATTGTAGGAATGACCCGTTCCGTAACAAAATACGGCGTAACCGTTCGGGACAGAAAAGATTTGGGAAAAATAATCCGCATGGCATTTCACATTGCAACCACCGGAAAACCGGGACCGGTTCTTGTGGATATCCCAAAGGATATCCAGTTAGAGAGTGGACCATCCGATTATCCAAAGAGTGTGCAGATTCGTGGTTACAAGCCAAATGAAGGCGTACATATCGGACAGTTGAAAAAGGCATATAAGCTTTTAAAGAGTGCCAAGAAACCATTGATTCTTGCCGGAGGCGGAATCAACATTGCTCGTGCCAATGATATTTTTGATGAATTTGTTACTAAAATGCAGGTGCCGGTTGTTACCACCATTATGGGAAAAGGAGCCATTGGCACATCCAATCCTTATTATATGGGAAACTGCGGTATGCATGGAAGATATGCAGCCAATATGGCAGTTTCTGAGTGTGATGTATTATTCTCCATCGGAACAAGATTCAATGACCGCATTACCGGCGATTTGAATGAGTTTGCACCAAAGGCAAAAATTGTTCATGTGGATGTGGATACAGCATCCATTTCCAGAAACGTTGTGGTGGATGTACCTGTAGTAGCAGATGCAAGAACCGCACTGGAAAAATTATCAGAGTGGGCAGAACCGAAGAAAACAACAGCCTGGATAGCCCGCATTGAGGAATGGAACAAAGAAAATCCTCTGGAAATGCGAAGAGATAAGGGACTTTCCCCACAGATGATTATGGAAGGAATCAATGAGCATTTCAAAGGAGCCATTATTGCAACAGATGTTGGGCAGCATCAGATGTGGGCAACCCAGTATCTTGAGATGGAACGTGGCGGAACCTTTATTACATCAGGGGGCCTTGGAACAATGGGCTTTGGATTCCCGGCAGCAGTCGGAGCAAAAATCGGCTGTCCGGAAAAAGAGGTTATCTGTATCACCGGAGATGGTGGATTCCAGATGAATATGCAGGAAATGGCAACTGCAGTATGCCAGGATGCACCGGTAATTGTCTGCATTTTAAATAATTTTTATCTTGGCATGGTTCGCCAGCAGCAGCAGCTTTTCTACGGAAAACGTTATTCTGCAACCTGCCTGCGTCAGCATAAGGAATGTCCGAGCAACTGTAAGGGACCGGGAAAAGACTGCCCGGTATATGAACCGGATTTTGTGAAATGGGCAGAAAGCTATGGCGCAAAGGGTATTCGTGTAATGAATACCGAAGAAATGAATGCAGCCTTCGAAGAGGCAAAGAAGAATAAAAAGACTTCTACCGTAATAGAATTTATGATTGCAACAGAGGACATTGTACTTCCGATGGTTAAGAGTGGAACTGCAATGAGCCAGATGATTTTGAAATAGGAGGAACGTTGGTATGAAAAACAGATGGATTGCATTATATGTAGAAAACCAGGTTGGTGTACTGGCGAAGGTTTCCGGACTTTTTTCCGGCAAATCCTATAACCTCCAGAGTCTTACCGTAGGAACCACGGAAGATGAGAGTGTGTCCCGTATGACAATCTGTGTAACCAGTGATGATATTACATTTGAACAGATTAAGAAGCAGTTAAACAGTATGGTAGAGGTCATTAAGGTAATTGATTTAACCAATGTACCAATCCATATGAAAGAGATTCTTTTTGCAAAAGTGCTGCATTGCAACGTGGAAGATAAAGCGGAGGTATTTCAGATTGCAACAACCTTTAAAGTAGATGTGGCAGATATTGGGGAAGACAGCGTATTGTTAGAGTGCAAGCTGACAGAACGCCGCAACAATGAACTGATAGCTCTTTTAAAACGCCGCTTCAGGACCATCGAAGTAGTGCGTGGCGGGGCAGTAGCCATTGAATCAATCAGCACATCCTGCCGGTAATATTAAATACCGGGAATATGGGAAGTCCGTAATGCGGAATTCCCATATTTTTTATAATCTTTTTTTCAACAGTGCAATAAACTTCTCAAACTGCAATGGTGTTCCCTGAATTTCCTGTACTTTCAAGCGGTTTTTCTCGTTAAATCCTACAAGAATATCATGGTTTGCCTCCGAGAGGTAATCGATGATACCGTCGATGTCGGATTTAATATTCTTCGGGCACTGGATATACAAATGCCTGTTGGCACTGATATGCAGTGTGTAGGAAATACTGAAATGATACCAGAAAAACTTATGGAGTGTGGAGTACTTATAAATCCATATGATCTGGTCGATCGGGATGATCGCATTTCCGTAAACGGATGTCTCAATAAAAAAGTGTTCTGTGATAAACATATCTTCCGTTGCAAGCTGGGGCAGCGTTGCAAGTTCCTCCTCCGCCTGATCTAACAGCTTTTTCGGATTGCCGAACAAGGCGAGATCCTGGCAGCAGGGAGAGAGTACCGGGAAGAAAATAAACAGGATATAGAGTACGATACAGAGGATCGCATAAATACTGGTGCCAAATATGACTGTAAAAAGGATCGTATTTATGGTACGATTATAATCCGGTTCACTGATGTAATATCCGGAAACTTTGCTTGTGATTCCACTTTCTGTCCAGCCGAGATCGTCCGACATATTTTTTAAAAGTGACTGGAAAGAAACAGTGGACTTTTTGATCTTCCCGGTAAATGTTACCTCGTCAATGAAAGGAAGTCCCTCTTCACAGGTGGAAGGAGAAAGCAGTACGATGATACATTCATCATTCCGGATCGTGTAATAATAATAACCGGAAGTCCCGGAAAAGTTATTTCGGGTGTATCCTGTGAATTTTAAATCTGTCAGTGTGGTATGCATGTTGGCAGCGTCATTCCGGTAGGCAGATTCCAGCGTAACATCATCCGTCAGCTGCACCGGAAATAAAAGATCCGTCAGTGAAAATACATGCCATAGTACGATCACGATGATCAGATATACAATTGGTGAAAAAAGTCGCCGTTTATATAATGCTTTTATATTTTTTGTGATATAATGGTCGTAATTCTCGGGCATAAAAAACCTCGCTTTATACTATCGGGATATCAAAAGGAAAAAACCTTAAGAATATTGGATCTTGCTTCTCTAGTAGTATAAAGGTTCGTGAAAAAATAATCAAGGAGAGAAAACATTGGAAGCATACAGCAGTTTTGCACAGGTATATGATCTTTTTATGGATAATGTACCTTATGAGGAGTGGAGCAGATATCTTATCAGTCTGTTAAAGGAGTATCAGGTGACAGATGGCACCGTGGTGGAACTCGGCTGTGGTACCGGAAAAATGACAAGGCTTTTGGCAGATGCAGGCTATGATATGGTGGGAGTGGACAATTCTGCCGAAATGTTAGAGATCGCAGGAGAGCGCCAGGAGGAAGAAGAGCGGAATGATATTTTATATCTTCTTCAGGATATGCGGGAGCTGGAATTGTTTGGAAATATCCGGGCAATTGTAAGTGTCTGCGATTCGATGAACTATATTTTGGAACCGGAAGATCTGAAAAAAGTATTTGAACTGGTAAAAGAATATCTCGCAGAGGACGGTGTGTTTATTTTTGATTTGAACACCGTGCATAAATATCGGGATCTGATGGGAGAATGCACCATCAGTGAAAACCGGGAGGAGAGCAGTTTCATCTGGGAAAACTATTTTTATGAGGATGAGATGGTCAATGAGTATGACCTGACGCTTTTTATCCGGGAGGAAAGTGACCTCTATCGGAAATACGAGGAACTTCATTATCAGAAAGCCTACGAATTAGAGCAGGTGAAAGAGCTGCTTTTGCAGGCAGGCATGGAGTTTGTGGCAGCGTATGACGCGTTTACCCATGATCCGGTGACGGCAGAGAGTGAGCGCATGTATATCATTGCAAGACCGAAGCGGATTTAAGGAATATGATATAACAGAACAGGCACTTGCCTAATATAAAATAACAGGAAAAGAGGAAAAACATGAACGATTATATTGTAAGAGCAACTGCGGCAGATCATTCCATCCGCGCATTTGCGATCACATCCAAAAACATTGTGGAAGAGGCAAGAAAAGACCATAACACAAGTCCGGTGATCACAGCAGCTCTGGGTAGATTATTATCTGGTGCGGCCATGATGGGAACCATGATGAAGGGTGAGAAGGATCTTCTCACAGTACAGATCCAGTGTCAGGGACCGGCGCAGGGACTGACCGTGACAGCGGATTCCGCAGGACATGTCAAGGGATTTCCGAGAGTTGCAGATGTGGCGCTGCCACCGAATGCGTTGGGCAAATTAGACGTAGGCGGGGCACTTGGGCTTGGTGTTATGAGCGTCATCAAGGATATGGGCTTAAAAGAGCCTTATGTGGGACAGATCGCACTTCAGACCGGAGAGATCGCAGAGGATTTAACCTATTATTTTGCGACTTCGGAGCAGGTTCCTTCCGCAGTAGGACTGGGTGTTTTAGTAGATGTGGACGGTTCTGTAAAGCAGGCAGGCGGATTTATCATTCAGCTGATGCCATTTACCCCGGATGAAGTTGTGGATGCACTGGAGAAAAAAATCAGCGAGATCGCGTCTGTGACTGAGATGTTGGAAGAGGGGAACACACCGGAGCAGATTTTAGAGATCATTCTGGGCGATTTTGGACTTGAGATCACGGATACACTTCCGGCAGCATTCCAGTGTGACTGCTCCAAAGAGCGCGTTTCCCGTGCAATCTCAACCTTGAGCAAAAAAGATTTAGACGATATTATCAACGATGGTGAAGCGATTGAAGTAAAATGCCAGTTCTGTAACAAGGCATATCATTTTGAAGTGGACGAACTGAAGGAGATGAGAAAGTAGTGAGACAGGGATTTGTCAAGGTGGCAGCCGTCACCCCGAAAATTGTAGTTGCGGATACGAAAGAGAACACTGCGTTAATCTGCGCAGAGATCAAAAAGGCAGAGCAGGAGGGGGCAAAGATCATTGTGCTCCCGGAACTCTGCATTACGGGTTATACGTGCAGTGACCTTTTTTTACAGGAAAAAATGCTGCGTGAAGCAAGACAGTCGCTCCTTGAGATCGCTGCGTTTACCTTTGCATTGGACTGCATCGTGTTTGTGGGACTTCCACTCGAATACAACGGAAAGCTTTATAATGTGGCTGCCGCTGTAAGCAATGGAAAAGTGCTTGGTTTTGTGCCGAAAACATATCTGCCAAATTACAATGAATTTTATGAGGCAAGACATTTTACAAGAGGAATGGAAGAAACGGTGCAGGTAAGCCTTGGAGAAGAAGTGGTTCCAATGGGCAAAAAGTTATTATTTACCTGCCAGACCATGCCGGAACTGAAAATCGGTGTGGAACTCTGCGAGGATCTCTGGACACCGGAACCGCCGAGTATCCGTCATGCGTTAAACGGTGCGAATGTCATTGTCAATCTGTCAGCATCGGATGAGACGACCGGAAAAGACATTTACCGCGAGGAGCTGGTTGGCGGACAGTCTGCAAGGCTTCTGTGCGGCTATATTTATGCGAGTGCCGGAGATGGGGAATCCACGCAGGATGTCGTCTATTCCGCGCATAATATCATTGCGGAAAATGGAAGGATTTTAAAGAAAGCGAAACGTTTTGCGAATGAAACAGTTTATTCGGAGATCGATGTTCTGCGTCTGAATGCAGAGCGCCGCAGAATGACTACATTTGAAACCAGAATGGACGGTTACACGGAAATTCCATTTGCATTGAAAATAGAGGAGACGGAACTGACCAGATACATTGATCCAATGCCGTTTGTTCCGGGCAGTAAGACAGACAGAGAGCGCCGTTGTGATGAGATTTTATCCATTCAGGCGATGGGACTGAAAAAACGTCTGGAGCACACACACTGCAAATCTGCCGTGATCGGTATCTCCGGTGGATTGGATTCTACACTGGCATTGCTTGTGACGGTGCGTGCATTTGATCTGCTCGGCATGGATCATAAAAATATTAAGGCTGTGACAATGCCGGGATTCGGAACAACGGATCGTACTTACGATAATGCGGTGAGCCTCATCAAATGTCTCAATGCGGATTTTATGGAAGTCAGTATCAGGGATGCGGTCAATATCCATTTCCGAGATATCGGACAGGATCCGAAAGTGCACGATGTGACTTACGAGAATGGACAGGCACGTGAGAGAACCCAGATTCTTATGGACATTGCAAATAAGACCGGTGGTATGGTCATCGGCACAGGCGATCTGTCGGAGCTGGCACTCGGCTGGGCGACTTACAACGGAGATCATATGTCCATGTATGCGGTGAATGCGTCTGTGCCAAAGACACTGGTCCGCCATCTTGTCCGGTATTACGCGGATACCTGTGGCGATGAAGCGTTAGAAGCGGTTCTTCTCGATGTTTTGGATACACCGGTTTCACCGGAACTTTTACCGCCGGAGGATGGGAAGATTTCCCAGAAGACCGAAGATTTGGTCGGACCTTACGAATTACATGATTTTTATCTGTATCATATGCTTCGTCTTGGCTATGCGCCGGCAAAGATTTACCGTCTGGCGAAAGTTGCTTTTGCGGGAACTTATGATGATGAAACCATTTTGAAATGGTTAAAAACTTTTTACCGCAGATTTTTTGCACAGCAGTTCAAACGTTCCTGCCTGCCGGATGGACCAAAAGTCGGAAGCGTTGCTGTCTCTCCGCGCGGAGATCTGCGTATGCCTTCGGATGCGTCTGCACGGATCTGGATGGAAGAACTGGAGGCATTAAACACCGAGAGGAGATAGCAGCATGCAATATCGGAAAGATAAATATGGAAACGATATTTCTGCGCTGGGCTACGGCTGTATGCGTTTTACGAAAAAGGGGAACAGCGCAGACCTTGACAAAGCAGAAAAAGAAGTGATGGCGGCAATTGAGGCGGGGGTCAATTATTTTGACACTGCCTACGTGTATGCCGGAAATGAAGTGGCAGTGGGAGAAATTTTACACCGGAATCATTGCAGGGAGAAAATCAACCTTGCCACAAAGCTTCCGCATTATCTGATCAAGTCGATCGATGGCGTGGAAAAAATGTTTCAGGAGGAACTGCGCCGCCTGCAGACCGATTACATTGATTATTACCTCATGCATATGCTGACGGACATTCCAACCTGGGAGAAATTGAAAAAACTGGGGATGGAAGAGTGGATCAGGGAGAAGAAAGCGTCCGGGCAGATTCGGCAGATCGGATTTTCCTATCACGGTAATTCCGCGATGTTCTGTCAGTTAGTAGATGCTTACGACTGGGATTTCTGTCAGATCCAGTACAATTATATGGATGAACATTCTCAGGCTGGTGTGGAAGGACTGCGTTATGCGAACCGGAAAGGACTTCCGGTTATTATCATGGAGCCGCTTCGTGGCGGACGTCTGGTGAACCTTCTCCCGGAATCTGCGAAAGAGTTATTCCGCAGGGATGAAAAACATCGCACTCCGGCAGAACTTGCGTTGAAATGGCTTTACGACCAGCCGGAAGTGACCTGTGTGCTCTCCGGCATGAATTCCATGGAGATGGTGGAACAGAATGTAAAAACTGCCAGCGAGTCACTGGTGGGATGTCTCACACCATCCGACCGGGAGCTGATCGAAAAGGTAAAAGATGAGATTAAGAAAAATGTAAAAGTGGGATGTACAGGATGTGGTTACTGCATGCCATGCCCAAAAGGAGTGGATATTCCGGGTACATTCCGCTGTTATAATGCGATGTATTCCGAAGGAAAAAAATCGGGAAGAAGAGATTACCTGCAGTGTACTGCATTTCGAAAAGATACGAGCAGTGCATCCCAGTGTATTTCCTGTGGAAAGTGTGAGAAGCATTGCCCGCAGCATATTGAAATCCGCAAGGAGCTGAAAAATGCTGCAGCAGAACTTGAGGATGTGAAGTATAAAGTTATGAAAACAGGAATCCAGTTATTGAAGCTATGGTAATACATAGGAAAACAAAAAGGACATAGTTCTTATCCTGAATACAGGAAAGAACTATGTCCTTTTAACTTTACAGTAATTTTTAAATTCGTCTTGGTTTGCGCACCGGTTTTGCAGCGGTGACAGCAGCCCAGTTTGTTGTATAAACAACAGAATACATAAACACTGCGAGTACCATTCCAGTCACAACGTCGAAAACAGAGTGCTGTTTTAAAAACATTGTGGATAAAATAATAAGTACCATTAAAACTGCGGAACCATAGCGGACAGCTTTATTTTTTTTGAAATTATCACTATGCCACACCGCAATATTGACCGCAATGGAGTTGAACACATGGACACTCGGAAACAGATTCGTCGGGGTATCCGTTGCGTACAGCCATTTGACTAACTGGATAAAAATATTGTTATGCTCAAAGTAAGCCGGTCTTAAATAATGACCATTTGGATAGATCGTTGAAATCACAAGGAAAACGGTCATTCCGGTAAAAAGCATGGCACAGAGTTTGAAATATTCATCTTTATTTTTAAAATAAAAATATCCAACAGCCCATGCAACATATCCAAACCATAAAAGGTAAGGAACAATAAAATATTCACAGAATGGGATCAGATCATCTAATGCAGTATGTATCACATGAAAATGTGTTGTGACAGTCCGCTCTAAATGATGAAACCACGGAAAATAAATGCAAAAATAAAGAAGCAGAAATGCATGTTTGTTTTTTTCTATAAAAGCATTGAGTCTGCTTTTCATATCTGTCTTCAAAATATCACCTTCCTAACAGATTTTTATATAAAAATAAATTCTTTTTCCTTACATTGTGCGATTATAACATAGTGATTTTTAGGAAACAATTCCCTTTCTCTTTTTTTAAGAAAGATTATTGAATATTTAAAGATTTCTTAAGGTAAATGTCTGGTTTTTGTGCAACCTTACAAACAATTTCAGAAGAAAAATTTTACCATCATTGTTACGAATTAAAACAAATTCATTACGCAAATATTACGATTGCCGCAAATTGTTGACAAAGCCCTTTTTCTACCTATAATAGAGTATGGTTTTGCTGAAAATAGGCGCATATTGATACGTCTTTTTGAATAAGCTACAAAAGAGTGAGAGGAAAAATTATGAAAAAAGAAAAAAAGAATCTGACGCAGAACAATGCAGCAGGAAAATCCGCAGACAAAAAGAGGATTTTTGTCATCGCAGGTGTTGTGGTGGCGTGTCTGGCAGTTATTTATGTCGGATTTGGAATCTTTTTCCAGAGCCATTTCTGCTTTGGTACGACCATCGATGGAATAAAAGCCGGTGGTAAGTCGGTAGAAAAGATGGAGCAGCTCATCACAGAGGAGATTGACAGCTATGTGCTGAATCTCGTGGAACGTGAGGAGGGACAGGAAAGCATTGCAGGAGATTCCATTCACATTGCACCGGTGTTTAATGGCGAAGTGGAAGAATTATTGAATGGACAGAATGGTTTCGCATGGGTGGTTACACTGTTTAAACATGAGAATCTGGAACTGGCTAAGGTTGTGACATTTGATGAGAATGCATTGGACAGCGAGCTTCAGGCGTTAAACTGTATGCAGGCTGGTGCACAGCGTGAACCCGTGGATGCAACGGTTTCAGCGTACACAGCAGATGGATATTCTTTAGTTCCGGCAGATTATGGTACGACCATTGATAAAAGTGCATTCAAAAAAGCGGTGGAGGATTCCATTTTAGTTCTCGCAGATGAACTTGATCTGGATGAGGCAGACTGTTATGTGAAGCCGAAGGTTGAAGACGATAATGAAAAACTGTTGGCAGTCATTGATGAGATGAACAGCTATGTTGGAACTACGATCACTTATGATTTTGACGTTGCGAAAGAAGTGATGGATGGGGAGCGTATTTCCGAGTGGCTTTCTGTGGATGATGACTTAAATCTTGTGGTGGACGAGGAAGGAGTTCTTTCCTTTGTAAAAGAGCTTGCAAGTAAATATAATACCTGTTATAAACCGAAAGAACTGAAAACATCTTATGGTTCCACTGTGACGATCTCCAATGGACCTTACGGATGGAAAATCAACAATTCCGAGGAAGTGGCACAGATTTTAGATGATCTGAAAGCCGGAAAAAAAGTGGAACGTGAACCGGTTTATTCCCAGACTGCGAACAGCCATGGCGAAAATGATTACGGTAATTCCTATGTGGAGATCAATCTCACTTCACAGCATTTGTTTGTATATAAAGATGGGGTGCTGGTGACCGAGTCTGACTTTGTATCCGGAAACGT
>OIWV01002784.1_pt1 | contig 12249 bp, 6 predicted proteins | sample 1587751 | NCBI WGS metagenome assembly OIWV01 (sample SAMEA3888913, study PRJEB22519) | human gut metagenome | biome: human gut; feature: human-associated habitat; material: faeces | place: Denmark | collected 2010
GGCAGCCTGAATATTCCAAAGCGTTATACCACACCGGCGGGATTGAGCCTTGGCGAATGGCTGACGACCCAGCGCCGTGTTCGTGCGGGACAGATTCCGGGGAACTTGACCGAACAGCAAATCGCACGGCTGGACAGCATCGGGATGGAGTGGGGCAACCGCAACGATGCCGCATGGGAACGTGGTCTGGAAGAAGCGAGAAAATTTCGGGAACAGTTTGGGAATTTGCAGGTTCCGGCGAAATACAAAACGAAAGATGACTATCCTCTGGGAAAGTGGATCAACAATGCGCGGAAACGCCGAAACGATGGAAAGTTGACGGAAGAGCGCATTCGACAACTGGATCAGATGGGAATGATATGGAGCGTATTTGATGCCAAATGGGAACAGGGATATGCACTTGCGGCAGTCTATGCGCAGGAGTATGGAAATCTGGATGTTCCACGAGATTATAAAACAGCAGATGGAAAAACGCTTGGTCGCTGGATTCAAAATCAAGAACTAGCCTATGAGCAGAAAAAGTTGTCTGCGGATCAGATCAAACGACTGGAAACCATAGGAATGCAGTGGGGCAGTCGCTATGACCGACAGTGGAATGAGGTTTATCAGGCAGCGAAACGGTACTTTGAGGCGAATGGAAACCTTGATGTCCCGGTGGCCTATGTTTCACCGGAGGGATATGCTCTTGGAAAATGGGTGCGGCGGCAGCAGTATGCGTATCGGAATCCGGAGAAAAGCAATGCAATCTTATCACAAGAGCGCATTGAGTTGCTGGATGCCATTGGAATGCAGTGGGAGAAACCGGACTCGTGGCAGCACCGGTACGAACTGGCGCAGGAATATAAAAAGGAATGTGGAAATCTGGAGATTCCGGCGAAATATAAGACTGCGGATGGCATTTGGTTGAGCCGATGGGTGTACAACCAGAAACGGCTGCTGCAAAGCGGGTCAGGAAAGTTGAGCGAAGAGCAAAAGAAAAAGCTAAAGGAGTTATTGGGGTATTATGTCAAAATTTCAGCATGATGTGATGTTGAAGATCGTAAAAATCATCGATTTGGTAATGATCACAATTCCGTTTGCACTTTGTTGGGAGCTGTATTATTCGTATCAGGTCTATGCAAAGTTTGGCTGGAGGGGCAACTGGACCATGATCGGTCTGTTTGCGGTGTTGTTCTTTCTGTTGGGTAAAGTCTACGATGCGTTCTGGATGTCTTTGCAGCGCATCTCAGAGTTGATCTACGGACAGGTACTGGCAGCCATGGCAACCGATGGCATTCTGTACATTGTCATCTGCCTGATGGCCCGGCGGCTCTGCAATCTTCTGCCGGGCATCGCGGCGATTGCAGGACAGGTCGTGATGGCCTCAATCTGGGCGAAGTTGGCGCATGGATGGTACTTTAATACGTTCCAGGCCCAGCCGACTGCAGTCGTTTATGATGTTCGTCATGGATTGGAAAAGCTCATCAATGAGTACGGTCTTTCAAAAAAATACGATGTCAAGATGACCTTGAACGTTGAGGAATGCCTGAACGACCTGAGCCTGCTGGATGGAATGCAGAGCGTGTTCATCAGCGGTGTCCACAGCCATGAGCGCAATATCATCCTGAAATACTGTGTGGGACAGGGCATCAATGTGTTCGTGATCCCTCGTGTGGGTGATGTGATTATGAGCGGTGCCCAGCCGATGCATATGTTCCATCTGCCCATGCTGCGTGTGGGTCGCTATATGGCAAGCCCGGAATTTCTGTTTGTGAAACGGGCAATGGACATTGTGATCTCACTGGCAGCACTGGTTATCCTGAGTCCGGTGTTTCTGATTACGGCTATTGCAGTTAAATCCGATGGTGGTCCGGCTTTTTACAAGCAGGTTCGCCTGACCAAAGACGGTAAGCAGTTCGAGATTTTGAAGTTCCGCTCCATGCGTGTGGATGCCGAAAAGGATGGCGTAGCCCGGCTTTCCACCGGCGACAAGGATGACCGTATCACGAAGGTGGGTCATATCATCCGTGCCTGCCGTCTGGACGAGCTGCCCCAGCTTCTCAATATCTTGAAGGGAGACTTGTCCATTGTAGGCCCACGCCCGGAACGCCCTGAGATTGCCGCCCAGTATTGCGAAGAGATGCCAGAGTTTGCGTTGCGGCTTCAAGCAAAGGCTGGCTTGACTGGTTATGCACAGGTGTACGGTAAGTACAACACCACCCCCTACGATAAGCTGCAGATGGATCTGATGTACATTGCGCATCCCAGCCTGATCGAGGATTTGAAAATCATGCTGGCGACCGTGAAGATCCTGTTTATGCCGGAGAGCACTGAGGGTGTGGCAGAAGGTGCTACTACGGCGATGGGGCAGGAGACGGAAGAATGATGCAGAATGATTTTGGCCTGATCAGTATCATTATGGCAGCGTACAATGCTGAAAAAACAATAGAGCAGGCGATTAACTCAGTTTTGAGTCAGACTTACACGAATTTTGAGCTTCTTGTGGTCAATGATTGCTCAACAGACAGAACGGCAGAGTTGGTCAAAAGTATTGCGGCCAAGGATAGTCGTGTCCGTCTTATCTCTAATGTAAAGAACAGCGGTGTGTCCTATACGCGCAAGCATGGACTGGAAGAAGCGAAAGGTTCATGGATCTCGATTCTTGACAGTGATGACGCATGGGCACCGGAAAAACTGGAAAAGCAGATTGACCTTCAGAGAAGAACCAATGCTGACCTCCTTTTTACAGGTTCTGCTTTTATGGATTCGGAGGGGCATCCAATTGACTGGTATCTTCGTGCTCCATCAGAAGTGACTTATCGACAATTGCTGAAACAGAATGTGTTATCTAATTCCTCTGCGCTAGTCCGCAAAGAGTTATATGCGAAAAATTATGCGGTCGGAGATGAGATGCACGAGGACTTTGCCATCTGGCTCAGCATCTCGGTGACCTGGGTCGTCTCACCGGCCAGCTCGGCGGTCACGCCGTCGGGCAGGTCCAGTGCAGCCAGCTGCGGCTCCAGCTCACGGGAGAGCAGCGTCGTGTTGTAGCCGTTGGCGGTCTCACTCGTCACGGCCAGCTTGCGGGAGCCGTTCTCGCGGGCAATCGTCGTATAGCCCGCCGTCGTGGTGCGGGTCGCGAACTCACCGAGGGTGTGCGTCTCCTTTACGCTGCTGCCGTTTTCGTCGGTAGTCGTCGTCTCGAACTCCATATTGAAAATATCGTCCAGCGTCGGCGTGTCGGTCTTATCGACGATAACGACGCTGTAGCTGTCGCCGCCCGCCTTCAGCGTCGTGGCGGTGGTGTCCGTTGTCAGCTTGGCGGCGATCTGCTGGTAGACCTGCGCGACGGTCAGACCCATCCGCATAGCCTTGTCCTTGTCAATCGTGATGTTGATCTCGGCGTCGCCGGCGTCCTGGCCGTCGGTGACGTTTTGGATACCGTCGATGCCCTCCATCAGCGCCATGACCTGCTTGCCCGCGGCGGCCAGGTCATTGAGATCGCTGCCGTAGAGGTCCACCTCGATGCCGGAGCCGGACAGCGCACTCATGTCCATCATGCCATTGGAGTTCACTTCAATTTCGCAGTTTAGATCTGCTGTTTTGCCGTAGATTTCCTGCTCCACGACCTTGGCCTTGGGTGCCTTGTCGCCCAGCAGGACGTAATAGGTAAACGTGGTGTTATCGGTGGCGGCATTGCTGCCGGCCATGGCGACCATGTCGTTGGCACCGCCCGACATCGCGCCGACGGTGTCGACGCCGTCCACGGTCATGACCGCGTCCATGACGCTGTCCGCCGTGGCGAAGGCGTCCTCCTTAGCCGTATCGTCAGGCACATTGACCGTAATGGTCAGCTGGTTGCTGCTCATGTCGGGGATCATGACGATGCCCATGGTAGCGACGCGCCAGACCGACACCCCCAGCAGCGCAATGGCCAGCGCCAGCGGCACAGCCTTGCGGCGCAGGCAGAAGCGCAGCAGCTTTTCATAGCCGTTCAGCACCTTGTCGAACAGCGGGTGCTTGATGTCCTTCTGCTTTTTCAGCACGGTGGAGCCCGCGCAGGGCACAACGGTCAGCGCCACAACAAGGGACGCCAGCAGACTGAAGGTGATGGTCCAGGCCATGTCGCTGAGAAGCTCGCGCACCATGCCGGTGGTGAACACCAGCGGCAGAAAAACGCAGATCGTCGTCAGGGTAGAGGATACGATGGACCCGGCCACCTGACGCGCGCCCTGCACCGACGCGCGGGCGGCGGGCACGCCGCGGCCCCGCAGACGGTAGATGTTTTCAATGACGACAACCGAGTTGTCGACCAGCATGCCGACGCCCAGCGCCAGGCCGGACAGCGACAGGATATTGAAGGTAATGCCGGTGAAATACATCAGCACAATGGCAAACAGCACGCTCAACGGCATACTGATGGCCACGACGATGGTCGGGCGCAGATCCTTCAAGAACAGCGCCAGCACGATGATGGCCAGCACTGCGCCCTCGATCAGGTTGGACAGCACGCTGTTGACGATGAGCTTGATATAGTCGCCCTGGTCCATGATGGGCGTCAGGTGCAGGCCCTCGTTTTCGGCCATCATCGTTTCCATCGCCGCGCTGCTGGCGTTGGAGACCGTCGAGGTGGACGACGTCGAGCTCTTGTACAGCGACAGCAGCACGGCGCGGTTCTTGTCCACCTTGGCGTAGGCGTCGTCGGCGTTGTCGGTCATTTCGACCTCGGCCACATCGGACAGGCGCACGTCGCCGATGCCGTCGATATTGCAGAGCACCATGCTTTTCAGCTCGTCCGCGTCGGCAAAGGCATCACCGACCTTGACGATGTAGCGGTTGTCGTCGCCGTCTCCGCCCTCGATATAGCCCGCGGGCATCGAGAAGTTCTGCGCATAAATGAGCTGCTGCAGCGTCGTCATGTTCAGCAGCTGGTTCAGATTCGCGCTTTTCAGCGCCTCCTCGCGGGCGGACTCGTATTCCTCCTGCGCGGCCTCGAGCTGGGTCTTACCGACCTCGAGCTGGGTCTTACCGCTGGAGACCTGGAACTCGCCCAGCTGCAGCTGGGCCTCGGTGCCGCTCAGCAGCAGCTGGACGGCCATATCGGCCATGGCGGGGTCTACCGCCTCGTCGCCAAGGCTTGCCAGCATTTTTTGCAGCTTGTCGCGCTGTTCGTTCAGCTGGGTCAGCATTTCCTGCGCTTTGGTCAGCTGGTCGCGCAGGGCGGCGGCGGTGTCGTTCAGCGTCTGCTGCAGCGGCTGCATACCGTCGTTCAGCGCAGTCTCGGCCTCCTGCCGCGCAGTCAGCAGCGTCGTGGCGTTCTGCAGGGCGACCTTCGTCGTGGAGAGCGTTGACAGATTGCCGCTCAGCTCGCTGACGCGGGCGCGGCGGGCGGCGTTGCCGTCGATGACGGCCTGGTCCTGCGCCTGCTCGGCGCGCTTGGCGTCGATCTGCGCCTGTAAATCGGCCCGTTCGGTCTCGTCCTCGGTGTTGTTGAGGGAGTCCTGCAGCGACGCGATCTCCACCTCCAGCGCCTGAATGCGGGCGCTCATGGCCGCATACTGGGCATCTAAGTAGGCCGCAGTTTGCTCCACCGTCATATTCTGCTCCAACAGCCCCTCGTCTGCGGCGCGCTGGCGGATGGCCGCATCCGCGCGGTCGATCGAGTTGATCATCGCGCCCATCTTGTTCAGGTCGCTCTTGGCTTCGGCCAGATTGGCCGGGAGCGCGTCGGCGTTATACTGCGGGTCGTAGGCGGCCAGCACCGTCTTGCAGCTGGCAAACAGTGCATCGTCGATGGGCAGCGTGACCTCGGGCAGGGTCGTGCTTGTATTTTTGGCGTTCTCCAGCTTGCGGTTTGCCTCGTCCAGGTCGGTCTGCAGGCTGGCGATCTTCTTTTCCAACTCGGGGATCTGCTTGTCCAGCTCGGTAATGGCGTCCCGCAGCTGGGTCGTCACGTCGGCCTTCTGGCTGTTCAGCTGGGCCTTGCCTGCGTCCAGCTGGGCCTGGGCGGCGTCCAGTTCCTTCATGCCATCGTTGATTTTTTTCTTGTTGGCATCCAGCTCTTTTTTGGCATCGGCCAGGCGGTCACTGACCTTGACCAGCAGCTTGTCGTTGACAGCGTCGATCTTTTCCTGGTCGAGCGTGATCTGCACCGACTTTTCCACCAGACCTGTCGTGGACACGCTGGCCACGCCGTCCACGCGCTCGAGCTGGGGCAGCACGTTTTCGCTGACATAGTCGGACAGCTCGTAAATATCCATGCCGTCGTAGTCCACGGCAATGTACTGCGTCGCCATCATGTCCGGGCTGATCTCCATCAGCGTCGGCGTGGACGCCATATCGGGCAGCGCGTCGCCGAGCTGGTTCACGGCGGTGCTGGCCTTGACCATGGCGCTGTCCATGTCGGTGTCGTCCTGGTATTCCAGAAAGAGCAGGCTGTAGTTCTCATTGCTCTGGCTCGTCACGTTCTTGACGCCGTTCAGCGTCGAAAGTGCATTTTCCAGCGGCTTGGTCACGTCAGCCTCGACCTGCTCAGGGCTGGCGCCGGGGTAGGTCGTGATGACCATCAGGTAGGGCAGGTTCATGGCGGGCAGCAGGTCCGTCTGGATGCCGGTCAGGCTGACAAAGCCCAGCACCAGCACCAGAATGACCGCCACCAGAATGGTAAATGGCTTTTTAACGCTGTATTTCGGCATGGAAGTGTTCCCTTTCTTTTCCGACCGACCGGTCGGTCGGATTCATTATAGCACCCTGACCGCCGGTTGTAAAGGGCTGCGCGTCCAGCGCGCCATGGAGCTGCTAAGGGCATCGGCATCCGCCCGATGGCCTACGGACCCTGATTGCCCTGTGCGAAGCCCTACACTGAAATTTGCATCCTAAGGCAACAAAAGCTCGTTGAAGCTTATCGTTTCAACGAGCTTTTGTTGAGTTTTGTGGTGTTGTGTGCCAAGGCTCAGAACGGATTTTGTCCCATGCGTACAAAGGTATGCTGCATGGTACCGACCTGCTCCAAACCCTTTTGGGGGCAGGTTAGTTTTTAATCTGCTCCCCTTCCGGGAAGATGATTTTATAAATCGGGAAGTAAATCACCATCTGCACGCCGCCGTTGATGATGGTGATGAGCACGAACGCCGCCAGAAACAGCGTGATGGCAAGCGCCGCAAAATAGCCCATACCTCCATAGCTCGCCTCATGCTTGCGCAGGCACGGTCAGCTCCGCGCTGTATTCACCGTCGGAAGCAGCAATCGTCATGGCGTCGCCGTCCCCCATGCGGACGATGGCAAGAGCCTCGCCGTAGTAGGTATCGGTTTCGCTGTCCAGATAGCTGTGCTTGTTGAAGGGGCAGGCGCTGCCCAGCCCCACCAACGTGCCGCCGCGCACCTGTACCTGAATACTGCCGCGCGCCAGCGGCTTGGTGATGCCGTTTTCATCGGTGTAGCGCAGACGGACATAGCACAGGTGCCCCGGTTTTGCAGTAGGTTCTTCGGCGTCCAGCGTCAGGCGGGTCGTGCTGCCGGCACTTTGCAGCTTGCAGCGACCAATTTCGTGATCGGCAGCGTCATAGCTGACGGCTTCCAGCGTACCGCTCTCATAGGGAATGCTGAACCTCGCCAAGCAATCATTTTTCAGCGTTTTACTGCCCACCGTGTGACCATTCAGCACCAGCTCCACGCGGGCGGCGCGGGCGTAGACCTCCACGTTGGCCTTGCGCTCCTCGCAGCCGGTCCAACTCCAGCTGGGCATGGCATTCGTCATCTTCCACGCACTGGGGCTGTGGCGGTCTCCGGTATGGTTGACCGGGCAGACGGCGATATAGGGGCCGTTGTCAGCCTCCAGCGCCACGCGGGTATAGAGGGCTTCGCCCAGCGGCTTGCCGGTCAGGTCGATGCGTCCCGAGCCCGCCGACACCCAGCCCGGACCGCCGTCGAACGTCTCGGCGTAGTCGGCGTACTCCCATGAACCGACCATGACTTCGCCAAGGTAGTCCATGCCCGCCCAGACAAAGTCGCCCACCAAGCGGGGCTCCTGTTTGGCCAGTTCGCGGAATTTATAAGCATCGTTGCAGAAGGTCTCGCTGCCCAAAATCAACCGCTGCGGGTACTTTTTCAGGTCGTGCTTATAGCGGTAGATGCCGTAGTTGTAGCCCGCAATGTCCATGTTGGCAAAGGCGTCACGGGTCTTGACGTCGCAGCCGTGCAGGGTCGCGCCGCGCTTCATGAACTCATCGCCCAGCAGCCCCGCCAGATTGTTGAAGAACTGACTGCCGACTGCCTTTTTCTTGGCGGCCTTCTCGCCGCGCTGTTTGGCTTTTTCGGCGCGCTCGGCTTCTTTTTTTGCCTTTTCGTCGCTGTACACGCCGAAGCCGATGGAGCTTAAAAAGTTGAAGAAGATGTTCACGCCGCAGGTCACCGGACGAGAATCGTCCAACTCGTGCAGGAAGTCGGTCATCTCCTTCGTCAGGGCGATGCCGCGCTTCTGGGCAGTCTCGCTGACCTCGTTGCCGGTGGAGTAGAGCACGACGCAGGGGTGGTTGTAGTCTTTTTCCACCATGTCAGTCAGATCCTGATGCCACCACTCATTGAAATAATCCACGTAGTCATGCTCGGTTTTGTGGATGTACCAATGGTCGATGTACTCGTCCATGACAAGCATGCCCTGCCGGTCACACTCGGCCAGCAGCGCCTTGGAGCAGGGGTTGTGCGCTGAGCGAATGGCGTTGTAGCCGTTCTCTTTCAGCAGGCGCACCTTGCGCGCCACGGCGTCGGGGTCACAAACTGCGCCCAACAGACCATTATCGTGGTGGATGCACGCGCCCTGGATGATGTACCGCTTGCCGTTGAGCAGGAAACCGTCCGTACCCCACTCGACCTTGCGAACACCGAACGTCTCGGTTACCCCATCATCGGCAAAGCTGACGCGGCAGGTGTACAGGTTGGGCGTTTCAGGTGTCCAAAGGCGGGCGTTATCAAGGGTCAGGGTAAATACGGCCTCGCCGCCGCTCTCCTGCTGCATGGCGGGCAGGTCGTCCACCGTCAGGCGTACCGTGCCGGGGGCGGTGGTCTTTACGCGCACCTCCACGACGGCGGGGTCAAGCGACAGGGTTCGAATTTTAACACCATTCAACGTGATATGCGCGCCCCTTGCCGTCCAAAGCTGCACCGGGCGGTAGATGCCCGCGCCGGAATACCACCGGCTGTTGGGCTGGTCGGCGTTGCGGGCAATGACACGCAGCTCGTTCTCCCCTGCGTGCAGATACGGCGCACAATCAACATAAAAGTTGGTGTAGCCGTAGGGGCGGAACGCTGCCTTTTGACCGTTGAGCCAGACCTCGGCATTATGGTAGACGCCCTCAAACTCCAGAATGTGGGTGTCTGCCAGCTCGTTTTCCGGCACGGTCAGGGTGCGCCGGTATTCGTAGTCGTGTCCCTCGTACCAGCCGGTATTGGTGCCGCCCGCGCTCAGGGCGGTGCGGGGCTCGGCCAGCATGGCATCATGGGGCAGGGTCACCGTTTTGCCGGGTGCGGTATCGCCCAGATGGCGGCACGTCCAGTCGGTGAGAAGTGGGGTAGCTTTCATACAAGGTTCTCACTTTCAAGGTTATCCATAGCAAAAAACGCAGGAAACTTTCCTTTTCTGTTGTCTGCACTATATCACAATGTACAGCAAAAAGGGGATTCCCTACGTGAACGGTCGTTTTTTCCACGCAAGCCGCCTGCGGCATTGGCAAAATAGACAATCGTATCATGTGCTTTATGTGCAGGTTGCTGTAAACCAAAAAACAGCCCACCAAAATGGGCTGTCCGGGTTATTTCTGCTTGATGGGAAACAGCACCTTTAATGTGAACTGGTTCTCCTGGGTGGTGATCTCTGCCGTGCCGCCGTATTTTTCGGCGGTGTCGTAGATGCTCTTTAGACCGTAGCCGTGGTAGCGGGCGTCGGACTTGGTAGTTTTTGGCAGGTTGCCGTCCGCTTGGAAGGCACCGTCGTAGGTGTTTTCGATCCGGATCCACAAAAAGCTCTTTTGCCGTGCCACCACCAGATGGATCAGTCGCTGCTCGCTGTCGGGCAGCTTTTCTACACTCTCGATGGCGTTGTCCAGCGCATTGCCGAACAGCGAACACAGGTCCATTGTATCCATAAAATCCAGCGCCGCACCGTCTGCCACGCAGGTCAGCGTGATGCCGTGCTGCTGGCAGTACAGGCTTTTGCTGGTCAGGATCGTGTCTAGCACCTCGTTGCCGGTCTTGTTCTGCGCCTCATAGCTGCGGATCTCCTGCTCCATCGCGTCGAGGTAGTGGGCTTTTTCCTCTGAGGTCTCGCTGCGCAGCACAGCGATCTGGTGCTTGAGGTCGTGATATTTTTTATTGATAAGATCAATGCTGTCCTGCGCCGAGCGGTACTGTGCGTACTGCGCCTGCAAGACGTTCTGCAAAGCATCGCGCTCCTTTTTGCGGCGGTACTCCACCAGCTGCATGTGGTGCGCAAACAGAATGGCCATGCCGCCCAGGTCTACCAGCGTGCGGATGTTGTAAATTTCCGCCGTCATCTTGCCGGAAAACGGCGTGTCCGGGCTGACATAGCTCAGGTTGCTGGCGGCATAGACCGCCACACCGATGAACAGCGTGCTGAGGAATTCCTTTTTGTGGACGTGCAGAGGCGAGGCAATATCGTTATAATTGCGTTCCAGCGCGAACACCACGCCATACACTGCGGCATAGACGACTGCCAAAATGCCCACGCGCACACCCGTGCCCGGCGTGCCATGCTGCCTGACCATATAGTAGTAGAGCTGCCATTCCAGCGAGGCGGCCAGTTCCCCCAAAATAAACGCGCGGACGCAGTAATACCCCGCGCTCCGGGCGGGCACGTCGGCCTGCATTCGGATGTACAGATACATGATTAAAATGGACACCGCAATGCAGGGCAGAAACCAGAATTGCGGCACCTGCCCCGTTGCCTGCATAAAGACGCCGAGCAGCAGTAAAAACACCGCGTGGATCGTATACCGCCGCCAGCCTGCTGTACGTTTGGGCAGGAAGAACAGATATAAAAGGCAGGCCAGCCAGTCCGCCAGCGCGGTATACAGGCGGGGAATGTTGCCCAGAACTTCCGTTTCCATCAGATGGTTTCCCCCATGTAGTGGTTGAGCGCCGCCAAAAATGCCTTGCGCTTGGCGCGGCTGATCTGCACCCGCTCACCGTTGACGATGGCGTCCTCATCCTGAATGCCGTCCACGTGTTCCAGATTGACAAGGTACGACTTGCTGCTGCGGAAGAAATTCTCCGGCGGCAGCTTCTGCTCCACATCGCGCATGGAGCCGGTGGAATGCACCTCGCCCTGCTTGGTGTGGAACAGCAGGTCGTGGTCGCAAATTTCTACATAATAAATGTCGGAGACATCGAGCTTCTGCACACCGCCCGCGCAGGGTACCGTGAGGAAGTGCTTCTGGCGGCGTCCCAGCAACTCCCGCACATGGTTCATCCGCTGGCAGAAAGCGTAATAACTCAGCGGCTTTAAGATATAGTCCAGCGCCTGCACCGCGTACCCCTTGATGGCATACTGCGGCGAGTTGGTGATGAAGATGATAAGCACCTCCGGGTCGGCGCGGCGGATCTCCTCGGCTGCTGACATACCATCCATGAAGGTCATCTCGATGTCCATCAAAATCAGGTCATAGCCGCCCTTATAGCCCAGCGCGATCTCGTCGCCATCCGAAAAATGCGTGATTTGAAAATGGCAGTTTTTCTCCTGCTGGTATTTTTCCAGATACGAGTCCAGCACTGCCCGATCCTGCGCGCTGTCCTCGACTACTGCGATGTAGTTCACGAGAATTCTCCTTTTGAGAGCAAATGAATGCGTTTATGTGCCGACTGCTATGCCGCTTGCCTTTCATGGCTATAGGCTCTATCTGATAAGTATTATACAGATTCTTTTTCGAATTTTCAATAAATCATGGTTCTGCTTATCCGCCTTGATTGCCCACGCTTTGGGCGGGAAGATGTTTTACATAGCATAGCGTTTGATTACCCACAAACGCATTTCCGGGGTGTCCCATCGAGGAATGCGGACACCCGTCTCACAGAGTTTTCACGCAGGGAAAGCCCGCACAAATAACTAAGGCAGCACCGCACAATTCCCGCCTAACGGCTCAAGCACCGCTCCGGCGGCTGCGGCACCTCGCTCGCCGTATCGGCACTTAGAATTATGCGGTATTACCTTGAACAAAACGAACTGAACCGCAAACGCCATGCCAGGGGCGGGGAGAGACG
>OIWV01002789.1_pt1 | contig 12213 bp, 6 predicted proteins | sample 1587751 | NCBI WGS metagenome assembly OIWV01 (sample SAMEA3888913, study PRJEB22519) | human gut metagenome | biome: human gut; feature: human-associated habitat; material: faeces | place: Denmark | collected 2010
GTGGTCAGACTGAGGATATTGCAAATGTTTGTCTCTTCCTCGCTTCTGATATGTCCAGCTACGTTAGTGGTCAGGTTATCCAGATTGATGGTGGTATGAATATGTAATCTATCTGTATTAGAACGTGCAAGTAGTTTACGAAGATAATCATATAATTATTGTCTCAAAGAGAAGTGGTGAAATCGTGCAGGGCGATAAGACCGGCGACGAGCCTCTCTCTGAGACGGTAAAACAATATATCAAGGCGAAGTATCAGAAACCGGGAAATGTGTTCCTGGGTGTGGTACATCGCCTTGATCGTCCTGTATCAGGACTTGTTGTTTTTGCCAAGACTTCCAAGGCGCTCAGCAGATTGAACAATATGTTCAGAGACGGCGAGGTGCACAAGACCTATTGGGCCATAGTGAAGAATAAGCCCCGTTTGGAAGAGGCTGAGCTGGTGAATTGGATTGTGAGAAACGAGAAGCAGAACAAGAGCTACGCCTATGATCATGAGGTGAAAAACTCGAAGAAGGCGATTCTGCGTTACAAGATGATAGGTTCTTCCGACCATTACTCATTGCTTGAGGTGAATCTGTTGACAGGACGTCATCACCAGATAAGATGCCAGTTGGCAAAGATGGGATGTCCTATTAAGGGAGATTTAAAGTATGGTGCTCCTCGCAGCAATCCCGACGGCAGCATTTCATTGTTGTCGCATAGGGTTGAGTTCGTTCATCCTGTATCTAAGGAGACTATCGTCGTAGAGGCTCCGTTGCCCGATGACAATCTATGGAAGGCGATAGCGCCATAACCGATAGAATCCATATCACTGATACCATAGGCGATGGTTAGTAAGAAATTGACTTCAGTTTTACAATATAAAACTTAGAATCCATGTCTACAAAGAAAAAATGCGGAATTTGGGCAGCAGTTATCGTATTTACCCCGATATTGCTGATAGCTTTGCTGACTTTGTTGCTTTATCTGCCACCTGTGCAGAACTGGGCAGTGAAGCGCGTGGCTGCCTATGTTTCCGAGTCTACAGGCATGGATATTACAGTAAAGCACGTGGAACTGGTCTTTCCACTTCGATTGGGTGTTGAGGGTGTGAAGGCGCTTCAGCCCATCGATTCGTTGAAAAACAGTAATGATGTAACTCTCAGAAATAAAAAAGATACAGTTGCTGATATAGAAAAAATGGTAGTTGACATTCAGTTGATGCCTTTATTCAAGCAGCAGGTAATGGTGGACAAGTTGGACTTCAGACGTATGAAGGTCAACACCACCAACTGGATACACGAGGCGCGTATCAAGGGTGATGTCGGGCAGATGGCATTGCGTGCCCATGGCATCGACCTGAGCAAGGAACTTGTCCATGTAGATGACGCCTTGTTGTCGGATGCCCGTCTGTCGGTAGAACTGAGTGATACCGTACCTCCCGATACTACGCCAAAGACCAACAAGTGGAAGGTGAATATCCAGAAGCTCAAGTTGAAAAACACAGCTTTGGCGCTTCACATGCCAGGAGATACTCTCAGGGTAAATGCCTATATGGGTGATGCTACGGCTCATGGTACCTACCTCGATCTCTTCAAAGGACTTTATCAAGTGCGTGCCCTCGACTGGCGAAAGGGCAGGGTAACTTACGACAATTATCAGACAGAAATGCTGGCTGGTAAGAATATCTCTGTGCTTCGTCCGGCAGAAGGTCTGGACTTCAACCACATTGCCTTGTTGGATATGACCTTGAAGGCAGACTCATTCTATTTCTGTGACTCGAAGATAGATGTAAAGATTCGTCAGGCACAGTTCAGAGAACGCTGTGGTCTGAACGTACAGCAGATGTATGGCCGGTTTGTGATGGATTCATTGAAGTTGCAGTTGCCCGACCTCTGTCTGCGAACTCCTTCCTCCACTCTTCAGACCATGGTCGACATGGACATGAATGCCTTTGCCGACAGTGCTCCTGGCAAGTTGACTGCTATGATACGAGGCAGTATCGGCAGAGAAGACCTTATGCTTTTTGCCGGTGCATACATGCCTCAAAAGATGCGTCGGAACTGGCCTTATTATCCTATGGAGGTTGCCGGTACAGTAAAGGGAAACATGCAGCGTCTTAGCTATTCGGGTTTGAAACTCAATTTGCCTTCAGCCTTCCAGTTGTCCTCCGATGGTTGGTTGGCACATCTCAACGATATGTCTCAGATGAAGGCGAAAATACATTTAGATGCGCGTACCTATCATTTGGGATTTGTTACAGCGATGCTTGATCCGGCTCTAATGAAGGATGTGCGTATCCCTAATGGCATGATCCTGAAGGGAGATGTCGCAGTGGACGGCTCTAAGTATGCCACCAAGATGACCTTGTGGGAAGGTCGTGGACGAATGAATGTAGAAGCATCTGTTGTTACTCATACAAAGAAAGACGGAAGTCTCGACATGAACCACCTGGCCTATCGTGCCAAGGTGCAAGCCCATCAGATACAGGTGAGTCATTTCCTGCCTCATCAGGAACTTTACTCTTTTACAGGATCGATGGAAGCCCAGGGCGTGGGCACTGATTTCTTGTCCAACCATACTCGACTCAACGCCAAGGCAAAGGTGGCACAGCTGCATTATGGCAAGTATCACATCAACAACCTGTTGGCTGTTGCCCATGTAGCAAATGGTAAAGTACATGCAGATATCGACAGCAATAATCAGTTGCTCAAGGGATTGGTGAGCTTGGATGCGCTGACCAACAGCAAGAATCTGGAAGCAACAGTAGTAGCTGATGTCAGGAATGCGGACCTTTACCTCATGGGACTCACCAAAGTGCCTATGAGAGCAACTGCCTGTGGACAGGTAGACCTGAAGACCAACCTGAAGGAGGACCACTACCTGCAGGCTATGTTGGGCAGTATCGTCATCAAGACTCAGCAGAAAGAATATCGTCCCGTGGATATTGTTGCCGACGTGTTGACTCGTCGCGATACAACCCATGCCGTACTCAATTGTGGTGACTTCCATCTTCGTTTGGACACCCATGGAGGTTATAAAAAGTTGCTGTCAAGACTTGATGAACTGCAAGGTGAGGTGATGAGTCAACTCAAGAACCGACGTATCGACCAGGTGGCTATCCGTCGCGAGTTTCCCTTGGGTCGCATCACTCTTACCACAGGAAAAGACAATTTCATCTCCCGTTTTATCGAGTACAACGGCTATCATTTCAAAACGGTGGACATGGATCTTCGTACCTCACCCATATCAGGTCTGAACGGTCATCTTAATATCGACTCTTTGGTGGCACAAGGTGTACAGTTGGATACGGTTCGTGCCAACGTGATGACCCAGGGCGACACCATCCGGTATACGGCGAGGATTGTGAACAACAAGAAGAATCCGCAATACGTATTCCAGACATTGGTGGATGGCGAGTTGGCAGAGCGAGGCTCCGATATCGCTGCCCGCATCTATGATGCCAACGGCAAGTTGGGCGTGCGTGTAGGTTTTGCGGCAATGATGCAGGAAAACGGCATCAAGGTGAGTCTTACCGATACTCATCCTATACTGGGATATAAGAAATTTACAGCTAACGATGACAACTATCTGATGCTGGGACGCGATATGCGTATCTCTGCCAAGCTTCAGTTGGAGTCCAGCAAGGGAATGGGTGTGCGTATCTACTCTAACGACGGCAATGAGGATGCCCTGCAGGATATCACTATCGGCATGACCCGTTTTGATTTGGACAAGGTACTGAGTGTCATACCTTATATGCCTGATGTCTCAGGTATCATGAATGGCGATTTCCATATCGTGCAGACCAAGGAGGCCTTGTCTGTATCGTCCAATCTATCGGTCGACAACTTGGTTTACGAGAATTGCCCGATGGGTAATGTCGGCTCCGAGTTCGTGTATATGCCTATGAGCGATGGCACTCATGCCGTCGACGGAATACTGAAATACAACGATGAGGACGTAGCCACCATCAAAGGTACTTACCAGTCGGAGGGCGAGGGCTATCTCGACGCTACTGTCGGCATGGACAAACTGCCGCTCCACTTCATCAATGGATTTGTGCCCGACCAGCTTGTTGGTCTGGAAGGTTGTGGTGAGGGAAGTCTTACCATCAAGGGCTCGTTGAGCAAGCCACAGGTAGACGGCGAGATATACATGGACTCTGTTTATTTAGTGAGTGTGCCTTACGGACTGAGGATGCGTTTCGACAACGACCCAGTGAGGATAGCCGGCAGTAAGTTGCTCTTCGAGAACTTCATGATGTATGCCAACAATGAGAGTCCGCTCAACATACAGGGCTATCTGGATTTCTCCAATCTCGATAAGATGATGCTTGATGTCAGGATGCGTGCCCAGAACTTCCTCCTGGTAGATGCTAAGGAGAATGCCCGTTCCGAGGCTTTCGGTAAGGCGTATGTCAACTTTTTGGGAAGTATGCGTGGCGCCTTGTCTAATCTGAAGATGCGAGGTAAGCTTGACGTGCTGGGTAATACCGACATGACTTATATCCTGCGAGAGTCGGAACTCACCACTGATACTCAGCTTGAGGAGTTGGTGAAGTTTACCGATTTCAAAGACAGTAAGCAAGAGACGGTGGTGCGTCCAAAACTCGAAGGCTTCGATATGCTCTTGGGTATGTCGATAGATGAGTCTGCCCGTATTCTTTGTGCGCTGAATGCCGACAAGTCCAATTATATTGACCTTGTGGGTGGAGGCGACTTGCGTATGACTTACAATCCTGCCGACAATCTGCGTCTGTCGGGTAAGTATACATTGAGTAATGGCGAGATGAAATACTCCTTGCCTGTCATTCCACTGAAGACCTTTACCATTCAGGACGGAAGTTATATCGAGTTTACGGGCGATCCTTTCAATCCTACGCTCAACATCACGGCTACCGAGAAGATCAAGTCGACCGTGAATGAAGGGCAGGGTACAGGCCGATCGGTAGACTTCGAGTGTGGGGTGAAACTGTCGCAGACACTGAATAAACCTGGTATACAGTTTATCATCTCAGCACCTTCCGACATGAACGTTCAGGATGAGTTGAACACGATGAGTGTGGACGAACGCGGCAAGGTGGCTATCACCATGCTGGCTTCGGGCATGTATCTTGCCAACGGTAATACCAATTCGTTCTCGATGAACAGTGCCCTCAGCTCGTTCCTCAATTCCGAAATCAACAACATTGCAGGAACCGCCATGCGCTCCATGGGACTTGATATAGGCATGACTGTCGACAACTCTCTCAATGCTGCCGGTGCATTGCATACTGACTACAATTTCAAGTTTGCCAAGCGATTCTTCAACAATCGTCTGAGCTTCAGTGTGGGCGGTCAGGTTTCTTCGGGAGCCGAGATGGAGAATGCTGTCAACAACGATACCTTCTTTAATAATGTGGAGATACAATATCGACTCAACGATGGAGCCAGTCAGTATATCCGAGGTTTCTACAACAACAACATCTACGACTGGTTAGAAGGTCAGATCGGCGAGTATGGTGTAGGTTTCATGTGGCGCAGAAAATTGCAGCGCTTCAGTGATATCTTCCGCTTTAAGACCGAGAAACAGGCTTTGCCACGTGCTGCAGCCGACACCCTGAAGGCTGTGCCTGCAGCTGTTCAACAAAAATGAAAAAGCAAATGATGATAAACAGAAAGTGCATTCCCTATAATCATTCCCGCGGCTTCCGCCTGTTGGCTATGGTATTTGTTACCATAGTGGTGGTTGCCGCAGGTACATCTTGTTCTTCCACGAGTGCTCTCAAGGAAGGCGAGCAGCTCTTCACGGGTCTGAAGAAAATAGAATATACCGATTATGAGCCAGGCGGTTATGCCGATTCTACGATTCTCGAAATGGAGTCGGTACTGGCTTCTGCCCCTAATGGAGCCCTCTTCGGCAGCAGTTATTATCGCACGCCTTTCCCTGTTCGCCTTTGGGTTTGGAATGCTTTCTCGCAGTCGGATGGCGCCATAGCCAAGTGGATTACCAAGGCTTTCGGCTCACGTCCTAAATTGATGGGCAATGTGAATCCCCGATTGCGTGCACAGGTAGCAGAGAACCAGCTTGCCAAGTATGGCTATTTTCATGGCAAGGTAAACTACGAGATTCTGACCCAGAAAAATCCCAAGAAGGCCAAGTTGGCTTATCATGTGTCTTTGGGTCCGTTGATGACCATTGATACGTTGCAGTATGTCAATTTCCCGTCAGTAGTCTCTGCTTTGATCGATTCCACCCGTCAGGAGGCTTTGGTACATACGGGCAGCCCATTCAATGTACCTCGCCTGGAAGGTGAGCGTCAGCGCCTTACCCGTCTGTTCCGCAACAATGGCTATTATTTTTATCAGAATGGCTATGTCTCCTATCTTGCTGATACCTTAGGTGTGCCAGGCAAGGCAAGCATGAAGATGATTATGGCCGACAGCCTTGACTCGCAGGTCACCCGCCAGTGGTATCTCGGCAATATCAATATCAACTTCCGCAAGCAGTTTACAGAAGAGCTTACCGATTCTTTCTGTCGCCGTTACCTCAATATCCGTTATCATGGCAAGAAGATGCCTATCCGTGCGGGTGTGGTGTTGCGCGACTTGAACTTGCGTCCCCGGCAGCTATACAGGGTAGAGAACGAGGAGAAGGCGCGCCAGCATTTGCAGTCGATGGGAGTCTTCAACTATACCAGCCTTCAGTTTACTCCTCGTGACACCACAGCTCAGTGCGACACCTTGGATGCCACACTCGACTTGATTTTCGACAAGCCTTATGATTTCTATATAGAGACCAATGTCAAGGGCAAAACCACAGGCCGTGTAGGTCCCGAGTTGGTTGTAGGTTTTACCAAGCGCAATGCCTTCCGTGGAGGCGAGAAGCTCGATATCAATCTGCATGGCTCTTACGAGTGGCAGACAGGCGAGAAGGGCAACGGAGCCAGCTCCAACCATATCAATTCCTATGAGTATGGTTCGGATGTGTCACTCTCGTTCCCAAGCATCGTCACCCCGTTCAATCTATTTACGACCATGGCACAGCGTGAGCGCCGTTTCCGCAAGGGTCATATCCCGCGTTCATTCTATGGTGTTCCTTCCACCACAGTGAAGGCCTCGATGAATGTGCTCAACAGGGCAGGTTATTTCCGTCGCCATGTGGTGTCGGGTGAACTTACCTACGACTGGGCTACCTCAGCCAAGCATCGCCATTCGTTCAGTCCTTTAGTGTTGTCGTATGAGTTTATGAACAGCCGTACCGCAGCCTTCGATGAGGCCATCTCTGAAAGTCCTTATCTGCAGATAGCCATGCGCGACCAGTTTGTACCCAAGATGAGTTACACCTATACTTATACCAGTCCGGCGAAATACCGTCATCCCATCATCTGGTCGACGACTGTCAGCGAGGCAGGCAACATCCTGTCGTTGGGTTATCTCTGTACAGGCAAGAAGTGGAACGACGAGGACAAGGAGATGTTCCGCAATCCTTATTCCCAGTTCCTGAAGTTGGAGACCGACTTTGTGAAGTACTGGCGCATCGCTGAGCATTCCACCTTGGTGGGTCACCTCAATGCGGGTGTGGTATGGAGTTATGGCAACAGCGAGAAGGCGCCTTATTACGAGCAGTTCTACATTGGCGGTGCCAACAGTGTGCGTGCTTTCAATGTGCGAAGCATTGGCCCCGGCCAGTATCTGCCTACAGGCAGCAAGTATTCCTATATCGACCAGACAGGCGACATTAAGTTTCTTGCCAACATAGAGTATCGTCCTCGCATCTGGGGCGACCTGTATGGAGCCTTGTTCCTTGATGCCGGCAACGTGTGGACACTTCGCAGCGAGGAGCACAGTCCGCAGGGACAGTTCAAGTTCGGAAAGTTCTTCAAGCAGATGGCTGTGGGCACGGGTGTGGGTGTGCGCTATGATATGGGTATGTTCGTCATCCGTGTAGACTGGGGTGTGGGGCTTCATGTGCCTTACGAAACCAGCAAGAAGGGCTTCTACAATATCGATTCCTTCAAAAACTCGCATAGCCTCCATCTGACTGTGGGTTATCCTTTCTGATTTTTGCCGGTAGTCGCATAGATGTAGACGAATGAAATATAAATCGCCAAAAAAAAGTGATAAAAATTGTGCAGCACTCATTTTTTTTATTACTTTTGCATACTGTTAGATAATATCAACTATTAAACAAATAAAATATGAAACCTACATTATTGCTTTTGGCGGCTGGTATGGGTAGCCGCTATGGTGGTTTGAAACAGCTCGATGGTCTGGGTCCTAACGGCGAGACCATTATGGACTACAGTATTTACGATGCCATTCAGGCAGGATTTGGCAAGATTGTCTTTGTCATCCGTAAGGATTTTGAAGATCAGTTCCGTGAGAAGATACTTGCCAAGTATGAGGGACATATCCCAGCAGAACTCTGCTTCCAGTCACTCGACGCTCTTCCTGAAGGATTCTCAGTTCCCGAGGGTCGTGAGAAGCCATGGGGTACCAACCATGCTGTATTGATGGCAAAGGACATTATCAAGGAGCCTTTCTGTGTCATCAACTGTGATGACTTCTACAATCGTGACTGTTTCAAGGTCATAGGCAAGTTCCTTTCCGAACTTCCAGAGGGCAGCAAGAACAACTATGCCATGGTAGGTTTCCGTGTAGGCAACACCTTGAGCGAGAATGGTACTGTGGCTCGTGGTATCTGCTCAAAGGACGATGCTGAGAATCTGACCACAGTCGTGGAGCGTACAGAGATTATGCGCGTAGACGGCAAGGTGTCTTACAAGGACGAGGAAGGCCAGTGGGTAGCTGTTGAGGACAACACTCCTGTATCTATGAACGTATGGGGCTTCACTCCCGACTATTTTGAGTACAGCGAGGCTTACTTCAAGGAGTTCCTCAGCGATCCTAAGAATATGGAGAACCTGAAAGCTGAGTTCTTCATTCCTTTGATGGTCAACAAACTGATCAACGACGGCACAGCTACCGTCAAGGTACTCGACACCACAAGTAAGTGGTTTGGTGTCACTTATGCTGCCGACCGTCCATCAGTAGTAGTAAGAATTCAGAGTCTGATAGACGAAGGCGTTTATCCAAGCAAACTCTTCTAAATGAACGTAAATATATTGAGTTCACAAGAAGCCGCTACCCTCCAGGAGATGATAGCGGCTTCTCAGCATATTGTGATATGTTGTCATAAGTCGCCCGACGGAGATGCCATCGGCTCTTCTTTGGGATGGCGTGGCTTTTTGCTCTCGCAGGGCAAGCAGGCACAGGTATGTATGCCCGACATGATGCCCGACTATCTGCAGTGGCTGCCCGACAGTCAGACCATTCTGCGTTACGACAAGCATCCTGCCGAGGTGCAGCGTGCTTTCGATGAGGCCGATTTGGTGTTCTGTCTCGACTTCAATGGCGCTGGTCGTCTCGACGAGATGCAGGATGTGCTTACCGGCTGTCGTGCCTGTAAGGTGATGATCGACCATCATCTGGCACCCTGTATGGATGTCGATCTTCAGATTTCTCAGCCCCACATGAGCAGTGCCAGCGAGCTGGTGTTCCGCATCGTGTGGCAGTTGGGAGGCTTCGGGCAGATGGACCGCAAGTGGGCTGCCTGTGTATATTGCGGCATGATGACCGATACGGGCGGTTTTACCTACAATTCCACCGACCCTACCATCTATTTTATTATCAGCCAGCTGCTTACCAAGGGCATCGATAAAGACAAGATCTATCGCAATGTATTCAATAACAGCAGCCTTTCTGCCATCCGTTTTCGCGGTTATCTGATGAGCGAGAAGCTCCGTGTGGTGGAGGGCTTGCATGCATCTTATTATTGTGTCACCCGTCAGGATATGAAGCGATTCCATTTCATCAAGGGCGACCTCGAAGGTTTGGTCAACGAACCACTGCGTATCAAGGGACATAAGTTTTCCATCTCCTTGCGCGAAGATACCGAGCGCGACAATCTGATATTGGTGAGTCTTCGTTCGGTCGACGACTTCCCGTGCAACAAGGTTTCCGAGCAGTTTTTCAATGGCGGAGGCCATCTCAATGCCTCGGGAGGCAAGTTGTTCTGCAGCATGGCAGAGGCAGAGGTGGTAGCCCAAAAAGCCATCAAAGCGTTCGAGGCATTGCTGAAATAAGAAAGATAAGTGATAAATAATAATAAAATAGGACTGCCAACATTGGCAGTCCTGTTTTTTTTTTGTACCTTTGCGCCATATTTGTATAAAAATTACGAACTTAAAGAATGAAGAAACTATTATTAGCAATGATAGCAGTAGCGGCTTTGATCTCATTTGCCGCTTGTGACCATAATGAGACATATGCAGACCAGCGCGACAGAGAGCTGGACTCTATCAATGCATTCTTGCGCAATGAGAATATCAAAGTCATCAAAGAGGCCGAGTTTGAAAAACGTTTCGAAGCCCGTAAGGCTGGTGACAAGACGGTCAAGTTGACTGATACCGATCCCAACAACAACGAGTATGTGCTCTTCGAGAGCAATGGTATCTATATGCAGGTCATCAACGATGGTTGTGGCGACTATATCGCCAAGGGTAAAACCAAGAACGTGTTGTGCCGATTCACGGAGTATTGTCTTGCCAAGCGTGCCAAGATATGCGACGATGCCATCACACTGACCAATGATGTGCCTGCTTATGCGGCAATGACCGACGAGATAAGCGTTACCAATACGTCAGGAACGTTTGAAGGCTCTTTTGTCGACATCAAAAAAAGTCTCTTGGCAAATACCTACAATTCCTCTTATTATGGTACCGTGAGTGCCACGGTTCCATCAGGCTGGTTGATTCCTTTCACTTGGATCAAGGTGGGGCGTCTCATTACTGCCGACGATGAACTGGCGCATGTGCGCCTGTTGGTACCTCATACTTATGGCACTACCTCAGCTTCAGCGAGTGTGTATGCCTGTCTTTATGACATTCGCTTCCAGGCTGCCCGTTAAGGGAGTGTTTTCTTTTCCTCTGAACATTCATCAAGCATTAACGTCTTAATAAGAATATTATGACTCTAATCAAATCTATTTCTGGTATCCGCGGAACTATAGGCGGACCAGCGGGCGATACTCTTAATCCGCTCGACATCGTCAAGTTTACTTCAGCTTACGCTACCTTTATTCGTCGTAGCGGACAGTCTTCAAGCAATACTATCGTAGTGGGCCGCGATGCCCGCATCTCTGGCGAGATGGTCAAGAATGTAGTATGTGGCACCTTGATGGGCATGGGTTATGATGTGCTCAACATAGGTCTGGCTACTACTCCTACCACCGAGCTCGCTGTCACCATGAGTGGGGCAGCAGGTGGTATTATCATCACAGCCTCTCACAATCCTCGTCAGTGGAACGCCCTCAAACTTCTCAATGAGAAGGGAGAGTTCCTGACAGCCGCCAACGGCAATGAGGTGCTTGCCATCGCCGAGAAGGAAGACTTCGAGTATGCCGATGTCGATCATTTAGGCAAATATACTGAGGACAATAGCTTCAACAAGCGTCATATCGATTCTGTGCTTGCTTTGAAACTCGTCGATGTGGAGGCTATCCGTAAGGCACATTTCAAGGTTTGTGTCGACTCCATCAACTCAGTGGGTGGTGTCATCCTTCCAGAGTTGCTCGATGCGTTAGGAGTGGAGTATACCTTCCTGAACGGTGAGCCTACTGGCGACTTCGCTCACAACCCTGAGCCATTGGAGAAGAACCTTGGTGGCATCATGGACGAGTTGAAGAAGGGTGGCTACAACATGGGTATCGTTGTTGACCCTGATGTTGACCGCTTGGCTTTCATCTGCGAGGACGGCAAGATGTTTGGCGAGGAATATACCTTGGTGAGCGTGGCCGATTATGTGCTGAGCCATACTCCTGGCAATACTGTCAGCAACCTGTCTTCTACCCGTGCTCTCCGTGATGTGACCGAGAAGCATGGCGGCAAATATACTGCTGCTGCAGTAGGCGAGGTGAATGTCACCACTAAGATGAAGGACGTTCATGCCGTGATAGGTGGCGAGGGTAATGGCGGTGTCATCTATCCAGAGAGCCACTATGGCCGTGATGCCCTCGTAGGTATTGCCCTTTTCCTGAGCAGTCTGGCACATAGGGGTTGCAAGGTGAGCGAGCTTCGTGCCACTTTCCCCAACTACTTCATCGCCAAGAATCGTATCGACCTGACACCTTCTACTGATGTAGATGCTATCCTCGTGAAGGTAAAGGAGATGTATGGCAAGGAGAAGGATG
>OIWV01002792.1_pt1 | contig 12201 bp, 13 predicted proteins | sample 1587751 | NCBI WGS metagenome assembly OIWV01 (sample SAMEA3888913, study PRJEB22519) | human gut metagenome | biome: human gut; feature: human-associated habitat; material: faeces | place: Denmark | collected 2010
AGGTCATGAAGGATACATACTTCTCCATGCTGAAGCCGCCCACAAAGGCACACAGCGCATTGAACAGTGTCACCGACAGTGCCAGAGACACCACCACCAGTACCGTCTTTTTCTTGTTTCGTCCCAGATTGGCAAAGGCCATCTGATGGAGCTTTGCTCCCCGGGTGCTGCGCCGTTTTTTCTTGGTCTGCATTGCATCCGTATATTTGGTAGCCTCCACCGGAGAAACCTTGGCTGCCATTTTTCCGGGCTTGGAGCAGGACAAGAGCACTGTCAGCAGAGCAAACAGCACGGAGCCAACAAAGATCACAGGCGAGGTGCTGATGGTAGTGATGCCTGTATCCAACTGGGTGGAGCGCAAGACAACAGGTACCAGAACAGCGCCGATGCCGTAGCCCAGCAGCAGCCCTGCCGGAATGCCGATCAGACAAAGCAGAAGTGCCTGCTGGCGAATGATACGTTTGAGCTGCCGGGGCGTTGTGCCAATGGTTTTCAGAAGTCCGTAAAACCGGATATCCCCTGCAACAGAGATCTGAAAAATGTTATAGATGATAAGATACCCAGTGAAAATCACCAGCAGCAAAAAAGCTGCTATGGCGATCATCAGCTCTGGATCGAGCCGCGACTCCAGCTGGGATGAGGTATATCCCCAGTTGACGCCGATTCGGACGCTGTTGGGATCGGTATAGCTGTCCCATGTGTAGCCAAGATCGGTATCCACCTGCTCCATCTGCCCTTGAATGTTTGTGCCGGAGGCCAGCATGACATTCAAATCGGTGCGGAAAGGCTGTAAACCTGTTTTCACTGCCTGCGCTTCGATATCATCTGCGTAATCACGGCTGATGTTGATGTAATGAACAGGCATTAGTTCATCATAGTCCCAATAGCCCACCAGCGTAAAGGTATCTGTTACAGTAAAGGCGGTTTGATCCTTGTCCGTAATGGAATAGGAAACCGTGACCTCGGCGCCCAGCTCCGGCGTTACGCCAAGCAGCTGCAACGCTGCCGTATCCATGGCTACCTCTTTGCCGCTTTCGGGCATCCGTCCGGTAGTGGGGGTGGCATAGCTCCATTTGGTGCAGTTGGCATCCATGTAGCTGATCTCTGCAGGGGTTTTGGAAAAGACACCATCCACCGTGATGCCGATCACCTTCCGTGCCCCCGCAGCCTTCACCTTTGGGTGGGCAGCGATGCGTTCCGCCTGCTCGGGGGAAACATCCTTAAAGGTGCCGTGTGCATAGCCGCCTACCTGCCGAAACTGGTAGGTTTCATAGCTGGCGTTCAACGACAAGACAATGGTGAACATGGACGTAAATAGCAGCGTTGTCAGCGCAATGGCAAAAATAGCGATCAGATTGCGGCGACGGTTCGCATAAAGAGATTTTAGCCTGCCCGGCGCAGCAGCTCGGATGCCTGCGCGTCACGCAGATCCCGCCGCAGCTCGACGGGGCGGTAGAGGTACAGGAGCGCCTGCCCCACCAGAAAGCGGATCGGCAGCAGGCACAGTCCCTTCGGCGACAGCCGCCGGTTCAGCTGCCGGATGTCATCGAGCAATGCCTCGCGATCCTTGCAGGGGCAGGGAAACAGGCTCCCTGTCTTGATGCCTGCGAGTGTCGGCGCGCCCTGACGGATCAGAATATCTTCAGACATTCGCTCTTGCCTCCTTTTCTTCTTTATTACGATGGTTAGAGGCATCTAACTTGCGGGGTTCAGAAAAGCCGCCTTATAAGCGGTCTTCAAAGTGCGCTGCGGATTGGCCTGAAAACGAGAACAGCCGCTGCTTTTCATGCGTTCCCATTGCTTTAATGGTTAAATGCATCTAACTATTGCACCTATAAGTTACCACAGATCAGCGGGAAATGCAAGCATTTTTTCCCCTTTTCGCAGGCGCAGGATATGAAGGGCTTTGCGGAAGATGGAAACCTGAGATTTTACTTGCGCTTCAAATGTGTATTTGGTATAATTATTTCAATTTTTTATATGCGCATGCATGATATGCACGGAGGTGAGACACATGTCAGATAACAGAGTAACACTTCTGGGGACGCCCTGTGTCTATCGGGACGGAAAAGAGATCCACTTTCCTTACCGTAAGGCGGAGGGAATATTCTATTATCTGTGCGTGGAGAAGCAGACGAACCGTGATGAGCTGGTTTCCCTTTTTTGGGGTGCCTGCGATGAAAATACCGGACGAAAGAACCTGCGCCAAGCGCTGTTTCAGATCCGCCGCTGTGTAGGGGACGAGGTCATCGTCCTTCAGGGAAGAAACGACCTGAAAATGAACGAGCGCTTTGGGCTGAAGGTGGACTGGGATGCGCCGGATGCGGAGTTTGCCCTCTCCCGGGGTCGGTTTCTGGACTTCTTTTATCTCAAAGAATGTCCCGAGTTTGAAGACTGGGTCGAGCAGAAGCGCGCGCAGCAGCTCGCGCGCAGCCTGAGCTACATCAAGAACCAGATGGCAAACCTCTCCGTTTGCCGGAATACGGAACGGCTGCAGCAGCTCATTGACGTCTGGCAGATGTGGAAGCCATGGGACGAGGAAATGGTCCTCACCGGCATGAAGTGCTTCGCCCAGACGGGCAAGTATGACCTGGGGATACAGCTGTATCAGGAGTACGCCGGCCGCCTTCAGAACGATCTGGATGAAGCGCCCTCCCAGCTGGTGGAGCTGATGCAGCAGTCGCTGCTCCACCGCAAAAAGCTCGCCGCCCTCCGCAAGCCGGGGACGCAGGACAGCTTCTTTGGCCGGCTGGAGGAGCTGCAATACATTGACGAGAGGATCTTCTGGTTCTTAAACGAGGACAGCACGCACTCCGTGGTGATTGAGGGCGAAGTGGGCACCGGCAAGACCGAGCTCATGAAGCAGATCCTGAAAATGAACTACGGCACCGATGTTTTGCAGCTGTCCTCCCACTGCTACGGGATCGAGGAAAACTATCCCATGAAGGCGTGGCGCGATATGTTCGTCCAGCTGGAAAATCTGTGCGACATCGGGACCATACAGCTCTCCGAGCAGCATCGCGTCCGGCTCTCGTCCGTGCTGGCGCACGGCGTCAACCTGAGCGGGCACAGCGCGGAGGATGTTACCGTGCTGATCAGCGGCGTGCTGGCCATTTTCAAGGAGCTGGTGAGCCGCTGGCGCATCATCATGTATTTCGACAGCCTCCAATGGATGGATTCGGTCAGCCAGCTGCTCATGCAGCGGGTGATGATCGAATTCGGCAACGAGCAGATCTTTCTCGTGGCCGCGTGCCGAACGGGAGAGGAAAAAAGCGTCCGCGGACTGCTGCTTGCGCTGCAGGAGCGCAACCTGATCGACCTGCTGTCGCTCTCGCCCTTTACGGAAGAAGAGACCACCGCCATCACCCGCGAGGTGCTGGGCGTGTCCGAGCAGGATGACGAGGCTGTTCACAGACTGTATCTCCGCACCGGGGGCAACCCCATGGCGCTGATGGAGATGCTGGGCGTCATCCGCCGGGAGGGCTGGGATTCGCACCTTCCTCTGCCGAAAATCGACATGCTGACCCAGCTGCGGCTGGATCGGCTGAATCCGCAGCAGCGGCGGGTGCTGGATGCCATGTCCATCCAGTTTGAGCAGGCCGATATGGAAGATCTGACGCTCCTGACGGGATTTTCGCCGATGGAGCTGGTGGACCTGCTGGAGCATCTGATGAGGGCCGACCTTGTGGTGGAGCAGCTGTGGGATCGCGGCGCGGTCTATAAGTTCAGGCACCCGTTCTATAAGCACTACGTCTACCAGCACCTGTCCATGGGCAAGCGGCAGCTGTGGCACCGCACCATGGCCGAGTGCTACGACATGAAGGAAGGAAGACGCTGGTACATCCTGCTGCCCTATACCATTCGGCACTATGAATGCGGCGGTATGCCGGAGCGGGCCGAGGCGCTGCGTCAAAAGATGCAGAATGAGAAGGAAAACTGAAGGCGCTTTCACCCGTCAATGCGCCGGAGCGACAATATATGAATATAGACTGTGCGGTTTGTACACCGCTTTACAGCTTGCCGAAATGAGGTTCATCCTCGTTTCGGCAAGCTGTTTTTTAACGGGCGATGCGATTTTATTTTACATTTTTTTGCGCCGGATGTTTCCGTTAACGCAATTTTAACGCACCGCGCGTATACTTGAGGTCAAGTTAAACGGAAGAGCACTCCCCGGAAAGCAAATCGACTGTTTGATCGTGAAATATGAAATGGAGGAATGAAAATGACCCCGAATGAACAGCGGATGATGCAGGTCATCGATGAGAACCGCGAAAAGGTCCATAAGATCGCAAAGAAGATCTGGGAATTCAAGGAAGTAGGCTGGGAAGAGTTCCAGTCCTCCGCCCTGCTGGAGAACGCACTGGAGAAGGAAGGCTTTGAAGTCCAGCGCGGTCTGGTCGGCAAGCACCCCAAGTTCGATCAGGAGATCGACATGCCCACCGCCTTCAAGGCTGTGTACAAGGGCAAGGAGGGCGGCCCCGTCATCGGCCTCATGCTGGAATATGATGCGCTGCCCAACGGCCACGCCTGCGGCCACAACCTGATCGCCGCTTCCGGCTTCTCCGCCGCACTGGGCCTGAAGGAAGCCTTCAAGGATATCGGCTCTGTTATCGTTTACGGTACCCCCGCTGAAGAGCTCGAGGGCTCGAAGCACTACATTGTCGAAGCCGGCTACATGGACGAGGTCGACCTGATGCTCGCCAACCACTACGGCGGCAACTGGGGCTCCGAGGTCACCGGTAAGGCCATCGTGTGGCCCACCCACGACAACTGGCTCACCTTCAAGGGGCGCACCGCCCACGCCTCCTCCGCTCCCGAGCAGGGCCGCAGCGCGCTGGACGCGGTGCTCCTCACCTGCACGGCGCTGGAGTACCTGCGCGAGCACATGGTCGAGACGAACCGCATCCACTACATCATCTCCAAGGGCGGCACCGCCGCCAACTCTGTCCCCGATGAGGCAACGCTGAACGTGGAGCTGCGCACCAACGACTCCGCCGAGCTGAACTCCATGATGCGCCGCGTTGACAACATCATCAAGGGCGCCGAGCTGATGACGGAGACCACCGCCATCTACAAGTGGGATGCTCCCTGGTACTGCGCTACCCCCGTGCCCAGCCTGTATCACAACGCTGCTGACTATGCCGCGGATCTGGGCATCGATTCCTCCCGCTTCACCTTCGGCAACCTGCCCAAGGCCTCTTCCGACCTCGGCAGCGTGGCCTACAAGCTCCCCACCGTAGAGATCACCTTCCCCATCGTTCCCGACGGCGAGCCTGTTCCCGTTGGTCACGCGGACGAGACCGCTCTGCTGACCTGCCAGGACTACCCCATCGACCAGTGCATCCTTGCCAGTAAGCTTATGGCGCTCACCGGCCTGCGTATCGCCGGCGATCCCGAGAAGCTCAGCGCCCTGAAGGCGGAGTTTGCCAAGAACTACCGCGAGTGATCCCCCCTGTATTCTCAAGTGAGTGCCTTAACCCACACTCACATGGAATAAAAGAATCGCACAAAAAGAGAGGAGAAAAAACATGTCAGACAATTCTAAGAATCTGTCGTCCACAAAGGACCTGAAGCGAGTCCTTGGCTTCTGGGACCTGATGGCTGTCGGTATCGGCTCCATCATCGGTTCCGGTATCATGTCCCTGACCGGCTGGGGTATTGATGAGACCGGCCGAAGCGTTTGCATCGCGTTCGTCATCGGCGGTATCATTGCCGTCCTGGCCCGTTCCCCGCAGATCTTCCTGAACTCCGTAGCACGTTTCCGCGGCGGTGACTACTCCATGGTGGGCACCTTCCTTGGCCCCCGTTGGACCGGCACCTATTCCATGATTGCCCTTTTGACAAGCGTTACCCTTTGTATGTACGCTCTGTCCTTCGCCGACTATGCCATGCCCTTCCTCCCCAATGTGAGCCGTAAGGTCATCGCTCTGTCGATCCTCACCATCCTGTTCATCACCAACACCTTCGGTATCAACGCGTTCTCCAAGATTCAGAACGCAGCAGTTATCGTGCTGGTCATCTCCCTGACGGCCTTTACTGCGGTCGGTCTGACCAAGCTGGACGGCAATTACTTCGAGCCCACCCAGTTCATGACCCACGGTGCCGTCGGTCTGTGGCAGGCTTCCGTCCTCATGAGCTACACCTGCGATGGCGCTCAGTACGTCACCCAGATGAGCGGCGAGGCGAAGAACCCCACCCGCGATATCCCCCGCGTTATGCTGTTCTCCACTCTGGGCGTCTCCGTTTTCTATGGTTTGATCGGTGTGGTCGCTTCCGGCGTGCTTCCTGTTGACCAGGTTGCCGGCCAGCCCATGACCGTCGTGGCCCAGGCGATCCTCTCCAAGCCCCTGTACTACCTCTTCTGCATCGGCGGCGGCTGGATGACTCTGCTCACCACCCTGAACAGCTCCATCGCCACCTGCACCAAGCCCCTGATGCAGGCCTGCAACGACGGCTGGTATCCCCGCTCCCTGGCCCGTCTGCACCCCAAGTATCGCACTCCCCTGATCCTGCTGGGCTTCTACTATGTGGTCGGCTTCGTCCCCATCGCCTTCGGTATTGATATCGACATCATCAGCAACATCACCATCACTGTCGGTGCCATCACCAAGACCATGATCGTGCTGTGCCTGTGGAACATGCCCAAGGTCCTGCCCGAGGCTTGGAACAAGTCCAACTTCCACATCAGCAACGGCGCTCTCAAGGCTCTGTGCATCGTTGACCTCCTGGTGATCGTCGTTTCCGGCGTTACCTCTTCGTTCGAGCTGCCTCTGCCCCTGCTGCTTGGCAACCTTGGCGTTGTGGTCTTTGCCTTCCTCTTCGGCAGCATTCGCTTCAAGAGCGGCAAGGTCCAGGTCGAGGAGAGCTACGAGTTGTCCTAATTTTCCCTGATAGATACCTCTTTCACGTTCAACACCCCGGAAAGCAAACGGTTCATGTTTATAGGTACACAATGTGACCTATGGGGCAAACCGGACGGTACAGGGCACGAAAAAATAGGTCGAGGGAATTCCCCTCGACTTATTTTTTCTTTGATCCCAAGTTTATTTGAGCGACACATTTCGATAATGTACAATAAGTTGCGCAAATTGGAAAATGCATAAAAGAAGACATAGCTTGCAGGCTCTGGTAGAATGAAGTTACCACACACCATTCTGAAAGGAGACAGCAAACTATGTCCGAGAAAATTGTACAGCTAAACGAGGAAGTAATCAAGGGCCAAATCAAAGAATTGGTTCGCGGCAGCGTGGAGGAAACCCTGAACGAGCTGCTGGAGAAGGAGGCGGAGTCCCTGACGCAGGCGGCCCGCTACGAGCGCAGCGAGGCCCGTCAGGGCTACCGCAGCGGCCACTACGACCGCAGCCTCACCACGACCTCCGGCGACGTCACGCTCCATATGCCCCGGCTCAAGGGCGTGTCCTTCGAGACGGCCATCATCGAGCGGTATCGCCGCCGGGAGAGCAGCGTGGAAGAAGTCCTCATCGAGATGTACCTGGCAGGTGTTTCCGTGCGCCGAGTAGAGGACATCACAGAAGCCCTGTGGGGCAACCAAGTCTCACCCGCCACCATCAGCGAGCTGAACAAGAAAGCCTCCCGTGAAAAAGCGAAAGCTGTTGTTGCTGAGCTGAGAGCGATGAAGTTGAAGGAGGCGGCCGAGAAAGTCGAGGACAGTATTGAGGAAACGCTGACCTACTGTGACTTTCCCGGTGAGCACTGGACGCGCATCCGCACCAACAATGTGATCGAGCGGCTGAACCGTGAGATCCGTCGCAGGACCCGTGTGGTGGGGATGTTCCCGGACGGGAACTCTGCTTTGATGCTGGTCTACGCGAGACTCACCCAATGGGGCAGCAAGAAATACATGAACATGAAGCATCTGGAAGCGGCCCTGGACGACGCCTCTATTGCCGGCTGACTTCATTCAGCCGGGGTTTGCAAACCTTTTTGCGCATAAATCTTGACGGTACCTTTTATACGCGATTACGTTTTACGCTTACATCATATTGCCTATACTGCCCGATAACTGATATTTAATATACAAAGGCCGTCCAGCGAAAGCTGGACGGCCTTTGTATCGAAGAAGCCTATTTGCTATCAGGTAAACACTCTGTTCTATGTAACCGTCAGCCCTTCAATTGTGTTGTAACGAGGTTATATATTTTGAAATAGCTTCGGGCCAGGAATCAGCGGCGGGGCGGCTCGTCGTCGCTGGCATTCTGCACCGGTGCTGCCGCTCGGCCCAAACGTCGGCGGAGTCTGATCACATCCAGGTTTGTCAGCGCCACCGGATGCCAACGGTTCAGCAGCGCCGCCGTGATCCCGGGTCCCCACCCGTATTCCGTATATCGACGCAAGTCCTCCAGAAGCTCCGGTGTCAGCCCTGGAGCATCCTCGGTCTGCATGAAGGGTCACCTTCGTTCATTTTTTGTTGTTACAGTTTTGCGGTGTTAATAGGCCTTGACTCCGGTAGAAGCTGTCTGTGTCTCCACCAGCTTCCCTGCAGAGTTATACACATAGGCCGTGACCACTACCTGGTACACATGACCGTGGGTGATGTTGCAGGGTTCCTCAAGTCGGATTCCCCTAGCCACTACAGTATCTTCCCAACGTGCATATTCCACGTTGCTGCGCTTCAGGACCATGACCAGCTTTACAGTATAGCCTGCATACGCATGGGATGTCCCCCGGCAATAGGCAACGCCGTTTTCAAAGTACAAATCAGCAGATATCTCTGAAATGCCAATGTACTGCAGAGCAATCTCATCCTTCAGTGCAGCATAGGCCTGCACGGGAACGGATACCGCCAGGCAAAGCGCGGCCATGACGGCGCACACAAAGGAAACCAGTTTTTTCTTCATGTTTTCTCTCCTGTCTGTATTTTCCTGCAATAAGGGTCCTGACTGTCCGTCAGGACAAAACGATACTCTGTGCAATTCTCAGGGCAGTCTCTGCGGAGATATTATCACTGTAGAGCATGACAATGCAATTGAACTTCGGATGCATCCATGTGATCTGGATACGACTGCCTCGTTCAATCACAGTAGCAAGAGTGTTTTGCACGATAACTTGGTATAGTTCGTCGGCTTCCGTGTCAACCTTGAAGATACCTTCACCAGCGAAGTCCATTACCTGAATCTCAATACTTTGTTCCGTACCACCACTCGATCTAGTGTAAAACTGTGATATGGTCCTGTTCGTGACATCACTTTCCACCAGCTCATATCCCTCCGGCAGCCAGCCCACTTCGATGCCCTGGTACTGAACACCTCCTTCCGTTTGGTTGAATCGGTACTCCGCATGATCGCCGAAGGTTGCCATAGCCCACCGCAGCGCGTCGCTGCGGAAAACGGGTGACACGGCGAACGCAGCCGTCAGGCAGGAAATGACCAGCAGCATAACGACCGCCGCCTTGCTGAGGACCCGCGACGCCGTCCGGGCTGCGGCGCGGGCGTGGCCCCGCCTTACCTGCCGGGAGATCGTCCGCAGACACCGGCGCTTCGCCGTCTCGGAGGGGCCGCCCTCCTGCGCTTTCAGCGCCTGGTTTTCCTCCTGGTACTGCTGCCCCTGATGCTGTGCAACACTGTGCATCAGCAGCCGGAACAATGCATCATTATACTGCTCATACAGCATTTCCTGCTTTGTCATGCTGGTACCTCCTCAAATCCCTCTACACTAATAGAACTGTTGAAACGGCAAAATGCAACAGTTTTTCTAAATTTTTTCCAAAAATATTTTCTTCCATGGAAGCACTATTGTCAAGATGCGATTTTTTTGCTATAATTTTTCTCGGTTTTTATTGCTTTTCTGAAAAGGGGAGAATACCGAATGATTCCCATCTGCATTCAGACCATAGAGAATGATGATGACCGGGACTTTATGGAGTGGCTGTTTTTGGAATACCATCCGCTCATGTACGCAACCATCCGGAAGGTCATACATGACCAATGGACGTGCGAGGATGTGCTGCAGGAGTCTGTCAGAAAATTCATCGACCATATTCCCCAGCTGCGGGAGATGGACGCAGCCTCCCGCACCAACTACATCGTTGTGGCGTGCCGGTATAATGCCATCGAGGAGGAAAAGCGTCAGCGCAGGGCCCCCTTCCCTGTGGGGAATGGGGTGATCGACATTGCCTCCCGGGATGCAGAGGATCCGGAACGGCAGATCCTGCTTTTGGACGATGCCGATGTGCTTTGGCGGGTCTGGCCGCAGCTGGATTCGCGGACGCGGCAGCTGCTGGAGGACAAATATGTCCTGAACATGAGCGATGCGGAGATTGCCTCTGCCCTGGGCGTCAAGCCCAGCAGTGTGCGGATGCTGCTGACAAGGGCCAGGAGCAAGGCGCGTAAGGCGATAGAGAAGAAAATGTGAACAAAACTAAGCCTCATATATAAGACAGGTAAGCTGTTATACCCGTCTTATATATGAGGCATTTTTGTGGTAAGAGGGACTCCGTTTTTGGCGGTCAGGCCCGTCATGCGGCTAAAGCTGTCTGTACGTTGTGCCGTTGATCGTTTTGAAAATGCGCTTGCCGTCGGCATTGTAGCCGTAGGCGATGCTGCTGCCGCTCTTGCTCATGGACGCCAGCTGACGGCCATGCTGCCAGGTATACGTCCACGTGCCGTCGGACAGGGGGTTGCCTATGGCATCGTAGGTGATGGACTTCCCGTTGAACGCCGTCAGCAGGTCCGGCCAATCAGCGTTGCCGTAGGTATAGGTGCTGCTTGCTATCCGGACGTGGCCGACAAAAGACGGCCACGTCCGTCAGCCGGGATGATTTTTCCCCTGGTCGGGTTCCTGGTTCTTAATTGCTGTCCCAAGGCATGAAAATCATGCACGTCAAGATCATCAGGAAAAAGATTCCAACAAGGCATGCCCCTACTATGCCCGTTCTTGCATCCTTTTTTCTTCCGCTTTTACGGCTAACATGGATGGCAGAAAGCGTGAGGAGCTCAGCGCCGCCTCCACCTAATCCAATTCCAATAACAATCAAAATGCGGTAATATCGCGCCGGGAAAAGGCCCATTTCATTAAAGGTCAGCAATCCTATTCCAAGCGGCATCAGGAGCATAGCAATATTGGCGCCTATGGGATTCCGCGGATCATGCTTATACTTCCGGGAAAACAGCATCCAAAGCCCTATTATCATGCAGCCAACAGAGGCAATCATCACTACAATAAAGCCTATTATGGAAATATTACCGATCACGTTTTACCCTTCTTTCTGTATGCCTTTAGGCAGTGGTCCTTTAACGCATAGAAAATATAGTCAACCACTACTCCAGCTGCAATGGATACAAACACCACGGGAAATGCGCAGAAGTTGGCGGCGATAAAGCCCCCTAACATAATACGTACCCGCGGTAGCGCAGGGGGTTCGCGGTGCCGAGGGTGGAGGCCATGGTGCCGCCGGTTTTCAGATAGAAATACTTGACGCCGTTGTACATCACGGACGCCGGGCCAATGGAGTCGTAGGTAAAATGCAGCTTGTTGCTGCCCCATGCCACGTCCGTCAGCCAAGACGATTATTCCTCCTCGTCGGGTTCCTGATCCTCCAGGTCGGGAGGTATTTCCCCGCGCCGCAGGCTTTCAAATTGCATGCGTTCCTCGCCTGTCAGCGGTGGAAAAATCAAAACCTGCGGCCAGCGAAAGGTGGCACGCTCTATATTGATCCGTCCACCGGCTGTTCCTTCTAACATTACGGTGCTGCATACCATCATGAATGCCTCGCCAGGTGTTTCTTCTATAACTTTCGCTATGGGATACAGGCCCACCATCTGAAACCGTTCCCACGGATAGAGGTGACGGAAGATACCCAGCAATATCACGGTAATCCCCTTGGTGGATACAATGTATACCCGGCTGAGCGCAATAATCATGGTGAACACTACACCAGTGAATATCAAGAAAAAAGCTGTGATGGTAACGGTATCAATCGCTATACGTATGGGGGGGTTAATGACCCATGAAAATGTATCAATGTAGAGAACATCAACTCCTACACCGGATATAATGAAAAACATCATCTGGTCATGCATCCCAGATGGGGAGATACGCATGGTGCCTTTTTCTAATTTCTTCATACAGTCATCCTTTCATATCGGTACTCAAATTCTAGTCCGCCGCCGGTAATGGAAGTAATATTCCCCTTGTTGTCATAGGTGTACGTGTACGCAGCCTTGCCGTTGTTCCAGGTTTTCA
>OIWV01002800.1_pt1 | contig 12174 bp, 10 predicted proteins | sample 1587751 | NCBI WGS metagenome assembly OIWV01 (sample SAMEA3888913, study PRJEB22519) | human gut metagenome | biome: human gut; feature: human-associated habitat; material: faeces | place: Denmark | collected 2010
TGGAACGCCGCCGGCGGAAAAAATTCTGATAAAAAACAGCTCAACGTGGAATTTTCGGAGAAACGCCGAAAATTTCACGTATTTTTTGGAAATAATTCTTGCAATCCGTTTCACGTTGTGCTATGATAATTCAGCATTCCGCATGGCTGCGGACTCTTTGTTTGTGCCCATTTGTAAAAAACGGGTTAGCAGAGGGGAGGAAACAGCCAGAGGTACAAACTAAATTTTTGGAGGAAATCAAACAATGGCAAGTGTCGTATCCATGAAGTCCCTGCTGGAGGCAGGCGTCCATTTCGGTCACCAGACCCGTCGCTGGAACCCCAAGATGGCTCCCTATATCTACACCGAGCGCAACGGTATCTATATCGTTGACCTGCAGAAGACCGTGAAGAAGCTGGAGGAGGCTTATGCTTTCGTCCGTCAGCTGTCTGAGAACGGCCAGTCCCTGCTGTTCGTCGGCACCAAGAAGCAGGCTCAGGAGGCCATCAAGGAAGAGGCCACCCGCTGCGGTCAGTACTATGTCAACGCTCGTTGGCTGGGCGGCATGATGACCAACTTCAAGACCATGCGTACCCGTGTGGACCGTTTGAATCAGCTGAAGGCCATGCAGACTGACGGCACCTTCGATATGCTGCCCAAGAAGGAAGTCATGAAGCATCTGGGCGAGATCGAGAAGCTGGAGAAGTATCTCGGCGGCGTGAAGGACATGAAGAAGCTGCCCGGCGCTCTGTTCATCGTGGATACCCGCAAGGAGCGCAACGCCATCGCTGAGGCTCACAAGCTGGGCATCCCCGTGGTGGCCATCGCCGATACCAACTGCGATCCCGACGAGATCGACTATGTGATCCCCGGCAACGATGACGCCATCCGCGCCATCAAGCTGATCGCTTCCGTCATGGCCAACGCCATGCTGGAGGGCAAGCAGGGCGAGCAGATGGACGAGGCCGCTGAGGCCCCCGCTGCCGAATAAACCAAGACTCTGCGGGAGCGCAAGCTCCGATACTATATAAATTGGAGGAAAAAGATTATGGCTTTTACCGCTGCTGATGTAAAGAACCTGCGCGAAATGACCGGCGTAGGCATGATGGACTGCAAGAAGGCTCTGACCGCTTCCGACGGTGACATGGACAAGGCCGTTGAGTTCCTGCGTGAAAAGGGCCTGGCCGCCTCCGCCAAGAAGGCTGGCCGTGTTGCCGCCGAGGGCATGGCCTATGCCGCTGTGATTGACGGCGTGGGCGTGGTCGTTGAGGTCAACGCCGAGACCGACTTCGTGGGCAAGAATGAGAAGTTTGTGGACTTTGTCAAGGGCGTTGCCGCTACCGTGGCCGCCAACAAGCCCGCCGACCTGGAGGCCCTGATGGCCTGCAAGTACAACGGCACCGACCTGACTGTTGAGCAGCAGCAGCAGGAGATGGTCCTGGTCATCGGCGAGAACATCAAGGTGCGCCGCTTCGCCATCTTCACTGAGGGCGTTTCCGTTCCCTATATCCATGCCGGCGGCAAGATCGGCGTGCTGGTGAACCTGAAGGTGGAGGGCGATATTGACGCCACCGCCGTGGGCAAGGACGTTGCCATGCAGATCGCCGCTCTGAATCCCCGTTTCTGGGACAAGTCTCAGGTTTCTCAGGACGTGCTGGATGAGGAAAAGAAGATCATGATGGTCCAGATGGAGAATGATCCCAAGATGGCCAGCAAGCCCGAGCAGGTACGCGAGAAGATCGTCATGGGCAAGATGAACAAGTTCTACTCCGAGAACTGCCTGCTGCAGCAGGAGTTTGTCCGCGGCGATGTGTTCACCGGCACTGTCGAGCAGTATATCGCTGACGCTGCCAAGAAGCTGGGCGGCAAGATCACCTTCGTGGACGCCATCCGCTTTGAGAAGGGCGAAGGCATCGAGAAGAAGCAGGAGAACTTCGCTGAGGAGATCGCCAAGATGGTCAAGGGCTAAGCCCAACACCGAATATCGTCTGAAAAAGGACAGCCGCATTGCGGCTGTCCTTTTTGCTTCAATCACGATGATGGCAGAAATCAAGATCCGTCAAGAAAACCGTCCCCGTGCTTGGCAGAGCCAAACATGGGGACGGTTTCGTAGTTTTGCCCGTGTTGGATCGGTCTTTTGAGCGGGGAGCGGCAAGCATGGTCAGTTTTCCAGCTCTGCCGGCGTTTTGGGATAGTCGGCGTAATAGCCATCATTGGGATTTGCCAGGTAGTACCGCAGCAGCTTGGCCCAACCGGTTTCTTCTGCCGTCAAGGCATTGGCATTGATGGCGGCGTCCAGAGCGGAGACTGCTGTCTCGCAGTCGGCGGGGTAGTAGTCTGCACCGTAGGCGGTGCCTCCCATAATCAGAGTCTGCACCGCCTCATCATCGGCAGTGCTGCGGGCCAGCGCCTTGGCATAAGCCACCGGATCAGAAAAGAGAGCCCGAGAGAGGAGATAGCAGTAATCCTCCGCGTAAGCGCCGTCGATGCCGTGCGCAGCATAACCGCGCTGGATGAAATAAATATCACCACTGGAGTAGTGTTCCTGTTGGGAGAGCCAATCCAGCAAGGCAAATATAGTGCCACTGCTGTCGATACCGCCCAGTTTCCCGAATTCCTGCCAATCCATATCCGGCAGGTTGGTGAAAACATCCCGGCGGTAGGCATACCGTTCCTCGGCGGAGAGGTTTTCGTTGGTCACAAGCTGGTTCCATGCAATATAGACCTGCCGGGTAGCGTCTATCGGCTCCTGCGGAAGGTCCTGCCGGTGGGAGAAGTCCGGGTCGCCGTTTTCATCCACCGGGAAGGTGGAGGTATTGTTGGCGGCGGCGTAGAAGTCTCCCATATCCTGCATCAGCTCCATGGAGATGCCCGCCACCAGGCCATCCTTTATGAAGAAATAGATCGTCTGATAGCCGCGGCCCTCCTCAAAGGCGCTCCAGATATACAGATAGTCATGGGGAACCAGCGAATACCCATCCGCCTCCTTGAGACCGTACAGCAGCGTTCCTTCCGCCTGATCCTCCTTGCCAGAGTGATAGGCGTTCACCACAAAGGACTTTTCGTTACCGACGCTGATGCCACGGGGCGTCCAGAAGCCGGGGGCCATGGTGGAAATGCGGCAGATGGTATCCCCGGCGGCCTGCCCCTGCTCCGGATCGGCCTGAAGGTGGATGTAGTCCACATACAGCCCGCCGCAGACCGCGTGGTGGACGGCGGCCAGATGGAGGTCCGTGCCCTCCGTGACGATCTTCTCCGGGGCCGTCAGATGGAGGGAGGTGTGAAAGGGGAAGGGCACATCCTGATTTCCCAAAGTCAGGAACTCATACCATTCCCGACCGTCCGTCCGGGGAACCTGCCATTGCAGGTAAAAGTCCGACGCGGGCTCAGCATAATCGCTTACCTGCCCCGCAGGCGGCTGGTTGATCCGGTAGAGAAGGTAACCGGCAATCAGAACCGGCAGCAGAACGCATACGCTCAGGAGGAACCACCACTTTTTGCTGGTGTTTTTCGGCGGCGCCGGTTCCTCCGGCGTTTCCGTCAGCTCCGCCACGGAGACGCCCAGTTCCCGGGCCAACCCAATCAGGTTGTTCAGATCCGGGGCTGAGAGATCGGTCTCCCATTTGCTGACGGCCTGCCGGCTGACGCCCAATCGGGCACCCAGCTCCTCCTGAGAAATATTCAGCTTTTTTCGATACAGGCTGATGCGCTGTCCAAGTGTCATATCGCGTCCTCCTTCCATAGGGGTATCGGTGGAATTTCGACTTCAGTATACCATACGGGGCCGCTATTGGCTACCACCCGGCTGTCAACTATCGGTTGCGGGCGGAAAAAAGACCGGAATTCCAGCAAAAACCGGTCATGGAATTTTCCTGTGAAAATCTTCGGATACCCCCTTTCCAAACGACGGAAAATAAGGTAAAATAGACACTGATAACATATGCCACAGGAGGTCATTATGGAAAAACCGGTATATCATCGTGTCCTATTGAAGATCAGCGGCGAGGCCCTTGCGGGAGACAAGCATTCCGGTCTGGATTTTGAGGTCATTGGTCAGGTGTGCGACGTCATCAAGAAGTGCCTGGACATGGGCGTTCAGGTGGGTCTGGTCGTCGGCGGCGGCAACTTCTGGCGGGGCGCCAAGAACAGCGGCGGCGGCAAAATGGAGCGGACCCGCGCCGACCACATCGGTATGCTGGCTACGGTTATGAACTGTCTGGCAGTGGCGGACGTCTGCGAGCAGAAGGGCATCCCCGTCCGGGTGCAGACCGCCCTTGAGATGCGGGCCATTGCGGAGCCGTACATCCGTTCCCGGGCGATCCGGCATCTGGAAAAGGGCCGCGTGGTCATCTTCGGCGCCGGTACCGGCAACCCCTATTTCTCCACAGACACGGCAGCAGTACTGCGGGCGGCTGAGATCGACGCGGACGTGATCCTGCTGGCCAAGAACGTGGACGGCGTGTACAGCGCCGACCCAGTGAAGGACCCCACCGCCGTCAAGTATGACAGCATTTCCTATGATGAAGTGCTGGCCCAGCATCTGATGGTGATGGACACCACCGCAACCTCTCTTTCTATGGATAACCACATTCCCGTGCTGCTCTTTGCCCTGAAGGATCCGGAGAATATCATCCGGGCTCTCTGCGGCGAAAACGTGGGCACGATTGTAAAAGAATAAAGGCGCGAAAGGAAGGAACCAAGCTATGTTGAAAGACGATTACAAGATCTACGAGGAAAAAATGAATAAGAGCATCGACTCTGCCGCCGCGGACTTTGCTTCCGTCCGGGCAGGCCGTGCCAATGCCGCCGTGCTGGACCGCATTGTGGTGGATTACTACGGCACCCCCACCCCTATTCAGCAGATCGCGGCGATCTCCACCCCGGACCCCCGGATTTTGCAGATCTCTCCGTGGGACGGTTCTGCGCTGAAATCCATCGAAAAGGCCATTCTGAACTCCGATCTGGGCATCAATCCCCAGAATGACGGCCGGAATATCCGTCTGAACTTCCCTCAGCTGACGGAGGAGCGCCGTAAGGAGCTGGTCAAGCAGATCCGCAAGTACGCGGAAAACGGCAAGGTGGCCATCCGCAACATCCGCCGGGATGCCATGGAGTCCTTCAAGAAGAAGGAAAAGGCTTCCGAGATCACCGAGGATGATCTGAAGCAGGCAGAAAAGGATCTTCAGAAGCTGACGGATGACAGCAGCAAGAAGATCGACGAGCTGCTGGCCCGCAAGGAAAAGGAACTGATGGAGATTTGATGAGCGAGACACGAAACACGCTGCATACGGCGGGGTGGGCTGCCAGCCCACCTCGCCATATTGCGATTATTATGGACGGCAATGGCCGCTGGGCCACCCAACGGGGGCTGCCACGCACCGCGGGACATAAGGCGGGGGCGGAGACCTTCCGCCGGATCGCCACCTACTGCAAGAACATCGGCGTCAAGTACCTGACGGTCTACGCCTTTTCCACGGAAAACTGGAAGCGCTCGGAGACAGAGGTCTCCGCCATTATGGCGCTTTTGAAGAAGTATCTGCTGGAAGCCGTGGACACTATGGAGCGGGACCATATCCGACTCCACTTCTTTGGAGACATGACGCCCATCGCACCGGAGCTGCGGGCGTTGGCCCACGAGACGGACGAGATCACGGAGCATTTGTCCAAGGACGATTTTCAGGCCAATGTCTGTCTGAACTACGGCGGCCGGGATGAGATCCTCCGGGCTGTCCACCGGTTTGCGGCGGAGTGTGCGGAAGGGAAGCGGAAGCCGGAGGACCTGGACGAAACGCTGTTTTCCACCTATCTGGACTCTGCCGGCATCCCGGACCCGGAGCTGATCATCCGCCCCAGCGGGGAGCAGCGGCTGAGCAACTTCCTCCTGTGGCAGTGTGCGTATTCCGAGTTTTATTACACGGATACCCTCTGGCCGGACTTCGATGAGGAGGAGCTGGACAAGGCGATCGCCGCCTACCAGAGCCGGGATCGCCGGTTCGGCGGTGTGAAGAAATAAGCCCTTACAGGTGTTGAAAGGACTGAAATTCTATGTTGCAAAGATGGTTGGTGGTCATCATTGGCCTGCCGCTGCTGCTGGCGGCGCTGCTGCTGTGTCCGGACTGGGTGACGGTGATCGTGGTATGCGGCATTGCCGCTGCCGCGGCCTATGAGCTGCTGCACACGGCGGGAAAGAAAGTGCCCAAGTGTGTCTATGCGTTTACCATTCTGGCTGCCGTGGCGCAGGAATGGGTCATCTATGACGCGCATATCTGGCAGTTTTACGAGGGCTATCAGTCCGTGGGTATGATCCGCATTTTGTGCGTGCCGCTGGCGCTGGTGACGTTCCTGTTTTTTGTCGCGGTGAAGAGCTACGGCAAACCGGAGGCCATGCCCTTTGCCGATGTTGCCACAGCGATGATGGGCGGCACAGTGTTTCCCATGATGTACAGCGCCATTTTCCTGCTGCGAATGGACGGATTGTACGGCAAGATGTATGTACTGCTGCCGTTCTGCGTGGCTTTTCTGGGAGACAGCTTTGCCATGTACGGCGGGATGCTGTTCGGAAAACGGAAAATGGCCCCGGCGGTCAGCCCCCACAAGACGTGGGCGGGTTCTGTCGCCGGATTGATCGGCAGCGCCTTGGGGCTGGTGCTCTGGGGTGTGGTGGCCCGGATGTGGCTGGGTTACGAGCCGAACTACCTGAATCTGGTCCTGGCCGGTCTGGTGACCAACGCCATCGGGCAATTGGGCGATCTCGCCATGTCCCTCATCAAGCGGGAGGCGGGCGTGAAGGATTACAGCCACATTTTCCTGACCCACGGCGGAATGTTGGACCGATTCGATTCCACCCTGTTTATCACTCCGTGGATCTATTTGTTTGTGTGCGCGGGTATGCTTTAAGAGACATAGAGGACATACTATGATGAATACGATCTCAATATTGGGCTCCACCGGCTCCATCGGCCGTCAGACCTTGGATGTGGCGGAGCAGCTGGGCCTGCGGGTGGCGGCACTGACCGCCAATTCCAACGTGGAGCGAATGGAGGCACAGTGCCGGAAGTTCCGTCCCCGCCTGGCGGTGATGACGGAGGAAGCAGCTGCAAAGGAACTGGCAGTTCGCTTGCAGGACACGTCTGTAAAGGTGTTGGCCGGTACAGATGCTCTGGTGGACGCCGCCGTGATCCCGGAGGCGGAAACGGTGGTCACCGCCGTGGTTGGCATGGTGGGATTGAAGGCCACGCTGGCCGCCATCCGAGAGAAAAAGCGTATCGCCTTAGCCAATAAGGAAACGCTGGTCTGCGCCGGTGAACTGGTGATGAGTGAGGCGGACCGCTGCGGTGCGGAGATCGTGCCGGTGGACAGCGAGCATTCCGCCATCTTCCAGTGCTTACAGGGCTGCGCCGACCGCCGGGAGATCCGGCGGCTGATCCTGACCTGCTCCGGCGGTCCCTTCCGGGGGATGGGCCGGGACGAGGTGGGACGCATGACTAAGGCCGACGCCCTGCGGCACCCCAACTGGACGATGGGCCCCAAGATCACCGTGGACTGCTCCACGCTGATGAACAAAGGGCTGGAGGTCATCGAGGCCATGCGGCTGTACCGTCTGCCGCTGGCGCAGGTGTCCGTCATGGTGCATCCGCAGAGCATCGTTCACTCCATGGTGGAATTTAAGGACGGAGCCGTTCTCGCCCAGTTGGGTACGCCGGATATGCGACTGCCCATCCGCTACGCCATGACCTACCCGGCGCGGGGGGAGAACCCGGCACCGCCGCTGGACCTTTTGAACAGCCCGCCCCTGGCCTTTCTGGAGCCGGACCGGGAGACTTTTCCCTGCCTCCGTCTGGCGGAGGAGGCGGCCGAGGCAGGCGGCACGGCCTGCGCCATTATGAACGGCGCGAACGAGGAAGCCGTGGGTCTGTTCCTGCGCCGCGAGATCGGCTTTAACGACATCCCGCGCCTGATCGAGGATGCACTTTCCCGCGTGGCGGTGAAATATGGGCCGGGCCTTGCGGATATACTGGAAGCAGACAGACAGGCGCGAGCCGCTGTACTGCAAACGGTAGGAGACATGGTATGATCTATATTATCGCAGCGATCCTGATTTTCGGCGTCCTCATCGCCGTCCACGAGCTGGGCCACTTTCTGGCGGCCAAGGCCTGCGGCGTGCGGGTCAACGAGTTCGCCATCGGCATGGGCCCCGCCCTGCTGAAAAAAACCAAGGGCGACACCCAGTATTCCCTGCGCCTGCTGCCCATCGGCGGCTTCTGCGCCATGGAGGGCGAGGAGGAGGACTCCAGCGACCCCGCCGCCCTGAATAACCAGGGCTTCTGGCAGAAGCTGCTGATCTTCGCCGCCGGGGCCCTGATGAACTTCCTGGCGGGGCTTATCATCATCCTGGTGCTGTACGCCGGGGTCAAGGCCGTCAACGTCCCGGTGATCCGGGGCTTTGCCGAGGGCTGCCCCCTGGAATCCGCCTCCGGCCTCCGGGAGGGCGACCGCATCCTGTCCATCGACGGGGAGCGCATCTACACCTTCAGCGACGTGTCCCTGCTGCTGGGCCGCAATAAAACCGGCGATTTTGACCTGGTCATCCGCCGGGACGGCCAGAAGCTCCGGCTGGAGAACTTCCACATGGAGCGGGGCGAGTATCTGGACCAGTCCGGCGAAAAGTTCACCGGCTTCGGCCTGTATTTCGGGGCGGAGGAGCTGACCTTCGGCGGGCGGCTGCAATACTGTTGGAACCAGGCGGTGGACTTTGTTCGCCTGGTGCGCCTGAGCCTCCAGATGCTCATCACCGGCGAGGCGGGCTTTTCCGATATGAGCGGCCCCGTGGGCATCGTCTCCACCATCACCACCGTGGGCGAGCAGTCCGAAAGCGCTGCGGCCGCCGCTGCCAACATCGCCTACCTGGCGGCCCTCATCGCCGTGAACCTGGCGGTGATGAACCTGCTGCCCCTGCCCGCCCTGGACGGCGGCAAGATTTTCTTCCTGGTGGTCAACGCCCTGTGTATGCTCACCATCCGCAAACAGATCCCCGCCAAATTTGAAAATTACGTCCACCTGGCCGGCTTCATCCTGCTGATGGGTCTGATGCTGGTCATCACCTTCCAGGACGTGCTGAAGCTGTTCCACTGAATCCCCTTTGCCTCAAAAGGGCGCCGCCCTTTTGAGGCAAATTATGCCATTTATCACACAATTACAGGAGGATAACACCATGAGCAAACAGATCCATGTGGGCGCCGTGGCCGTGGGCGGCGGCGCGCCGGTCAGCATCCAGTCCATGTGCAATACCCCCACCCAGGACGTGGAGCGCACCGTGTCCCAGATCCTCCGTCTGGAGCAGGCCGGGTGCCAGATCATCCGGGTGGCCGTGCCGGATATGGACGCCGCCCGGGCCATCGGCCCCATCCGCCGCCGCATCCACATCCCCCTGGTGGCGGATATCCACTTTGACTATCGCCTGGCCCTGGAGTGCGTCCGCCAGGGGGTGGACAAGATCCGCATCAACCCCGGCAACATCGGCTCCGCGGAAAAGGTCCGGGCCGTGGCCGACGCCTGCCGGGACCGGGGCATTCCCATCCGCATCGGCGTCAACGGCGGCTCCCTGGAGCGGGAGCTGCTGCAAAAATACGGCGGCGTCACCGCCCAGGCCCTGGTGGACAGCGCCCTGGGCCACGTCCGCCTGCTGAACGACTGCAATTTTGACGACATCTGCATCTCCGTCAAGTGCTCCCACGTCCCGGTGAACATGGCCGCCTACCGCATGCTCCATGAGCAGACCCACTACCCCCTGCACCTGGGGGTCACCGAGGCCGGAACCCCCCGCCTGGGGGTGCTGAAATCCGCCATCGGCATCGGCGGCCTGCTGTGCCAGGGCATCGGCGACACCCTCCGGGTCAGCCTCACGGCGGACCCGGAGGAGGAGGTCCGCGCCGCCCTGGACATCCTGTCCGCCGCCGGTCTGCGGAAAACCGGCCCCGACCTGATCTCCTGCCCCACCTGCGGCCGCACCCGGTACGACATGATCCCCATCGCCCGGGAGGTGGAGCGCCGCCTTCAGGGCTGCACCAAGCCCATCACCGTGGCGGTCATGGGCTGCGTGGTCAACGGCCCCGGCGAGGCCCGGGCCGCCGATGTGGGCATCGCCGGCGGCGACGGCGAGGGCCTGCTGTTCCGCCATGGCGAAATTCTGCGCAAGGTTCCCCAGGACAAGCTGGTGGACGCCCTGATGGACGAGATCGATAAGCTGTAAGGGAGGACCCCGTATGTGCGATAAAATACCGTTTTTTACCTTTCTCGAGAGCTTTGTGCCGCCCCGGGACCTGGGTCTGCTGCTCCACGACGCCTATGTGGTGGGCGGCAGCATGGACCGGGCGGAGCGCACCATGGAGCTGGAGCTGACGGCCTCCGCCCCCCTGCCGGAGGCCGCCGTCACCGCCCTGCGCCAGCTGCTGATGGACCAGTATCAGCTGCGCCAGCTGCGGCTCCACTTCCGCACCCCCCGGCCCGCGGAGGACAAGTCCGACATCCTCATGGGCCGGGAGATCAAGGGAAAGCCCGTCCCCATCGACGGCCTGAACCCCAAAATGGGCGCCGTGGTGATAGAGGGCAAGGTCTTTGCCGCCGAGTGCTACGAGACCCGCAAGCCCGGTGTCTGGCGGCTGACCTTCGACATGACGGACTACCGGAATTCCGTCACCGTCACCAAGTACATGGAGGGCAAGGAGGCCCAGTCCATGCAGAACGCCGTGTCCCCGGGGATGTGGCTCCGGGTCCAGGGCAATGTGGAGCTGAGCCGGGACGGCAAGGACATTCAGCTGCGCCCCTTTCACATCATGAAGATCCCCCACAAGCCCCGGGAGGACACCGCCCCGGAGAAGCGGGTGGAGCTGCACCTCCACACCAAGATGTCCAACATGGACGCCCTGACGGACACCGCCTCCGTCATCAAGCAGGCCATCGCCTGGGGCCACCCGGCCATCGCCATCACCGACCACGGCGTGGCCCAGTCCTTCCCGGACGCCTGGCACACCGCCAAGGGCAAGATCAAGATACTCTACGGCGTGGAGGGCTACTTCGTCAATAACCTGGACGACCGCATCGCCGTCCACGGTCCCCAGGACCAGGACTTCGCCGACGAGATCGTCTGCTTCGATATCGAGACCACCGGCCTGAAGGTGGATCGGGAGGCCATCACCGAGATCGGCGCCGTGGTGCTGAAGAACGGCCAGGTCACCGACCGCTTCCAGACCTTCGTGAACCCCGGCCGCCGCCTGACGCCGGAGATCATCGGCCTCACCGGCATTACCGACGCCATGCTTTCCGGTGCCCCCTCCCCCAAGGAGGCCCTGACGGCCTTTCTGGACTTTGTGGGCGGCCGTCCCCTGGCGGCCCACAACGCCGAGTTCGACATCAGCTTCATCCGGGCCGGCTGCCGCCGGGAGGAGCTTCCCTTCGACCCCACCTATGTGGACTCCCTGATCCTGGCCCAGAATCTCCTGCCGGAGCTGCACAAGTTCAAGCTGGACATTGTGGCCGAGTATCTGGACCTGCCCGCCTTCAACCACCATCGGGCCTCCGACGATGCGGCCATGGTGGCCTATATGCTGATCCCGTTTTTCCAGAAGATGGAAAAGGAACTGGGCATCCGCCGCCTCCAGGATATCAACACCCAGATGCTGAAGCTGCGGCCCCGGGGCAGCAAGTCCAGCCGCTTCCCCAAGCACATCATCCTGCTGGCCAAGAACAAAATGGGCCTCAAGCACCTGTACCAGCTGATCTCCGCCTCCAACCTGCAATACTTCAAGCGGGTGCCCATCATCCCCAAAACCGAGCTGATGGCCCACCGGGAGGGGCTCATCGTCGGCTCCGCCTGCGAGGCCGGGGAGCTGTTCCAGGCGGTGAAGGACCACAAGGACTGGGCCGAGCTCAGGCGCATCGCGTCGTTTTACGACTATCTGGAAATTCAGCCCATCTGCAACAATCTGTTCATGCTCCGCAACGGCGACGTCCGGTCCGAGGAGGAGCTGCGGGAGTTCAACCGCACCATCGTCCGCCTGGGCCGGGAGCTGAACAAGCCCGTCTGCGCCACCGGCGACGTCCACTTCCAGGAGCCGGAGGACGAGGCCTACCGCCATATCCTTCTGGCCAGCAAGAAGTTCCCCGACGCCGACGCGCCTCTGCCCATTTACTTCAAAA
>OIWV01002805.1_pt1 | contig 12162 bp, 10 predicted proteins | sample 1587751 | NCBI WGS metagenome assembly OIWV01 (sample SAMEA3888913, study PRJEB22519) | human gut metagenome | biome: human gut; feature: human-associated habitat; material: faeces | place: Denmark | collected 2010
GTCCACAAGTCCGACACCGACAGAGACCGAAAAACCGGAGACTTCCGCAAGCCCGGAAGTGTCCACAAGTCCGACACCGACAGAGTCTGAAAAACCGAAGACTTCCGCAAGCCCGGCAGTGCCTTCCCAGACAAATATATCAAATGTATCTAATCAGGTAACAAATAATCAGGTGCAGATCCAGAATGTGACAACCAATTATATCCAATTGACATGGAAAGCGCAGGGAGATTGTGAATATCATATTTACCGCAGCAAAAAGAAGGCGGGAGTGTACCAGTGTGTCAAGATCGTTAAAGGCGGTGGCACCTATAAAGACCATCAGGCAAAAAGAGGTCAGACGTATTATTATAAGATTATGGCTGTCAATGCCGACGGCTCTCATACGTCATTGGATGAGATCAAACCCATTAAGGTGACAGCAGCCTGGCTGATGAAACCGGTTATCTCTGCTAAAAAAGGAGTCTACGACGGTAGAAAAGGTGTGCAGATCACATTAAAGAAATATCAGGGCAAATATGCTGTGATCGAGGGAAAATGGGGCGGAAAATATAAGAAAATTCCTATTCGTCAGGGAACGATCAAATCATATAAGGCAAAATACCGTCTGGCGTATGGCAGTCAGAAAGGAACAATATCCCTGCGGATCAGAACATGGGAAAAGATCAATGGAAAGAAACGCTACAGTGCCTATTCTAATGTGGTCAGACTCAAGGTGTGAGAAATGTAATGACCTTGTATAAAAACAGATTGCAGGCAAAAGAGAAAGGGACAAAGGATGAGATATTATCGTTTTGACGGATATTTGATCGCAAAAATGCAGGGGATTACGATGGAGCAGGCGCAGGAGGCTTCGGAGGAAATGCGTTATGAAGTATATCGGGAATGTCTGAAGCGATGCGGAGAGAAACGGCCATGCTCAACCCGCACGATGAAACGATGGTTTGCTGTTGATGAGTACCATAAACCGGGCAGAGAACAATTATTAAAGCTATTCTTTGCATTGGGACTGTCGGCGGAAGAAGCAGAGGAATGGCTTGTCAACGGAGCATTGGAGCCGGGATTTCAGGTCAATGATTTTCGCGAATTTTTTATGATGTATGGACTGGAGCATCATTTCACCTATGAAAAATGTCAGGAGATGATAGGGATATTTTTGGGACAGATGTCACCGGACATTCTGATGGAACAGCATCATGAAACCGGCAAAATGTGGGAGGCGTACCGTCAGAACTGCAATATGCCGGAGGATCAGTTTATGGAGCTGGCGTTGTCCATGCAGAAATATTTCAAAGGGTACAGCATGACAGTGCTGGAATATTTCCGGGATTTGAAAGATGAAATTCTGGGGTATCTGAGGAGAGAGTATGAGTCCCTGCTGGAAGCAACGCTGTCGGAAACCTCATATTATCAGTGGAAACCGGGGAGAATATTTCCGGGCAGAAAGAAAGAGGAACCGCTGGAGCTGGATCATATCCGTCATTACCTGCGGGCGTGTGAAAAGGGGAAGACATCGGCACCTTCGGATGATGTAGTAGGACGAATTAAGGAATATATCCACATTTTGGAACGCTCCTGTGATTCTAATACGCAGCTTCTGGAAAATCTGTATCCGGACCGGGAAGATATTGGAGCACCGGAGGGAAGCCGGATGCAGCGTGGGGAGATCCGCATTATGGACGACAAATATTTATCTGAGATTCTGAACGTGGGTCTGCAGAAGGAACGGGAGCTTCAGTTTATGTTGGAAGGGGCAGATAACCGCCGGCTTCAGGAGCAGAGAAAACGATGCCGTCTGATCGACCGTCACGATCTTCTGCCACTGATCTTTGAAGTGGCCCAGCGGAGATATCAGGCAGATAATGTCCGCAAGGAATATTGCAGGGAAGAGGCAAAGAATACATTCTCGCTGCTCGCCAATCAGATCCTGACCGCCTGCAATATGCCATGTTATGAGCCGGGAAAATATGAGCTGGACACGATACTGGATGTATGCTTTGGTGAGACCGGAATGCTGTCTTTATATGACATTATACTGGAATATCAAGGCTGGGAGTAATATTTATGAGGACATAAAACAGTCTGTCAAAAACAATTTCCGGGAAATAAGAATTGAACGAAGGAGAAGCATATGAGTAACGATACAGAGATACCTGCCGTCTATGAAGGATACTGGCTGCCGCGTAAAACTGTGCTACATGGCCGTTATGAGATCCGGGATGTGATCGCCGAGGGGGGTATGGGCATTGTTTATCTGGGCTATGATCCGGTGCTTGAGACAAAGGTGTCGATCAAGGAATATTTTCCGCGCCGTTATGCAATGCGGATACCGGAGGAGGTATCTCTTCAAATATATGCCGGATCCTCGGCAGAAATCTTTCGGACAGAGCTGGATAAATTTATTAAAGAAGCCCGGACGCTTGCAAGATTTGGAGCACTTGACAGCATTGTATCTGTCAAGGATTTTTTCTATGAAAATGAAACCGGCTATATGGTGATGGAATATGTCGAGGGGGAAACGGTAAAACAGCTTGTCGAAAGAGAAGGCAGGATGGAGCCGCTGCCGGTACTGCGTCTTATGAAACCGGTACTGGACTGTCTTTCCGTGATTCACCTGGAAAAGCTTTTGCACCGGGATATTGCGCCGGATAATCTGATCCTGCGGGAGGATGGCCGATTGGTTCTGATTGATTTTGGCACCGCCCGCTTTTTAAGTGCAGATGATGAGCAGACCATGACAATATATTATAAAAGTGGTTACTCTGCCGGGGAACAATATGCACCCCATACAGAAAAGGGACCATATACAGACGTTTACGGCATTTGTACCACAATGTACTTTATGCTGACCGGGGTCAGTCCGGAAGAATCTGTTCGCCGGATCCTTCACGACCGGGTTGTGCCTCTGTCCCAATATCGGGACATTGATCTGTCGGATTCAGCCAAAAAAGCGATTGAAAAGGGAATGGCGGTGGACATTCAGAAACGATATGCAGATGTAGAACTGCTGTGTAAAGATCTGTACCAAAATGTGGACATTGTCAACGGAGAGCTGCAAAAAAGCAAAGCAAACAGCGTGCATATGTCCCGATGGAGTCTGGTGGGGATATTGCTCCTGCTGGCGATTGGAGCGGGAATATATGGGAGTGGGATAATGAAACGGACAACTCATAATAATGCAAAAGACGGGACGACAGGGGCAAACATAGTGAACACCGCTGCCGTTACTGTAACGCCAACAACCACACTGTTGTCAACTCCGACTCCATCCGATGCGATTCCGGCGACGAAACAACCTTCCGGAAGAAAAACGCCGGAGAAAGCCGGAGCGTCCGAAAAGCCGGCCAAAGCTCGGAAAGCGGGCGTGACCGCTACAACAAAGCCGGCTGCTTTAAGCTCAGCTGCACCTGACAGGAAAAAGTCATCCTCTCCGAAAACCGGTTCTTCAAATCAAAAATCCTTTGCGGGGAAATTGCCGAAGGCAACGAAGGAATCCTTTGCGGGACAGCTGCCGTAGAGAGACAGGGAATATAGAATATAATTGTGTGGAAACGACTATAGATAAATATGAAAGTATGATATAATATCTCCAAAATCCAGATGCTTCGCATCTGTCGCGCAATGCGCTTTAAGATTTTGTTGTTCACAAATTTTGCGCAAGTGAACAAGCTCCCTTGCGTTGCAAATTTGTGATATAAAGGAGCGAGGAGGGCAATACAATGACAGTAAATTCCAGAGCAAGTAAAAATGTAACATACAAAACAGAAAAGGATAAGGCAGAGGAAGCCGGTAAGGAGCTGAACATGGCAGCTGATCTGGCGGAATACATTTATAATTCGAGACAATTGCTTCCAAATGAGAGCCAGTTGATAAAAAACTTTTATTATAGTATATATCATCTGGTGAAAGCGATTTCTGTACTGGATACCGGAATTGAGTACAAAAGTCATAGTTCATTGATTAGCTATTTTAATCGTGAAATTAAACATGATGATTTTTTGAAGAAATTTAATGTAAATATTTCTGATATTAGAAACATGGGAAACGAATTAAACACCTTATTTATTTTTCGAGACAACTATGATTATCAGGATGTTGTTGTTGACGAGGAGGATTATGAGGAGGCAGAAAAGATATGGTTAAATCTCTATCCTAAATTAGAAAACATAGTAATATTGATCTTAAATTCCATGAAAGAATAATATATAGCAATGTGTCGCTCACTCAAATTTTTTGTTTCGGAACAAACTCAATTTTAAGAACCATTCCCATTCCCTCTGCTAATCTTTTCAGTAAATTGACAGAGGGATTTCTTGTTCCGTTTTCAAGTTTACTAATATCGGCTTGATTAATTCCTGTACGCTCAGCTAATTTAAACTCTTTATCCTGCAATTGTTTAGAAAGCATATCATCAAATGTTCTCATCTTTCATCCACCTTTCTATAAAATCTTTTCTTCGATTTTTTGCACTTTGTACAAAACAAAATGCAAAATAGGAAAAACTCACGCACATAGGGCGTGATACAATAAACACACTTCAGCGGGTGGGTGGCTGAAGTGTGTTGCATTATTTTGGTGAATTTTTAAGCGTATTATATTGTTCCATGTCGTGGATCAGTTTGCGGAAGGTGCTCATTTGTTCGTCTGTCAGATTGGACTTCATGAGCTGCATATCATCCGAAAGACCCAGCAGATAGTCAGCAGATATCTGAAATACATTGCAAAGTTTGATCAGAACCTCAATGGAGGGATATTTCTTGCCCTGCTCATAAGCAGAAATCGTCCCCTTCACCAGATCCAGCTTATCTGCCAGCTGCTTTTGGGTCATATGCTTTTCATGGCGCAGATCCCGCAGTCTTTCGCCAAAGTATTGCATAGCATCAACTCCTATCTACATGTATTATATACATATATAGTCTACTGACAGTGCTAAAAATATGCTAAAAGTTGACTAACGATTGGAGTTGATGTTATAATCATACTGTGTTTTTAGAATTTAATAAGATTACATTGGGATAATTGCTTATTAAAATCTATTTAATGAATCAAGTTTATTTACAGAATGGAGGAGAACGTATGCTAAATATTAAAGTAAAGTTTTTTGAGGGTAGCATTATCGAGGCACTGGAAGGTGGAATATATCAAATTAATATGCAGGTAAAAAATGATCAGTCTGAGGAAAAAGAAAAGGTGCTGTATATTGGACAGTCGTATTGCCGTTTGATACGAGGAGCAACGCATTTGTACAAATTATGCAGGAAACCGGAGTATTTTGGTTTTACGGATGAAATGCTGCAGGATAATAAAATTACATTAAAGTTTTCCTGTTTAGATTTTCCAACAAATATGAAAACGGTAAATCAGGGAGACAGGAGGAGAGCTGAAACAAAATATGTTAAGACGAATCATCCGTTATTACAAAATGGGTGGGGAGACAGAATCAGAAAGGATAAAAATAAAGCAGTTAAGGATTTTTACGAAAATCTTAAATAGTGATCTGGAAACAATGATTAATGCGAAAAAGGAGACTACTATGAAATACATAAATAAAATTGTCATTTTCACTTTGGTTATTTCTATTATTTTAGGGGGCATATATGTCCCTGCAAATGCTGACGCGGCTATAAATAAAGGGACGGTTCGTTTTTCTGTAAAAAATCACAAGATTAAGCAGGGACATTCTGTAAAGATCAATATCATAAAAAGGAATGTGAGGGGCTCCCTGAAGGTAAAGATGAAATCATCAAACCAAAAGATCCTTCAGGTAAAAAAGAATCGAGTAACCGGAATGAATCCCGGTAAAGCCACTGTTAGACTTAGTTATACTTTGAATGGAAAGAAAAAAATAAGAAATATTAAATTTCTGGTTACGGCAAGTAATAAGGCTGTAGCAGTTACTACTGGCACTGCTTTTAATCCGAATAAATCTCACTACGATGAGGACAAGCTTCAGGAAATCATGGCTGGATATGATAACCCAGAGTATTTTGATTTCAACAACTATCCTAACAAGGTTAATTGGAATGAAGATTTTATGGGTGACAGTGATAGATATATGGTTAATAAAGAGTGGCAGACTCTTCCGTCATATGTCCGCGGAACTATTATTTATCTTAACACAAAAATTAAATTTTGTTCTGGATTAGATCCAGAGGGGGCAAATGGAGAAGCTATAGGGTCAGAATTAATCAGAATATTTCGTACAAAAAAATCATTAGTATTTGCACATGAATGTGCTCATATATATGGTAAATTTGCAGAAAATTATACAGACCTAAAAGCTTATAGTGAATACAAAAAAGATCCTAAAAAATATGGAACTTATGGTAGTAATGATAAGTGGGAATTTTTCGCTGAGAGTATAGCTTATTATGTTCATGAAAATACTAATCTATTTGATGGAACTTTCATAAAATTACGCCTTAAGGAATATCCTATTCAGATATATAAAAGAGATTTACAAACTTATTCTATTTATTATGCTGTTATTGGTATGAAATTTGAATATGCTAGTGATATTCATTCATATTTTAATTGGAATACTTTAAAAGAAGAGGCTGATAGTTATGTTAAAGAATTTTGTAAAAATCGTGGGTATGATGTAAAAATGTTTAGTAGCGATCGCGGTATTGCCAGTAGATATGAATTAGTTGATGAATTTACAATTGAATAATTTTCAAGGGATGATATCATTCGTGGTATCATCCTTTTTAGGTATAGGAAAATGCTCGTTTGCCCTTTTTATTGATGGAAAGTTTCTTCCTGTTCTTTTATATTTTGCTCCTATATGCCGATATACTATCTATAAGGAAATCAGGGAGGATTCTATATGAAGAAAAAATCAATATCAACCCTGCTGGCTGTACTGCTGTTTTTGACGGCAATATTGTCGCCGTGCCGGATGGATACGGCATCTGCGGCAGCAAAGATCAGGGTATCCAAAGCAAAGGTTACAGTTGTAAAGGGAGATCGCATTACGATCAAGGCCAAGAACACCGGCATGAGGAAGATCAAGGCAACCGTGTCTGATCGAAAGATTGCTTCGGTAAGGGTGATCAAAAAGAAGATCCGGATTACCGGGAAAAAGCCGGGAAAGACAAATATTACGTTGACGGCATATCCTATGAAAAAGTGTGTAGTCAAAGTAGTCGTTATACCGGATGAAGAGGGAGAGGTTGAGGTCGTTATTCCGACCAAAGCTCCGACAAAAAGACCGTCGGCAAGTCCAAATGTCAGAGTGACCACAAAACCAACCATAAAGCCTTCTGCGAGACCATCACAGCTTCCAACTACAGAGCCGGGAGTGACGGCATCGGCAGAACCAGACCGGAGCGCAGAACCGGCAGAGACAGTGGTGCCGACAAAGAAACCGGGGACACCAGAGCAGCCGGAAGCGTCTGTGAAACCAACTCCTACAGAACTTCCAACTACAGATACCCCGGCATCCAGTCCGAAAGCTACAGTCACACCGGAGCGCACACCAAAAGCAAGCGCAACGGCAAAGCCGGCGAAAACACCGGCAGCCACACCAAAGGCAAGTGCAACGGCAAAGCCGGCGAAAACACCGGCAGCCACACCGAAGGCAAGTGCAACGGCAACACCGGAGAAAACACCGGCAGCCACACCGAAGGTAAGCGCAACGGTAAAGCCGACAACGACACCGGCAGCTACACCAAAAGCGAGTGCGACGGCAGATCCAATCATAACAGCAAAGCCGACCATCACACCGACAGTCAGTGCAACAACGATACCGACCGATGTCCCGGCTGCTACGTTGCAAACAACACGTCTCTGCTTTGCGGAAAAGTCTCTGTATATTGGAGAGAGTACGGAAGTACTGCAGGCGGATTGGGGAGAACCGGAGCGTATCGATCCACTGCCGCAGGCAAATATGACGGCATATATTTATAATAGTAACAGTACCACGGAACCATATCTTCTGGTTGGTATCAAGGATCAGAAGGTTGCTTCTTATTTCACGATTGCAAAGGGCTTTACCGTTTATGATGCTACGGTGAACACAGTGGACGGTACTGCGGCGCAGCAGACAGAGCTGGTGCAGGAGGGCGCAAGTGCAGCGTCTATGGTGGATGCCGGATGGAGTGAAAATACAGATAACTTTTATGCCCTGAATAGTGCCAAGAAAGAAGCAAAAGAAGGCACGGAGGCATATTACCGTTTGACGGACAATGCTTATATGTATGCGTTCAGTGATTTCTATGATGGGAAAGACAAAGCAGTTTATGGATTTTATGCATTCTCCAAAGACTGCAGTAAGTATAAAATGATCTATCGGACGTATATGACATATAATGATGAGATTTTGCGGGCGGCCGAAACCCAGGTTCGGGAAATGACAAATGCATATCGGACTTATATGGGGCTTTCCAATCTGCAATGGGAATCAAAAGCGGAGGCGGCAGCCAGAGGTCATAGTCAGGATATGGCAGACAATAATTATTTCCAACACAATAGTCAGGATGGCACAAGATTTTCTGCCCGCCTGCAGGCGGAGGGGATCAGTTACCGCTCGTGCGGTGAGAATATCTGTGCCGGCAGCGGCGATGCAATTTATATGGTGATTGGCTGGATCGGTTCCTCCGGTCACAGAGGCGGTATCCTGACCCCAAGCTTTAAATATATTGGAGTTGGTGTCGCATACAATGCTTCTGCCAAATGGCTGGTTTATGCCACACAGGATTTCTGGGGTTAAATAACAAAATGTTGAAATAATAAAACACCACGATCTGAAGAGTTAAAAAGATATTCTTTATAACAACTTCAAACCGTGGTGTTTTTGATATAAGAAAGTTTGAGTTATCAATATTTCGACAATAGCCGGCGGCTGGTTTACTGATGTTCCTCAACATATTTCATCAGGAACAGATCGTCCTCCGGCATCTGACAGCCCACAATGTAATGTCCCTCGTTATTAGAACAGCGGATAATACGTCCCTCCAGCAGGCTATGGGATGGAACTTCAAAATGCTGGATCTGCAGGGTGATCCTTGTACCCTTTGCAGTGGCAAAGAAAGCGGCGTCTGTAGTAAAAGCAAAACCGTTTCCACTGATATTGTCCAGCCTGCCTGTAAACTCCTGTCCGATTTCCGGGACAGTGATGAGACAGTCGTTATTGATATCCATACGAGGATATTTACGGCGGTTATTGATCTTTGGACGGGAACTGATCTGTATCTGATAAATTCCATTATTGTCCGGGAAGATCTTTGCTTTATCCCAGCAGTAAAGGACATTGCCTACTGTAACCTGTATGTGGCAAGGTGTGGTTTCCGGGATTCTGGCAGAAGAAGGGAGTGTGATCGAGATGCCCTGCGGTGTTTCCTCCACAAGCTCGCCATGGTATGTGTTGTTTGATGTATCATCAGGAGAGACGATCACCTTCATGCCGGGTGTCAGATCCTCCAGTCCCATAAATCCGCCAATGCCAAGCTCACACATCAGGGCTTCTACGACATTTTCAATTGTGTCGATATTGACGGCAGTTTCATCGTATTTACTTAACATTTTGTGACAGATTTCATTGGAATCCGCAATGCCGGAGGTCATGTCCTCTACGGTCGTGGATACCTGTCCCATATTTGTCACAAGCTGATGGTTTGACTGCTCCACCCGTTTCATTGCATCATCAATGGTATGTATGTGTTTCTCGATCTCCGTGGAATCTGCGGTAATAGTGGTTACACTTTCATTCGTTTTGGATACCTTCTGGAGTGTATCCTGGATCAGATGAAGGGTATTTTCAATCGCATTTGTCATACGGTCGGAGGTTCCTTCCAGACGGATCAGTGCCTCCTGGATCTGGCCGGAGGATTCTTTAGTCTCAGCACTTAAGGTACGGATCTGATCAGCAACAACGGCAAAGCCCTTGCCGGCTTCTCCGGCTCTGGCAGCCTCAATGGAAGCGTTTAATGCCAGCAGGTTTGTCTGGTTGTTGATCTTTTCGATCGTTCCGGTTTCCTCTTTCACCATTTCGAACTCTGTCTTAAAGGCCTGCAGTGTCTGCTCCGTTTCGGAGGAAAGTTCGGACATGGTCTGTGTGGTCTGCAGCAGACTCTTTAAGTCAACGGAGCTGTTTTTGGCGTGAGTGCCGGACTCATCGATCAGTGTTACCACTTCTCCGATCATGACAGCAATCTGCTGTACCTGTGAGCTGATATCAGAGGTCATATCCACAGAGGAGCTTGTCGTATCCTGCAGATTTATTTTGTTGTCGTTGAGAGTATCCATCCGGGAAGCAACAATATCAGCTCCGTGTTTGTTCTCGCCGGCAAGCTCCCGGACTACGATCACGCCGTCCATAATGGAATTGCTGGCTGTTTTTACCTTCTCTACGGTAGTGATCACGCGGTGTAGATCATTTTTGATGCTGTCAGTCATAGCACCGTCCGATTCATTCAGATGGCGGATGGACATGCCGTAGCAGATATAACAAAGGATAATGCAGGAAAGCTCCAGCTGATAGTCCTTCATATTGGTGGCGGAATTCATACCCAGCACCATGTAGCGGTATACGGAGCTTCCGATAATGATAATGGCATTGACAATACCGCAGTACCGCATAAACAGCTGATCCTTATAGATCACCAGAAGACTTGTCACCGGCAGTATATAAGTAAATGCGATCGGTGATGATGTGGTACTGATCACATAGGTATAGAAGATACCGTAGCCAATGACCAGATCAAATTTGTAACGGGTGGTATCCCAACCCTTGACCCGGAGCAGGATCTCTCCGGCAATAAACGGAATCCAGCATAATGCCAGAAATGTCAGATAATAACCGGCACTGTACAGTCCCTGGGAAAAGTCAGAACCGTAGTTGGCAGATAAGAGAATGGCAAAGATCAGCCAGATCTTACGTGCCTTCCGATTTGCTTTTTCTTTAAATAGTTTTTCGTCGTAATTCATAGAATGTCCTCATTTCTTGTGTATCACAGCTTTTTAAAATAATCTGTCATTGCATGAAATACCTGTGTGCTTTCCGGCAGCTCCGGTTCAAATGCACTGAAGGCGTGAGTCAGTCTTGGGTCATCGGGAAAGTCCATAATTTGGGACTCCATCTGTGCCCGGTCCAGTGCCATCTTAAATTGCATGGTATAACGGCGCAGATTGTCTTTGCCGCTGGTGACCAGAAAGCATGGTGGCAGGGATTTCATAATGTCCGGGTGCTCCGGGTTGACATATGGTGCAAACGCAGAGCGGCGGTATTTCGGTCCGTAAAGGTATTTTGGCATAAAAAGTCCGATCTGATCGAATTTGTTCGTATAAAACATGCCGCTGATCAGACCAAGTGCCTTCAGAGGTAATGCCGAAGGTATCACACCGGCAGCCTTTGCAACCTTTGGATTGCGCTGTGCGGCCGTGGTATATACCAGAAGGCATGCACCGCCGCTGTCCCCTACGGCATAAACATCAGCGGAATTGCCGCGATATCTGTCCAGTTTCTTCTGAATAAAATCCATCGCCTGAAAAATATCACTGATCTGGTCATAGATCGTGCAGTCCGAGATCAGCCGGTACTCCACATTAAAGACCAGATAACCCAGAGTGCAGAGTCTGGCACAGAAATACTGGTTAAACTCCTTGCTGCCGAGAAGCAGGCCACCTCCGTGGACATTGATGATCACAGGCCATCCCTCTGCCGGGGCAGTGCCTGACGGCTCCATTATATCCAGACGATGTGCTTTGATACCATCCGTGGCATAGGGAATCCCCTTTGTCATGGTGATATCCTCCGGAAAGGTAAAACGTTTGTTGCGGTTCTTGTACTTCCGGTAGAAGTCCTCCCGTTGTTTGTAAAATATATTCTCAATTATTTTGCTCATGCTTTACACACTCTCATTCGTAATTATTCACTTTCTATGATACAGAAATTTTTGTTGATATTCAATCAGAAATTATAAAAAAATATCTAAAAGTGTTAATAAATCGTGCACAAAAAATTATTTATTTCGAATTCCATTTTGTAAAAATTGTACATAAAATTTGCAAAATCGTATTGCATATTTTGGAGAAGGATGATAATATATTTTTTGTAGCAAAAGAAACAACTCTGTGGGGGAGTTGTTTCAGTAATGTATTGGGCGTGATTAGGATGTGGAAAGACATTTTTTGTGGGGACAAAGGAAGATCGGAAGAGCG
>OIWV01002812.1_pt1 | contig 12147 bp, 9 predicted proteins | sample 1587751 | NCBI WGS metagenome assembly OIWV01 (sample SAMEA3888913, study PRJEB22519) | human gut metagenome | biome: human gut; feature: human-associated habitat; material: faeces | place: Denmark | collected 2010
CGCGCTGCCGGTATTCCAAGTCGCCAAGCACGGTGTTGTAGCGGAATTCGTAGCGGCGTTTCATGAACTCCTCCAGCCGGAAAGCAGTTTCCTGGTCTTTGTTTAGGCTGCTGCGGGTGCCGAAGCCTTTCAATTCCCCGTAAAGGTTATGCAGCGTCAGGCGTACAAGGGGTTCGTCTGCCTCCCGGTAGTAGTGCACCAGTGTCTGGCGCACCGCTTCTTCTTCAGGAATGCCGGCTTTGAAGCAATGTTCGGCAAGGCGGGACAGCAGCGGGCGCAGGTCGTCGCCCCGTCGCCAGTTGTCCAAATCGCGGAAGGCGCGGTCGAGGGCGGCCTCGAAGAGCAGGTTGCATGTGTCCGCCACTTCGTAGCCGGGAGTCATTCTCAGCAACGGATTGCTTTCCTGCTGTTTCCGTTGGCGGTAGTTGTCTTCCGAGGGCAGGGCGCAGGGCTGTTCCAGGCAGAAGGCCACGGCGGTGGGGCTATAATAGGGCTGTTCGTCCACGGTCATCCGGCAGCTTTGTAGGAGTGAAGGAGCCTGGAGGGTGATGGGGAAAGGGAGAAGGGGTTGGTAGCACTTCACTGCCAGGCGGTAGGCGTGGGCGTGGAATAAGGCGATATCGTCTTCATTCTTTGGAAGCCCTCCGTCGGGCAGGGTGAAGCGTACCCATATTTTGGCGCTTCGTCCGCTGGAGCCACAGAAGGCGGCAAAGGTTTGCGGCAGCAGGGCGGCTTGTTGTTTCACCAGTTCGGCTTCGGCCACCCCGGCCAGATTGTTTACTTCCAGTAGTATCAGCCCGTTGTAGGTCTTTATCCGATGTTCTCCTGCTTTGGTGCGGGTCATTTCTACGGCGGGATAGAGACGCGGCAGTCTGTCGATATGCTCATATCGGGCGTTGGTCCCTTTCAAATGCGGGATGATGCTACGCAGCTCCGTAATGTATCCGGTCTTGTTCTCTGTTTTCAGCTTTTCCATCAACATGTCCGTTTCTTGTGTGCTGACGGCCTCTTTTCCGCTTTCGCGTTCCTCTCTGATCAGTGTGATTTTCATTCTTTATCGTGTATGTAATATTCTTGTAAAGATACGCCGGGAAAGGGGGGGATACAAGCTTTTCAAGGATTATTTTCCGATTGGCTTCTTTTTGGGGGTGGAATGTCTATATGTTTCTTTTATAAAAGGTGTTTGTTTCTTTGCTTATCCCCATAGTTTTGTCTATTTTTACACCAGAGTTTATGAACAGTCCACTAAAGTGGTCTTTCTTGTTCATATTAGTGAACGGAGCAGCTCACTACAGTGAACGGTTCTGCTCACGGGCTGGGCTGTGATATAACCTTTGTACTTCAACAGACTGCGTACGTACTTCGCACGTGTTCCGTGCAGTGCTTTATCGTATAATGTAACCCTTTAACGCAGTTTGAACTATGGCTATTTTGTTTGATTGGTACGAGAATCCGGACTCGTACGACAAATCTCCGGAAGATAAAATCCTTCATCCCCGTCTCCGCCTAAATGGGAGCAGGTCTACCGATGAATTGCGGCGGGACATCCAGGCACGTTGCTCATTGACAGAAACCGATGTGACGGCTGTGCTCGATGCTGTGTCGCACGTCATGGGCAGGGAACTTGCCGAAGGAAGGCAGGTGCATCTCGACGGCATCGGCTACTTTCGCGTGTCGCTCACCACGATCGAACCGGTAGTGGCTGCTACCAAGCGTAAGTTGACGAAGGTGAAGATGGCGGGTGTGAAATTTCGTGCTGACCAGAAACTGAAAAATGAAATTGGTACCATCAAGGCAAAGGCTTTGAAGGCAAACGAGCATTCGGCTAAACTGACGGATAAAGAGATAGACCGTCGGCTGACCAACTATTTCGCCACTCGCCCTTTTATGACACGGAATGACTTTCAAAGCGTTTGCGGCATGATGCGTACTACTGCCATGCGGCATATCCGTCGGCTGCGCACCGAAGGAAAGTTGAAGAATGAGGGAACAATGCTGCAACCGATTTATGTACCCGTTTCAGGATATTACGGTAAGAATGAGTGACTTATAACTTTGAACGAAGAAATCTTGTGGTGAGGGCAAATTTTGCCCTCACTTTTTAAATTTGCTCTCACCCACCTCTTGAATGCCGATGAATAGGGCGATGCGTGCGAAAGGTGAGGGTGGTGAGGGTGGATGTGTGAAATTTAGTTTAGTTTGATGGGCGGCTGAATATGGGTATTCCCATACGGTGTATATGTTCCAAAAGGTCGGCATTCTTTAATTTGCCATAGATGGAAAGGTCTACGCTGTAAGGCAAAAGCAGGTCGTCTATTTCATCGGAAAGGCTGCTTAAAGTATTATACGTAAGTCTGTCTCCCATCAGCGTGATGTCTATGTCGGAAAAAGGCTTGAAATTTCCTTTGGCTCGTGAGCCGTACAAAACAGCCTGCTCTATTTCTTCATGTTTCCGGAAGAGATTGCATAGCTTTTCCAGTTCATTGTCGGTCAATCCGTACATAGCTCAATCGAATAAGGATGGTGTATTCAAGGATTGCATTTTCTCTTCAAATCTGCAGAATAGGGGGAAATAGAAGTTTGTGATGTTTTCATAGATTTCAGAGACTACATCGTTGTCATAATTGTGCGATGTCAGATTTCGGGCTTCTATAGTCTCCATCCATTGCTTGTCATCAATCAATCCCATTTCAAGGGCTTTGCGTATGGCATCACGGGAGCCGCGGATGTCGGTATACCCCTGATACTCGGCATAGTCCTTCATCACTTTCCAAGCCAGTTCGTGGGTATATTCAAAACGCTGTATCATGCCTTCCTGCAATAATTCGTCCACTCCATCGTTGAACGCTAATTGTTCGGACATGATTGCCATGGCTTGGCTTAATTTGGCTAAAGCCTTGCGGTAGTTGGAAAAACGCTGTATCCATCGTATGTCTTGCTGTACCATGATAGCTGTCTGTTTTTAAGTAAGCAAATATAAGCTTCTTTTGTGTAACGAGCAAATGGACGGGTGCTTTTTCGCTTGTGAGGGCGATATGTTATAGTATTATCATTAATGAACGATTGGGAACATTTCACTGACTTCATACCAGTCCCCACAAGGTGATTGATATGCAACTTTAATCTCTACTTCATTATCCCATACTTCAAAAGAGTTGTAAGAAATACATGTCCATGATTGCCCTTGTATGCAAATTTCAGAGACGTTTGTCGATGACCAAGTAAAATTAGTGGCCCAATTTGGATATCCCATTAAACTTACAGTGATATTTGCATTGACAGCATCGATTTGGTCTGGAACTAAATTCCCTTTTTCAAAAGAAGCATTTGGATTGAAAAGTCTGAGATAGCTTTCTTTTTCTATTGTGAATCCAGAGGGTAAGACTATAGTTGCGTATAATCTGGGCATTGTAATGGTAGAACTAATGTTTTTACAAGTATAAATATCTCCTATGTAGTTTTGTGGGCTTGTTCCTCCAGTAGTACGCCATTGTACACTTGAACCGGAGGGCTGGTCTTTTATACTGAAACTTTTACTACTGTTGTAGCAGATGCACTTTGAGAGATTTCAGCGAATAGATTTTTATCGTAAGTCCACTTTATGCCCGTATCTTTGTTTATGGAATAATTGCACCAAAGTGTTATCGTATCTCCCAATTCAAATGTTGAAGGGGCATTGATTGGCATAGGTTTCATTTTGACATTGATGTTTCTTAGATCTGCGGTAAGTTCGATTGTACTTTTTTCAGGACGTACCATCAGGGTAGAATTACTACCTGCTTTAGTCCATAATACATTTATTGGAAAATGGTTTTTTCCTGCTGGAATTTGGGTTACCCATGTACTCTCGAATCGTTCTTGGTAGTTTGTTTTGAATCGTGCTTCTCCACCGACTGCTGAAATTCTTATACCTACAGATTGTTTTTGTATAGGAATACTTAAATCATAAGTGTAGTAACCATCACTAACATAGGGGTTCATTTCGCCCGTAATAGTACCGCTTATGTAGGAAGCACGTGTTGTGACATCAGAATAGAAATCCTTATCTTGTAACTCGTCTGTTTGTTCTTCTTTGTTGCAACTACTATTGATGAAGCAGATTAGTAGTACGAAAAATATGTTCTTCTTTTTCATGATATGTTTCTTGTTAGTATGTTATGAACGAAGGGAAAGTATATGATATTGATTTATGGTTCCTTTTAGAAGGTGCTATTCGTGTTTCTATACACCTTTTAAAGGGAATAACAAAAGCGTCCATACATTTGTATTTAGATACATGGAATGTATGAACGCTTTAATTAAATCCAAACGAGGTACAACGCGATATGCTGTTTTTAGTTGATTACCAACCCGGATTCTGCTTCATGTTTTTATTCAGGGTCAACTGTGTAGTTGGAATCGGGTAGAAATAATGTTTGGCTTCATAAGTACGGATTTGTGCATCGGAGGCATCTATATATCCGTTCTTGGTCGCTTCTTCACAGTCAGGCACATTGCTTACGTTGGCGCCCAACATGGTGTTCGGGTACTTGGTTGAATCCAATTTGTCGAGCTGGTGCCAACGGATTAAATCCCAATATCGGTACCAGTTATCCATAATCAGTTCGCAACGGCGACAGCGGCGTATCTCCCAAATCAGATTGCTTACTCCCATATTATTGGCAGGATCGGCATCTGGAGTAGTTGTCATAGCCGGCAGGCCGGCACGAGCCTGAAGCTTGTTTATGGAGTTGTTGAGATCGTCTTGTGTGAGAGAACCCATTTCGGCTTTGGCTTCTGCAAAGTTCAGATAAATAACTGAAATCCAATAGAGCGGGCAGTCGGTGTATTGGTAGCCGATGTTGTTTCGGTCGCTAACACTCAATTCTTCGGGGTTATCATACTTGGCGATGCCATAACCGGTCGATGTGGTGAAGGCTGCTACACCGGCACGGCTGTAGGCGTGGCCTCTGAAAGAAAGTACCGGGTCAAGAATTTCGGACAGGCGCTTGTCGCGTACGGCCAAAACCTCTCTTATAGAGTAATTTTTGTCTGCATCCAATACGGCTGCATCGTCCTTGTTTTTCGAGGTTGTTGCCAACGGTTTTCCATCAAGGAAAAGGAAACTGTCGAATGCGTCCTTTGAAATGCCGTGCGTACCACTTGTATTGATTGTGTAGTCAATGGTGGAGTGCCTTAACGAACTTTGTGCATAAGGCTTGTAGAAAATCATTTCCGGATTGCTTGCCAGGCTGACAGAATTATAGTTGGCTTTGTAACTGTTACTTAGAGAGTAGTTTTTGGCCATAAGATATTCGCAGGCTGATACACATTCTTGCAAGTATTTGTTGGCGCGGCTCTCATCAGCGGCTTTGCCATTCTCAGCTTGAGTGCGATATTTGCAGTATGTACCTTCATATAAGGTGATGTCTGCTTTCATGGCATATGCCATGTCGGTGCTGAAACGTTGCCGATTGCTGTTTGCGGTAATGTGTTCGCACGCATAATTGATGTCTGCCAGCACATGGTCCATCACTTCATCCCGGTCGGTGCGTGGTCCGTAGAGGGCTTCGTTGTCGGCTGGGTCGATAACTTTGTCTATCCATTGAACATCGCCGTACATACGGACCAACTGATAGTATTCCCACGCACGGTTCATGCGTGCAAGACCTTCATAGTGGGCCTTTGTTGCTTCATCAAGAGAGGAAGACTGTACACCGGCAATGATATAGTTGGCGCGTCGGATTTCTGTGAAAGGGGCTGACCAGTTTGTGGAAGATGCGACCACGTTAGTGTAAGTCCAGTTATGGCTTTCTGCATCTACCTGGTCATCGCTTATTGTTTTGAAGTAGAACCATCCTCCACTGGCTCCGTTGCCAAAGCCGGTAAAGTTGTTATAAAAAGTATTGCACTGATTATCCAAATTATCGGTGTTGCTCCAGTATGCCGGAGTATTCGTGAAGGTATCCAAGGGGGATTTGTCCAGCAAATCGTTGCAACCGGTTAACATCGCCAGCGCTGTGACCCCATATATAAATAATTTCTTCATTGTTCTTAAGTTTTTGAGGTTGTTATAATGTTACCTGGACTCCAAATGAGAATGTGCGTGTAATAGGAGCTATACGTCCCCATCCACCGGCTGTAAGTCCATTGCCTGTACTGATTTCGGGGTCGACTGGAAGGTCATTCCCTTTGTGGAGCAGAAAGAGGTTGCTGCCACTGAAGTAGATACGTGCTTTCTCAATGTAGGCTTTGCGTGTCCACTCTTTCGGAAGGGTATATCCCACAGTTACGTTCTTCAGACGAAGATAGGACATGTCTGTCAAATAGCGGGATTGGGGATAGTAGTTGTTGCAGCCGTTAGCTATACCGGATACGGTACCTCCACTATTATTTGTACCACGATAAAGACGTGGATAACGGTTGCCTTGATTTACCTCATAACCGGTAATGGCGGTATAGTCTGAATTCCAAAGCACTTTGTTATAGCTTGTTTGGTGGGAATAGATGGCTACGTCGGCATGTACCATGGCGGGAAGGTTTAGGGAAGAAGTCGTCCAGTCCTCACGTTTGCCTACACCTTGGAAGTAGAGGTCAAGGTCGATACCTTTCCACGCTCCGCCTAAATGGAAGCTGTATTCGTAGCGTGGCATAGAGTTTCCGATGACTTTCAAATCGCCGTGGTCGTCTGCTGTGCCTTTTCCACCGTCAATCTTGCCATTGCCGTCCAAATCCTTGAACTTGACGTCTCCCGGGCCGTAATGGAAATTACCGGATTCCAGTCCTGCCTGGCTTGCAATGCCGTTTGCATAATTCCATGAGCCGTCTGCATTTTGGCTGGTGAAGTCTTTTTCCTCGAAGTAACGGTCGGTTTCAAAACCGAAAATGTCACCGTAGGTTTTACCGGTGTAATAGGTGCTGAGCAGTTTGGAATCATTGTCCCACTTTGTTACTTTAGTCTTGGAGTCACCGATGTTGAAGTTGGCATATACGTCGAAGTCGCCGAAGGTATGGCGCCAGTTCAAGTTCAACTCCCATCCACGTGTACGTAAGGTACCGGCATTTTCATAAGGAGGAGACAACATGAAAGTCATCGACGCAATACTTGTGCCGGTGCCAGCATGTCACGATTCTCACGTTGGAACCAGTCGAAACCTATAGTCAGTTCGTCATTCAAGAGACCCAGGTCAAGACCTATATTGAGGGTGCGGATACGCTCCCAGGTCAAAGTACTTGATACCAAATCCGGCATGTTATACATGGTCAGGAGATTAGCGTTGGCATTATTGTTTTCAATCCAATAGATATAGCCGGTACTTTTATTGTTCAACCGTTGGCTTATTAATTGTTCGAACATGTAGTCGCCCACAGCCTCGTTGCCGATTTCGCCAAAAGAAGCACGCAACTTACCATTGCTGACAATATGTTTCAGTGGGGCGAAGTAGGCTTCTTCGGAGAAGCGGTAGCCGATGGATGCAGAAGGGAAGAAGGCCCACTGGTCGGTATGGGGGAAACGGGAAGAACCGTCGTAACGTCCGTTCAGTTCCAATAAATAAATGCCTTTGTAGTCATAATTGATACGGCCGAAATAACCGGCAGAAGCGCGGGATGTATGATTCCAACTCAAATCTTGTCCATCCTTGCCAGCCATATTCAGTTCGGGGTATCCCTCTTGATCGTACATCACATTGCGGGTACCATACAGATATTTGTATTCCTCTTCTTCTGCGTTGACACCTGCCATTACATTCAGATTGTGTTTTTTGGCAAATGTTTTGGTATAGTTTACGTATGCGTTGGCCGTCCATGTGTTCTGTTTGGAAAAGTCTCTCCAGATACCGCTATTGCCTTTAGTGACGATGTAAGAGGGTACCGGTTTCCCGCTCCAATTGATGCCGTAAACGGAGTTGTCCTGCGAACCGCTGTTCATATTCTGAATGGCATATGTAAAGTCTGCATTAAGGGTCAGTCCTTTAACGATTTCAGCTTTCAAGAAAGTGTTCATACGGGTCAGGTCTGTTGTCACTTCACGATCGGCAGCTTGCTTCTGCATGGCCATGACGCGTGTGTCATAGCCGTCGATTGTGCCCGAAGGAATGAAATAAGAACCCCAACGCCACAAATATTGGTAGGTGTTGGCCCATGTGTCCGGGCGTTTATAGTTCTTACGACTATAGTTGATGCGTGCACCCACCTGTAGCCAGTCGTAAACATTAGTGGTGACATTGACTGAGGCATTGTACTTTTTTAGTTCGTCCGGGTGAATCTTCATCTGTCCTTGCTTTTCGTTGTAGCCGAAAGATAGGTAGTAATTGGTCTTACCAGATGTTCCTTGTATAGAAACATTGTGGCTCATGGAAGGAGCAGCTTTGTTGAAGTAGATGTCCTGTACATCCCAGTCAGCATAATAAAAAGGAGTGCCGTCCAATACGATATAGTCACCCACATTACTATCGCTTTGGTAGAGGTTCATAGGACGGTAGCCGGTCTTGCCGCCGTTCTGTTGCTGCCACTTTTCGGCGTAAGGTAACAATTTGTCGAAATACATACCGAACAATTCAGGCATACCGGCACCACCGTTCATACTGGCTTCGATACCCATCTTTAATTGTGTGGGTACATCGGGATAGTCCGGCAGGTAAGTAGCTTGATCCCATGCAAAATTGTTGCTGTAATTGATGGTAACCTTTTCGCTAGGCTTTGCGCTCTTGGTATTGATTAGAATCACACCGAAAGCGGCGCGCGTTCCATAAATGGAGGAAGCGGAAGCGTCCTTCAGTACGGAAATATTTTCGATGTCTTGCGTATCGAGGAAAGAAATGTCATCCATCGGAACGCCGTCCACTACAATGAGTGGATTGCTGACTTCTCCATTACTCAATGTCCCCAAACCACGTATACGCATGGAGGCTGTCTCGTCGATGGCACCACTTGTGGTGAGAATGCTTAGTCCCGGAACAGCCCCTTGCAATGCTTTGGCTACATCTTGTTGTGGACGACCTGCCATTGTCTTGTTTAAGTCCACTGTAGAAACTGCTCCTGTCAAGTTAGCCTTCTTTTGTACACCGTAGCCTACTACTACTACTTCATCCAGCATCTCGGTATCTTCTTTCAGAGTTATTCTCATCGTTTTGGCTGCCTTCACTTCTTGTGTCTGATAGCCCACAAATGATATTTTTAGTGTTGCTCCCGGTGTTATGGTCAATGTAAACTTACCGTCTAAGTCGGTAATTCCGCCGTTGGTAGTCCCTTTTTCTACTACGCTGGCACCGATAATCGGTTCGCCTTTGGAGTCCGTCACCTTTCCTCTTACAGTAGCCATTTCCTGCAGAGTGTCTGTCTTATCCTCAGCACTCCTGCTGTTTTTGGTTAAAACGATGTTTTTGCCTTCCATCACATACTTGATGTCTGTCCCTTTGAACATTTGGTCAAGTACTTCGGAAACAGTTTGGTTGCTTGCATTGATGTCGACGGTACGGCGTACATCGACGTTCTGTTTGTTATATACAAATAAGTATTCTGTTTGCGATTCAATTTGCTCGAGAACTTGCCCTACCCTCAGCCGGGCATTTTGAATGCTGACCCTGGCATTCTGAGAGTAGCAGTTCCCGCTGTATACCTGAAATATAACAAACAGGAGAAGGAATAATGTGATTTTCATAGGTTTGCAATAATTGCTTAAAATCTAATTTTTTTAGATAAAAAAGCCTCATCAACAAAATTTTTCTCATATCTTTGTCACTGTGTTAAGTTAATAAATTGATTAAGGTCGATTTTTGACTGTTTCGGATCGGAAAGTATGGGGGTACTTTCCGATCTTTTTTTCTTACTCATATATAACAATTGAATCCTTTTCTTCGTTGATGCGGAACTTGAAAGGATGGTCTTTCGAGATGGTCCGCAGTATATGTTCGATGCCGTCCTGCTCTCTGAACTTGCCGGTAAAGCTGCCGTAGTTCAGCAGTTGAGGACTGGCAACGGTTATCTTTACATTATAGTATTTCTCCAGTCTACCGAGGATACCGCTGAATGGAGCGTCGTCAAAACAGTATAGTCCCTCTTTCCAGCGTAGATATTCATAGGAAGGAAGGACGGCCTTTCTACATTTTCCGTTTTCATTGAGAAATACCTCGTCTTTCTGCAACCTGGTGATTATCTGGCTGCTGTTGGCCGGATAGATATCGACGATACCTTCCACCAATGTGGTTCCGAACTCATGGCTCCCACTGTAGGCACAGACGTTGAAACTCGTTCCTACAACTTTTACCTTGTTCGTTTCTGTATGTACATAGAATGGGATATTCTTGTTTTTGGCTACTTCAAAGTAGGCCTCTCCGTCCAATTCCACATTTCGTTCGTTGCGTCCGAAGTTGGCGGCATATTTCATGGTGGACTTGGAGTTCAGCCATACGCGTGTTCCATCGACGAGGATAATTTGGGCCCGTTGTCCGGCAGGCACAGTGACTGTTTGCAACTGCACCTCCTTGTTATATAAAAAGTCGGAGGTGATGAAATAACCGGCAATGGCGACAATGGTGACGGCGGCTATACGGGCCGCCCAGCGGAGCATCGGCATGATGTGCACCGTTTTCTTTTCATTGTTTCCCTGCTTGTCCGAGAACAAGGAAATGTCGTATATCATGCGCTCTTTCAGGAAGATGTCCCGGTTTTCATCCGAGGCGTCTATCCAGTCGAGTATCATCTTTTCTTCTTCAACGGAAGTAATACCTTTGAAATATTTATATAATAGCTCTTGGTTCATTGTCAATAATTTATTTCTTTTCTAAAACGTGCTCTTTTTACCTTTTGTATATATAACCGGAAAGTGGGCGGTAACCCTATTCCGTAGAAGCATTTTTTAGGATATTAATATTATGAGTATGGTAACAAGATAATCTTTCAGTCTCAGCCGGAGAATCCGCAGCACTTTGGTGATGTGTGCCTCTACGGTTTTAAGTGATATGTCCAGACTATCGGCAATCTGCTTGTTTGCCAGGTTCTGGTATCGGCTCAACATGAATATCTTCCGGCTTTGCTCGGGCATTTCCTGTAAGGTCTTATTTACGATATGCTGTATTTCCGTGTTGAATATCTGGTCCGGTTCGCAGGCTTTCAAGGTGGAGATGCGTAAGTCCAGTTCGCGCAGGTTGTGGCTGCTGATGGTTTCTTCCGCTCGCAGACGCACCTGCTTGTGCTCGAGTACGTGCAGGGCTTTGTTCTTTATGATGGTCAGCAGCAGGGCATGCAGGTTACTGTTTTCTTCCCAGCGGTCTCGGTTTTCCCATAAGGCAATCATGGATTCCATCACAACGTCTTCCGCTTCTGCTTTATCCCTGAGATAAGAATAAGCAAAAGCCAAAAACTTTTCTTGGTTTTCCTGGAAAAAGCGTGAGAAAAGATTCATAGTATGTAGGCTCCTTAAACCGGACATTAATTGAGGTTCTTTATGGAATATAAGGCTTTACATAGCAAAAAAACATAATCTTTTTGGAATATGCAAGCATTATGCCTTGTTTTTTCAGAGCCATTTCTGGCAGTATTGACAAAAAGAAAGCCTGATGGGGTTCCACCAGGCTTTATATACTTAAAGAATAAGAGATTTCTTATTTCTTTTCCGGTCTTTCTTGTCTTTCCGGTCTCGGAAGCAATACTTTGCGTGACAGCTTAAATTTTCCGGTCTTCGGGTCGATGTCGAGAAGTTTTACGTCAATTTCATCACCTTCCTTGATACCGGCTTCTTCTACTGTTTCCAGACGTTTCCAGTCGATTTCGGAGATATGGAGCAAGCCGTCCTTACCCGGCAGGAATTCAACGAATGCACCGTAAGGCATAATGGAGCGTACCTTGCCTTTGTAGACTTCGCCTACTTCGGGGACAGCTACAATCCCTTTGATGATACGCATAGCATCATCGATGCTCTTCTTGTTGGTACCGGCGATTTCGATTCTACCGATGTTGTCCACTTCTTCAATAGTAATGGTAGCACCGGTTTCTTCCTGCATACCTTGGATAATCTTTCCACCAGGGCCGATGACAGCACCGATGAATTCCTTGGGAATGGTCATTGTCTCGATACGCGGAGCGTGAGGTTTCAGGTCTTCGCGAGGCTCGGCAATGCACTCGGTGATTTTGCCCAAGATATATTCGCGGCCTTCTTTAGCCTGCAGC
>OIWV01002820.1_pt1 | contig 12127 bp, 10 predicted proteins | sample 1587751 | NCBI WGS metagenome assembly OIWV01 (sample SAMEA3888913, study PRJEB22519) | human gut metagenome | biome: human gut; feature: human-associated habitat; material: faeces | place: Denmark | collected 2010
ATCTTGCATACTTTGGTATAAAAAATCCGCACAGACACTGAAAATCTTAACATTTCCTCAATTTGTGCGGATTTTTCTTCCACATTTTATTCATTTAACAGTTTTATCTGCGATTTTTTTCCTCGATCCACGCCAGGATATCCTGATACACATTCTGACGGTCTACTTCATTCAATATCTCATGACGGTCGCCCTTATACAGATGGATCGACACATCTTTTATCCCGGCATCTTTATATTTCTCATAGACTCTGATCACATTCTTTCCGAAAGCCCCTACCGGGTCATCGGATCCTGCCGTAAAGAGCACCGGAAGCGTCTTCGGAATCCGTTTCATACTTCCTTTCCGTACCAGAACCTTCATACCGGCAAACATCTGATAATAGGCTCCCAGTGTAAATGTATAGGAACACAGCGGATCCCGCACATATTCATCCCTTTTCTTCTTGTCGGATGTGATCCATTCCTTCGATGTCTCACCAGGTTCAAATTTCTTATTGAAACCTCCAAAGCTCAGATTATCCACAAATGTACTTCTGTATTTCCATCCTTTGAACGCTGCGATGATCCTGCAGATCATCCTTCCCGCACAAAGCGTCAGCATTCCCTGATGACCGGTTCCCATAATGACAACTCCCGCAAGGCCTTCCGCATACATCGTCAGATACTGTCTCAACAGGAATGACCCCATACTGTGCCCCAGCATAAAATACGGCACATCCGGATATTTTTTCCGTGTCATCTCCTGCAGCTGATAAATATCTCCGATCACATACTGATTACCTTTCCGTTCATCAAAATATCCCAGATCAGCTTCTGTCTGTATGGATTTCCCATGTCCCAGATGATCATGTCCGACTACATAATATCCGTGCTCCGACATAAATTCGGCAAATTCATCATATCGCTTGATATACTCCACCATTCCGTGGCAGATCTGCAATACCGCTTTTACCTCGCCCTCCGGTTTCCATTCTATCGTATGAATCTCTGTATTACCGTCTTTTGATGGGAAATAGAACTCGTCTCTCATGTCACTGATGCTTCCTTACCTGTCATCTAATTTTATATAATCGCGGTATGGTGCGAGCGGCTTATACGCAGGACGTATGATCTTATCCACATTTTTAAGCTCTTCCAACCTGTGCGCGCTCCATCCTACAATACGCGCCGCCGCAAAAATCGGTGTGTACAATGCCGGCGGAAGATCGAGCATACTGTAGACAAGTCCGCTGTAAAAATCGACGTTTGCATTAACGCCCTTATACATCTTTCTCTTTTCTCCGATGATCTCAGGCGCAAGGTGCTCTACTTTTTCATAAAGACCGTATTCTGCCTCATGGCCTTTTTCCTTCGCAAGCTTTTTCACAAACCCTTTGAATATATCCGCTCGCGGATCGGAGATCGAATAAACGGCATGTCCCATACCGTAAATCAGTCCTGCCTTGTCAAAGGCTTCCTTATCAAGAATTTTGTTAAGATATGCACAGACTTTCTCTCTGTCTTCCCAATCCTTGCAGTTTGCTTCGATGTCTGCAAACATTTTCTGTACCTTTAAGTTGGCACCGCCGTGCTTTGGTCCTTTTAAAGATGCAATTGATGCAGAAATCGCAGAATACGTATCCGTACCGGAAGATGTAACAACGTGTGTTGTAAATGTAGAGTTGTTACCGCCGCCGTGCTCTGCATGAAGTACCAGACAGATGTCGAGTACCTTGGCTTCAAGTTCGCTGAACTGTCCGTCATCTCTTAACATATATAAAATATTTTCCGCTGTGGAATAGCCCTTTTTTGGATTCTTAATCATCAGTGTGCCGTCCAGCTTGTAATGTCTGTATGCCTGATATGCATAAACCGCAAGCAGCGGCATTTTTGCAATCAGCTGTAATGACTGGCGCAGGACATTCGGCACGGAAATATCGTCCGGATTTTCATCGTAAGAATACAGGCTTAAAATACTTTTCATCAGGGAATTCATCAGATTCGCACTGGTTGCCTTCATGATAACATCACGGATAAATGCACCGGAAAGTTCCTGTAAATCCGTAAGGATTCTAAGAAAGCTTTCAAACTGCTTATCATCCGGCAGCGAACCGAATAACAGCAGATACGTCACTTCCTCAAAACGGAAACGGTCTCTGGATGAACCCTTGATAATATCTTCCACATTGTATCCCTGGAAATATAATTCACCGTCCACCGGAATCTTTCGTCCGTTCACACTATGACATCCGCAGACGTCGGAAATCTCTGTCAGACCGGTAAGCACACCGTTACCGTTACTGTCACGCAGACCTCTCTTAACGTCGTATTCAATATACAAATTGGAATCAATTGAACCGGAGCGGGTACATTCAGATACCAACTGTTCAAACTCACTCTTTTCTACGGTTGTCAATTCCATCATCTGCTGATTATTCATATTGCTTCCTCCTTTTTTCCCCGTTGTCTTTTCTCATTTTCAAAAAAGTCTTCAATGTATTATGCAACATTTACTTTTCTTTGTCAATTCGCTACAGCATTAAAGCACATGAAATACCGCACGTTTCCGGACAACATCTGCACCGAAAAAGTTCAGATATGTATTCATCGTTATTTCCTGCACTTTTGTATCTTCACAATGCGCTCCCGCATACATAATGCGGTATTCATTGTCATAAAAATTGCATGTCACACCGCTTAACTGCATGCCGTTTTTCTGATAAAATGCAATGCGGCGGTGCATCAGTACCTTTTTATCTTCCCTCGTTTCATAATCCGGGTTTTCCACTTCCAGAATCAGCTGTTTTTGCTGTTCTATGCACATTGCCTGTAATTTCTTTAAAAACAGTGAACCGTAACCGGCACTCCGCAGCCCCCGGACAATCGCAAAATAGTCCAGCAGTGCAATCGGCTGTGTGCTGTTTTTGATAAAATACGCATAACCCTTTAACGTATCCTTCTCAAACAGCCCGTATGCCTCATACTGTCCCTTTTTTCTGCCCTCTAACATATGTGCCAGCGGCTTTACCTCCCCCGCCGGAAAATCCTCAACCAGATGACTTTGATAAATTTCTGTCATTTCCTGTTCGGTCAGTTCACGCATATATACCTTTTCTGTCATATTTCCTCTCATTCCGCAGGCATTCTAATGCCGGAGGAATCGCGAGCCAAAGTTACATTTGGCTCTGCGATAAAAGCTATTTTGTGACGCCTGCGGCACAAAATGCTGTGTGAAAAATAAGCGCATCAGCGTTATTTTTCATACTCATCTCCATTTTCCTCTTTTTTCAGTCCCGCAACCGCCGTCAGCAGTTCCTTAAAATTAATGTCCGTTCCTTCCACAAAACTGTTCTTGTCTAAAATCAGGCACTCCTCCAGCCCCATGTATACAAAAAAGCTGTCTAAATCTTCTACCCATTTTAACATGCGTTCCCATTCAAAAAATTCATTGTCGCCTTCCTCATCAGTCATGCGGATTCCTTCACTGTCTGCCTCGTAAGTAAACGTAATTCCTATCATATTGCCGTAAATGCGGTAATACTTTTTATAATTGCTTTTATCCATGCCGTACATGCCGATATACAAAAAGACCGCTCCCACAATGCCGTATAACACCATCATGACCGGCTGGCGCTCACTGCTTCCAAGCATTTCAAATATGAGATAGCGCACAAACATCATGCCGAATAACAGTCCGAAAAAATTGTACATCAGCTTAAACTTTTTATAGCGGTCATTGTCGAAATTTGCCGCGCGCATGACTGCCTGAATATGCTCCTTTTTCATTTTTGTCTGATTCTTTATTACCATATACTTATACCCCTTTATCCGACGTCCGGACATTTTCTTTTCCCTTATGAAAAACAAATATGTTCTTATTGTAAATCAGAATTGAAAAAGTTACAATAAGAATCAGGAGATTAGTATGAAATGGAGATAATGTGAAAAATGACGCTGATGCGCTTATTTTTCATACGGATATTTGTTTTTGAGCAAAAACAAATATCCCTAATGGCAGATGAGAAATCGCCTGCGCGAATTTCTCATCGCCACTTCGCAACAAGTTGCTCAGGAATGGGGATAGTATGAATAACCGATTAAAACAACAGCTGGATTTTGCGCTGGAAATTGACAAAGAAAAAAATATTTTCCGACAGACCCACCTGTCGGGGCACGGAAGAAATGAAAATGATGCCGAACACGCATGGCATATGGCTATCATGGCATATCTGCTGCAGGAATATTCCAATGAGCCTGTAGACATTGCAAAAGTTATGCTGATGTGCCTGATTCACGATATTGTGGAAATTGATGCAGGCGATACGTATGCGTATGATGCCGAGGGCTTAAAAACGCAGAAAGCAAGGGAAGATGCCGCAAAGGAACGCATTTTCTCCCTGCTTCCGGACGAACAAAAGGAAGAACTTACTTCGCTGTTTGTCGAATTTTAAGCGTATGAAACTCCGCAATCCAAATTTGCACATTCCATGGATAATTTACAGCCGTTACTTTTAAATAACAGCAACGGCGGCGGAGACTGGCGTGAACACGGTGTTACCGCAGAACAGGTTTACGGACGTCAGTCCAAAACCCGCCTCGGCTCAGAACAGTTATTTAAGGTCGTTGACCGTATCATTCGTGAAAACATCGAAAAAGGAAACATCATAAATTAAAGAAAGAAGGGATTTTATGCCTACAGCATGTATCACCGGTGCCAGCTCCGGCATCGGAAAAGAATTTGCAGCGCAGCTTGCCGCACGCGGCTACAACTTGATTTTAGTGGCACGTAACACCAAAGCGTTAGAAGAACTTGCCGCAGAACTTGCCTGCAAATGCCGCATCATTTCCTGCGACTTATCCAAAGAAGCACAGTGTATGCAGCTTGCAGAAGAATTAAAACCGCTTGATATCCACATTCTGATTAACAACGCAGGATTTGGCGACTTAGACCGCTTCGCGCAGTCGGATTTATCAAAATCACTGGACATGATTAATGTGAACATTAAAGCACTGCACATTTTAACGCGCAAACTGCTGCCGGAATTGATGAAAAAAGACCGCGGCTACATTTTAAATGTTGCTTCCAGTGCCGGACTGCTGCCCGGCGGACCGTATATGTCTACTTATTACGCAACCAAGGCCTACGTCACCAGCCTGACCAATGCCATTTATCAGGAATTACAGGAAGTACACAGCAATGTCCATATCAGTATGCTCTGTCCGGGTCCTGTCAATACAAATTTTAACGAAACGGCAAATGTCACTTTCGCCCTTCCGGGCATTTCCGCAAAACGCTGTGTTTCTTACTGCTTAAAGGAAATGTCAAAAGGTACGCTTACGATTGTACCATCACCACTTATGCGTGCCGCCGTATGGGGCAGCCGCTTTACACCGAAAAAGATTTTACTTTCCATTCTTTCTAAACAGCAAAAAAAGAAAGGCTACTAACTGCAAAGGGCAGATGAGAAATCCGCACGGACGTTTTCTCATCTGCCCTTTATGTCTGTTTATGCCGGTTGGCGCCTTAGGCTTCTCCGCGAAGCTGTTCTGCCATTTCACTGATTTTACGCAGGCGGTGATTCACACCGGATTTGCCAACTGTCGGATTTAAGCGTTCCCCGATGTCCTTTAAATTCATATCGGGATTTTCAAGGCGCACATAGGCGACCTGGCGCAGTCCGTCCGACAGGCTCTCTAATCCGACCGTATCCCGCAGATATTCAATGTCGCGGATCTGTTTGACCGCCGCCTCAATCGTCTTATTTAAATTGGCAGTTTCACAGTTGACCTTGCGGTTTACATCATTTCGCATCCCCTTTAAAATCATAATATTATACAGATTCATCTGGGACACCACCGCACCCATGAGATTGAGTACATCTGTAATGTTATTTCCTTCTTTTAAATATACAATGTAATTGCGCTTGCGCTGAATCACCTTGGCATCCAGCTCAAAATACAGCAGTAATTCCTGTAGCTGCACCGCATCTTCTTCGTATTCGCAGACAATTTCATAATGATAAAATTTGTTAGGGTCGCTGATTGAACCCGCCGCAAGATACGCCCCACGGATAAATGCTTTTTTACAGCACTCCTTCTGCACCAGAATCGGATGCACAAAAACCGGCTCAATCTGCGTAAACTGCTCATCACACCACTTTAATGTCATCAGAATCTTTGTAACATAAACCGGCTCTTTAATATACACATGAATCAGACTGTTTTTCTTTCCCTCATGTTCAATCACAAAATCGTGTTCTTCCATTTCAAAAATGCTTTCTGCCAGCAGGATGAATTTCCGCAAAACGACTTCATTTTCCGTCATGACCTCAATCTGCATTTCCTCACCGCTGTCACTGCGCATTTTTCCACAAAATGCCATAATGGCGGCAAATTCCGCAATCTGGCAGTGCCTTGCCGTATCCAGCCTTTTTCCTAATTCTTCTTTCACCTCAGATGAAAACGACATGTTTCCTGTCCTCACTTTTTACGTTTCGTATCTTTATCTATATCCCGGTGTTCGACCTTACAGCCGTATTCCGTGTGTTTTAACCTGTCCGCAAGGGCATTTGCAAGTGTCACGGAGCGGTGTTTTCCACCGGTACAGCCTATCGCAATAACTAAGCTGTTTTTTCCCTCCTGCACATAGTTGGGCAGTAAAAATGCCACTAAGTCCGTAATTTTGTCCAAAAAATCCCTTGCCGCCTTAAATCCCATGACATAATCCTGAATCGCCTTATCATTTCCCGTCAGCGGCTTTAATTCACTGACGTAGTAGGGATTTGGCAGAAAACGGACATCAAAAACAAGGTCGGCATCCGACGGAATCCCGTATTTAAATCCAAAGGATAACACGGTTACAAACAGGTTGTTGTAATGCTCTCCCTGAATAAAAATCTTTTCAAGCTCCTGCTTAAATTCCCTTGTCAGAAGCTGGCTGGTATCAATAATGTAATCCGCGCGCTTCTTTAAAAACTCCAGCTTTTTGCGCTCTCTTGCAATGCCTTTATCAACACGGTCATCTTTTGCAAGCGGATGCGTTCTGCGCGTTTCTTTATAGCGTTTGACAAGCACCTCATCGCTTGAGTCCAGATACAGGATTTTATACCGGTAGTGCCTGCGGGAAAGCTCATCTAAAACCTCATCGAATTCCCCGAGTGCGTTGCCGCTGCGGATATCAATTCCCAGCGCAATGTCTGAATATCCTTCTTCCTGACCTGCCGCCAGCTCCGCAAATTTTACGACTAAGGAAATCGGCATATTATCGACGCAATAATAGCCTTCGTCTTCCAATACATTGAGTGCCGTTGATTTGCCCGCACCCGACATTCCTGTAACAATAACCATTTTCATAACGATGAGCCGTCCTTTCACTGAAAGCCTATCCTAACTGCTTTATCTCTAATTCCAGTTTTACACCGTATTTTTCAAATACTTTATCGCGCACGGCATCAGTCAGTGCAATGACATCTGCAGCCGTTGCATTACCGGTATTAATCACAAATCCGGCATGTTTTTCGGAAACCTGTGCGCCGCCGACAGAAAATCCTTTTAATCCGGCATCGGAAATTAACTTGCCTGCAAAATATCCTTCCGGTCGTTTAAACGTACTTCCGGCGCTCGGATATTCCAGCGGCTGTTTTAATCTGCGCTGTGCGGAAAGCTCTGCCATTTTTGCAAGCACTTCTTCTTTCGATGATACGTGCAGCGCCAGATCGGCTTCCAGTACAATATAATTTTTCTCTGCCGCAATGCTTTTGCGGTATCCGAACTGCATCTGCTGATTCGTAAATTCAAACAGGCTGCCGTCCATATCCATAAGGGTTGCACGCACTAAAATGTCTTTGATTTCTCCGCCGTAAGCCCCGGCATTCATATAAACCGCACCGCCGAGTGTTCCCGGAATTCCCGAAGCAAATTCAAATCCCGAAAGGCTGTATTCCGCAAATTCTTTACCCAGTCTGCCAAGCAGGGAACCCGCCTTTGCACGCACCATGACAATCTGATTCTTGTCAACCGCCGTGCCTGACTGTGCCACACTGCCGGGCGTTTCGTGCAGAAATTCATAACCGCTGAAACGCTCCCCCAGCTGCAATACAACACCGCGCACACCCTCATCACGCACTAAAAGATTGCTTCCGTTTCCGACAATATAAAATGGAATCTGCTCTTTTTTTAAATAGCGCATGGCTTTCTGAAGCTGCGATATTGTCTGTACTTTAACAAAGAAATCTGCTGCTCCCCCGATACGAAATGTCGTATGTCTGCTCATCGGTTCATCTTTGAGTACATTTTCTTTTCCAAATATTTCTACCAGCCTATCCATTTCTTTATTCTGCTCCATTCTTTATATTGTCTGCCGCCAGCTTTGCCGCGCCATACATGCCTGCATCGTTACCAAGCTGTGCCGTCACAATCTTCGTACCGCGGCTTGGGTGAAATGCATGCTTTTGATAATATTTCCCAATTAAATCCGTAAAATATTTACCTGCCTTGGATACCCCGCCGCCGATTAAAAAGCACTCCGGATCTACAACTGCCGCCACGCACGCAAGCCCCCTGCCTAAATATTCACAGACCGTTTCTGCCGTCTGCACAGCAAGTGCATCTCCCGCCTGTGCCGCATCAAATACATCCTTTGCCGTAAGATTGTCTATATTTCTAAGAACCGATTCTGTTTCTGCTGCTGCCAGAATCCGCTTTGCAACACGTACAATGCCTGTCGCGGAAGCTGCCTGCTCCAGACAGCCTTTTTTCCCACAGTTGCAGGCTTCCTGTTCGCCTTCCACAATCGGCAGATGTCCGATTTCCGCCGCCGCACCATGTACACCGGCAACCGGCTTTCCGTCTATAATCAGCCCGCCGCCGACACCGGTTCCTACCGTTACCAGCATAACGCTCTGATAGCCTTTCGCACTGCCCTTCCAGAATTCACCGAGTGCCGCCATGTTGGCATCATTTCCCACTTTTACAAAGACCGGCAGAAATGTCTGCATTTCTTTTGCAACATCTTTGATATCCCAGCCTAAATTAACACATTTATTAACAATGCCGTCCGGTGTCACCGCACCCGGCACACCGATACCGACACCCGCCACATCTGAGATTGTCAGGTGCCTTTTTTCCAATATATTCCGTATATGTGCTGCCACATCAGACAGAATCCGGCTTCCGTTATCCTGCTTATCCGTTGGAATTTCTGACTTTTCAAGCAGTTCCCCATTCAGTGTAAATAATCCACATTTTACAGTTGTACCGCCGATATCAATGCCAAAAAGAACTTTATTCATCATCATCATCTCCCCGCATGAGATTTTCCTGTACTCTGCGGTATAATTCCTTCGCCGCATTATAACCCATTTTTTTCTGTCTGTGGTTGACCGCAGCCGCTTCTACAATAACCGCAAGATTTCGTCCCGGACGTACCGGCAGTGCGTGGCATACCACTTTATTGCCAAGGTATTCTGTATATTCTTCCTCCAGACCCAGTCTGTCGTATTCCCTGTCTTTATTCCAGTCTTCTAACTGCATAACCATATCAATCTGCTGGGTTTCTTTAACGCTTTCTACACCAAACAGGGTCTTAACATCAATAATGCCGATACCACGCAGTTCAATAAAATACTTTGTGACACCCGGCGCAGAACCGACCAGCGTTTCGTTGCTGACTTTGCGGATTTCTACTGCATCATCGGTTACAAGACGGTGTCCTCTTTTAATGAGTTCCAATGCCGCTTCACTCTTACCGATACCACTTTCACCGGTAATTAACACACCGACACCATATACATCAACCAACACCCCGTGAATAACAATACACGGTGCAAGCTGTACCTTTAACCAGCCAATAACCTCTGCCATAAAGGAAGATGTCGCTTCCTGTGATTTAAAAATCGGTATCTGGCATTTCACCGCAAGCTCTAAAATTTTCGGTTCCGGCTCTAATCCGCGGCAGAATACCAGACACGGAATATTGCTTGAAAGCAGCTGCATATACCGCTCATACCGCTCTGTTTCCGAAAGGCTTTTTAAATATGAATATTCTACATTTCCGATAATCTGTAACCGGTCATTATCAAACTGGTTATAAAACCCGGTCAACTGCAATGCCGGTCTGTTGACCTCCGGAATATGAAGCCATGTTCCTGAAATATCAATCTGTGGTGTCATGTTCTAAAGCTGCATCTTCTCAACGACTTTAGACAGCTTCACTCTTTCGCTTCCATTCATACTACTCCTCTTTCCGCAGGCATTTTTAATGCCGGAGGAATCGCGGACTGATTATTCAGTCCTGCGATATAAACAGAATTCGTGACGCCTGCGGCACAAATTCTGTTGTGTGAAAAAACTTTGATTTAAGGATTTTTCACACTATCCTCTTATTTCTGGGCGACTTTGTCGCACTCTTTACGCTGACTTTTTAGTATTTTTATTTTATCACACCGTATAGTACGCGGTCAATTATGGGTTTTTAATGGAAAAACGCATAAATATTTTCTGCCACCTTTTCCGTAATGCCGTCCACCTTCATCAGCTCCTCCACCGGTGCCGTGCGGATTTTTTCAATGTCTAAGAAATGCTTCATCAGTGCCTTTCTTCTTGCCGGACCAATACCGTCAATACCGTCTAATACCGAATGAACCTGTGCCTTGCTTCGCAGGCTTCTGTGATACGTAATGGCAAAACGGTGTGCTTCGTCCTGAATCCTTGTAATCAGCTTAAACCCTTCACTGTTCCTGTCAATTGGAATTTCTATATTATTATAGTAGAGTCCGCGGGTTCTGTGATTGTCGTCTTTGACCATGCCGCACACCGGAATGTGTAAATCCAGCTCCTTTAAAACCTCCAGTGCAATATTGACCTGTCCTCTGCCGCCATCCATCATGATAATATCCGGGTATACCGCAAATCCTTCCGACTGCTCTTTTCCGCGCAGAAAACGCCTTGTCAGTACTTCGCGCATACTTTTATAATCGTCCGGTCCTTTCACCGTTTTTATCTTAAATTTTCTGTAATCATTTTTCTTTGGCCGTCCGTTTTCAAAAACAACCATTGAACCAACGGATTCAATACCGCTGGTGTTGGAAATATCATAAGCTTCCGCGCGTACCAGATGCGGCAGGGAAAGCCAGTCTGCAATTTCCTGCATTGCACCGACCGTCCGCTGTTCTTCCCGTTTAATCTTTTCCGTATCCTGAAGCAGCACCATCTGTGCATTTTTATATGCCAGCTCCACGAGTTTTTCCTTTGTGCCTTTTTTCGGTGTCACAACAGACACCTTGCGCTTTTTCATACTGCCGAGCCACTCGCTGATAATCTGCGCATCTTCGATTTCTTCCTGTAGCATTACTACATTTGGAATATAGGGTGTCCCGCCGTAATACTGCTTTAAAAATCCGCTGATAATATCACTTCTGGTATCACCTTCCGCCACGCTCATATGAAAATGATCCCTGCCGAGAAGCTTTCCGCTGCGGATATAAAAAATCTGTACCACCGCATCCGTGCCGTCACTTGCACACGCCACCACGTCACGGTCAGTTTCGTCATCTGCCGTAATTTTCTGCTTCTGTGCCACCTGCTTAACGCTTTGGATTAAATCCCGGCAGCGCGCCGCTTCTTCATATTCAAGTTTTTCCGCGCAGTCATTCATCTGCGCCGTCAGCTGTTTTAAAATTTTATCATAATTGCCGTTTAAAAATTCCAGCACACTATCTACGTTTTTTCTGTATTCGATTTCAGAAATGTATCCCTGGCACGGCGCACTGCACTGCCCGATATGGTAATTCAGGCATGGGCGCTGTTTCCCCTCATCTTTTGGCAGATTGCGGCTGCACGTTCTGATTTTATAGAGCTTGCAGAGCAGTTCAATCGTGTCCTTGACCGCCCCTGCCGAAGTATACGGGCCAAAGTATCTGCCCGCGCCATGCTTCATATCCCTTGAAAATAAAACTCTCGGATACGCTTCACCTGTCGTGACTTTAATAAACGGATAGGTTTTATCGTCCTTTAACATCGTATTATACTTCGGGCGGTGTTCCTTAATCAGGTTGCACTCCAAAACCAGCGCTTCCAGTTCTTTTTCCGGCAGTCCGTCTTTTAACTCGTAACGGTAAATCCGGTCACAGCCAAGATCTGCAAGGTA
>OIWV01002824.1_pt1 | contig 12109 bp, 10 predicted proteins | sample 1587751 | NCBI WGS metagenome assembly OIWV01 (sample SAMEA3888913, study PRJEB22519) | human gut metagenome | biome: human gut; feature: human-associated habitat; material: faeces | place: Denmark | collected 2010
TGGGCATAGTGATACCCATTATCTTAAAGATAACGTACCACACTTTCTCTCAGCGGAACCAGGGGCTGCATGAATCGACCCAAATATGTCATGAACCGACCGAAGAGGACTTTAAATGGCTCAATGCGGTTCAATAGCAAGTATTCCTTGAAAAAGTCTTTCCGGTATTATATTCTATTATTATGTCCTATAAAAGTTAGTTACAAAGTATACACACAGAAAGGTTTCTATATGTGGATTGCAGATCATTGGAAAGATTATGAAGTGCTGGATACTTCCAGCGGAGAAAAGTTAGAGCGTTGGGGAGATTATATTCTGGTGCGTCCGGATCCCCAGGTCATCTGGAAGACGCCCCACGATCATAAGGGCTGGAAGCAGAAGAACGGTCATTACCACAGAAGTGCCAAGGGCGGCGGAGAATGGGAGTTCTTCCATCTGCCGGATGAATGGGCGATCCATTACACCCTGCCTTTTCAGAAGGAAGCCTCCGGTAAGGCTGATCCTCTGACCTTCCATCTGAAGCCCTTCAGCTTCAAGCATACCGGTCTGTTCCCGGAGCAGGCGGTGAACTGGGACTGGTTCTCCGGTCTGATCCATGAGGCAGGCCGCCCCGTGAAGGTGCTGAACCTCTTCGCTTACACCGGCGGTGCCACTGTATCCGCCGCAGCTGCGGGAGCTGCTGTGACCCATGTGGATGCGTCCAAGGGTATGGTCGGCTGGGCAAAGGAGAATGCTGCTGCCAGCGGGCTTGCCGATGCTCCTATCCGCTGGCTGGTGGACGACTGTATGAAGTTCGTAGAGCGTGAGATCCGCCGGGGCAACAAATACGACGGCATCATCATGGATCCTCCTTCCTACGGCAGAGGACCCAAGGGCGAGATCTGGAAAATAGAAGATAATATCTGGGATTTCGTAGGACTGACCGCACAGCTTTTATCCGATGATGCGCTGTTCTTCCTGATCAATTCGTACACTACAGGATTGCAGCCCACCGTGCTGTCCTATATGATGAATTCCACCCTGACGAAAAAGTTCGGCGGTCATGTGGAAGCCGAAGAGATCGGCCTCCCCGTCACCGAGAGCGGTCTGGTACTGCCCTGCGGCGCTTCCGGGCGCTGGCAGCGAAAGTGATCTGACTAGCATCATAAGCCTAATCAAAAAGGAGCCTCTGGTCGAGGCTCCTTCTTGATCACAGCCAAAGTCAGCAACTATCGCCTGATGATTGAATTCCAAATATGGTGCGTTTTTACTCCTCTGTTTCAATCTCCAATCTCTGAAGAATGTCTCTCACAATACCAGCATCCTCAATCAGAGAAATTCCAAAACACTTTTTTCCTGCATCTTTTAAGGAGGCTCCTATATGATAAACATTTTTCTTATCCAAGATTAAAAAGCGATCATGAAATACTTTCGTGTACCGCACTTCCAGTAAAGGATACTGGCTGTTGAAATTATTAACATCTTCTTGAGATAACTTGGTTCTTTTCAATGTATACATCACAACAGTCACATTTTCATTCTTTTTTGTGAGAAGATTCAGCGTTCCTATATCCACATAGCCATCAATTAAAACGATTTCCTTTTCCGCTTTTTGAATCAGGCTAACAATTAGGCTAAAAGCATCAAATATCTGATCCAATTTTTCATCCGTTTGCTTTTGATATTCCAGTTGTTTTAACTCCACATTACTGATACGCTCAAAAAGCAAGGCGTTATTAGCAATAAATCTCCTCATTTCCACGAATGTACGCATAATACCAATGCTTACCTTAATCGCCACTTCGCTATGTAGAACACTCGCCAACATAGAGATTCCCTGTTCTGTAAATACATAAGGAAGAGTCCTACGACCACCATAATTATTTTCGTCCTGCGCAAAACTTGAAATGCCAGTTTGGCATCTCAAGTTCTGATACTCCTCTTTCGTGAGCTGAAAACGAAAATCTTCTGGAAATCTACTAATATTTCTTTTTACTGCTCTATTCAATGCCCCTGTCTCTACTTGGTAAAGAATGGCAAGATCACTATCCAACATGACTTGCTTATCTCTAATAACATAAATCATTTTTTCAATCGACGGTCGAGTGATTTCAACTAAATCATTTGTAATACCATCCGTCTTTTTCGCTTCTGGTTTAATTTCTATCATAAATTCTCCCTATAACATTTACACGATATCCCGATACCGTACCTTGCCATTATGTTTGGAATGCCTTTCCCATAGAATTCCTTCCTGTGTTTGTTATAACCGCAGGATCAGACATTCCATGTTTATGAGATTATAGTAACAAAAGCAGACATACCTATGTCCCATACAAAGTACGTATATCGCGGTCAAAACCCCGCTGTTATTTTAGAATGTTGTAAATTTGGAATAAAAGCATGGACTTTCCGACTCGCTATTCAGAACTTCACAAGATATCTGTAGAAATAGAAAACTTCTATGCTTTGTGCACATTCTAGCATAGAAGTCTTCTGCTGGCAAGGGGTATGCTATTATCAAATATTTGTAATGCAAAACCAGATTTGTCACCTATCTTTCACTTCTGATCACAACACGAATTTTCTTAACACCGGAATCTTCCGAAGCACCCATGCGGTAGCCGTTGCCAGTGCCAGCACTACCAGGCAGAATGCAGCCAGCAGCAAAATCAATACCGCTTGTCCCGCGGCTACAGACTGCACACCGCATTGTTCCAACACCGTAAAGGGTGTGATCTTCACGAATTTATACAACAGGTTCACATACACCGGATGTACCAGGTATACGGCAAAGCTCAAGGCTCCCGCCTCCTGCCAGGGGAGCCGGTGTTTTTTAATACTCCCATTCCATCCTGCAGCGAACAGAAGCACTGCAAGCAGTACTGTAAACGGGTAATTGTATGCCATCTGAATGGAGAATCCCGCAAGTGTTCTGCTCAGGATCATTCCAAGAGCCAGAACCGCTACTGCAACTGTCAGCCATACATTCCTTCCCTTGTCCACACATACTTCTCTCACCGCGAAGAAATATCCACACAGATAATACAGGAAATACACACCGCCATCCGGCAATACCGGAATACTGTTGACATCCAGTACCTTATTCAGAAACGGTGCCACACTGCTTCCTAAGAAGATCACTGCCATCACTGCAGCAACACCCCACACCGGCAGCACACGCAGCACTTTTTTCAGAAGCGGCGTGATCAGATATAAAAACAAGATCAGATACAGATACCACATATGGGACCAGGTATGTCCCGTCAGAGTCATCTTCAGTGCCTCCGGGATCATCATGATCCGGAAGGTCCGCTCCGTCACTACCAGCTCGGAAGCTGCATACGGAACGCCGAATAGGAGGATCGCCAGTGCAATCCTCCTACAATATTTTTTAATCATGACCGGATAAGTCAATGTACGTTCCGGATTCAGGAACAAATATCCCGAGATCAATAAAAATATAGGAACACACCAGGTCACCAGATCCATAACTGACAGCAATAATGACCGGTATTCCGGCACTATCGACGCATCTGTCACATCTGTCGCACCTGTCAGTACATGCATCAGCACCACTGCACAGGTTGCCAGTACCCGAAGCACGTCCAGGAACTGCTTCCTGGGTCCGGATAAGCCGTTTGTCATGTCTCTCCCATCTCCTCCATCAGGCGCATGCCTGCAGTATCTGTCACAGGAAGGGAGAATACTATGCTTTGTGCTTTACTCTCCAGTCCTGCTTTTTCCATTATAGCACGCATGATGGAATTTTTCTGCTCACTTCTTACCACAATGAACAACATTTCTTTTTCCGGCACCAGTGTCACGCCCAGAAACTGCTGTGCATTCTCTGTTCCGGTGCCCTTGGCATGGATGACTGTGCCGCCTGCCGCATGTACTTCTCTCGCTGCATCCATGACCAGTTCCGTATATCCATGATTGGCTATCACTACCAGAAGCTCATTCTTCGTCTCTTTCAATGTGGACTCCTCTCCTTTTACGAATTCCTGCCCGCAGGTCAGGTAATTCAATGCTTTCTTGCCACCGACACTGCTCACGGGAATGATAAATGCGATTCCCATTCCCGGGAGATCGATCTGCATTTTCTTACGCAGAGCAGCCTTGATCTGCCGCCAGGCAGCATCTGTGACGAGATGGAACAATACGCTCTTCTCCATGCCGTCCAGTCCAAAATAATCTAAGATCTCATTCGCCGCGGTTCCCATGCCGACGGTAACACTGCCGACCTGTGCGCCTTTTTCTTTATAGCATTCCACGAATTTCCTCGTCAGCTGACGATTGGTGATGGTGACCATCATATATAATTCACTCATGGGCACACCTCCTACAGTTCAATGATGGCATTCTCATCCAAAGCACCAAATGCATCCGCCGCACCGACAAATACGCCTGCACCGCTCTTTGGCTGCTTTAACTGATATACCATTCCCAATATCTGGATCGTGATCAGCGGTGTCATGGCTACCATTGCTACCACACCGAAAGCATCTGCGACTAAATTGCCGCCCACCGCCACACAGGCGCCCTGCGCTAACGGCAGTAAAAAGGTAGCTGTCATGGGACCGCTCGCCACACCGCCGGAGTCGAAGGCGATCGCTGTGAATATCTTCGGTACAAAAAAGGATAGTCCGATCGCCACACCATAGCCCGGGATCAAAAACCATAGAATCGGGATCCCCGTCAGCACGCGGATCATCGCCAGTGCTACGGATAAGGATACGCCCACGGAAAGAGAAACACCCATGGATCCGGCAGAGATGGCACCGTCCGTCAGCTCCTCTACCTGATGATTCAGTACATAGACCGCGGGCTCCGCTTTTACGATAAAGTAACCGATCAGTGCTCCCACCGGCACCAGTACCCACCTGTAGGATCTGGCTGCCATGACCTGACCGAGGTAATTACCGGCAGGCATAAAGCCCACATTTGCGCCGGTCAGGAACAGTACCAGACCAATATAAGTATAGATCAGACCGATCAGAATCTTCGCCAGTGTCTTCCCCGACAGCCGCAGGGCAAATATCTGGAACAGACCGAAAAACAATACAATGGGAAGTAATGAGAGTGCGATCTCTTTCATATAATCCGGAATCCCATGAGCAAAAAGCTGCGCCAGTTCTACGGAATCAGAGATCTCCGGGATCGCCACCGGCTGGTAATCCGCATTGGTCGGCTTATAGATCAGTCCCAGCACCATGACCGCCAGGATCGGGCCGATGGAGCACAGTGCTACCAGACCGAAGCTGTCGTCCGCCGCATGGTGGTCATTACGGATGGACGCAATACCGACACCTAGAGCCATGATAAAAGGAACGGTCATGGGTCCCGTGGTCACACCTCCGGAATCAAACGCCACTGCCCGGAAGTTCTCCGGTACGAAAAATGCAAGAACGAACACTACTATGTAGAAAAAGGTCAACAACGGCGGCAGAGCCACACCGATCAACATACGCAGAAGGGCAATGACCAGGAAGATTCCAACCCCCACTGCCACTGCCAGGATCAGAGTCATGTTCGGAACCGAAGGCACCTGTGTCGCCAGCACCTGCAAGTCAGGCTCGGAAATGGTGATCACCACTCCCAACAGAAAAGATAACACTACGATCAGCAGAATGTTTTTACTCTGGGTCATTCTGGCACCCACTTTTTCTCCCATGGGGGTCATGGACATCTCCGCACCCAGGGTGAAAAACATCATACCGGCCATGACCATCACCGCCCCCACCAGAAAGCATAGCAGGATACTGGAGGTAATGGGGGCTATGGTAAAGCTTAATATGATCACGATCCCTACTACCGGCAGGACCGCCTTCAAGGATTCTGCAAATTTTTGCCGGATCTTTGGATTTAATAACTTCAATATTGGTCTTTCCTTTCTTTATGTTTTCTTTATCTTAACATGAAGCAAAGACCCGATCCTACCGTTTTTCGTGAATTTATAAAATTTTCACGGGGTCTTAACGCAATCTTTATGCAGACAGCTCCCGGTCCTGCCCAGACTGCTTTTTCACAAATTTATAGGCCCAGACATCCACCACGATCACAAACAGGAAAAAGAAAACGAAGATCCAGTCCGCATCCAGAGACAATGCGGAATCATAGATACCGTGTTCGATCATCGGCATGAACACGCTGAGCTTCAGGTAGCGTTTCCTGCGTTTTTTATTGCCTGCAAGTTCTGCCTCCTTCGCCACACCGAAGAAATATCCCATGATCACGCCATCGATGGCATGGGAAGGCACGGACAGCAGGGCTCTGGTCACTGCCGTCCCAATGTCACCTTCCAGACAATACAGAACATTTTCAATGGCTGCAAATCCCAATGCCGAAGTCACGCAGTACACGATGGCATCGAATTTATAATTAAATGCCGGATGCTTCCATGCCGCCCATTTGGCCGCCTGCATCTTGCAAAGTTCCTCGATCAGTGCCACCCCGATAAAATTATCCAGGATCACGTAACACAGCGTATCTGCATCCATAAATACCAGAAATACTTCATCCAGAATGATTTCCAGTATCATGGCGGGGATCACAGACAATACACCAAACAGGAATATTTTCCACAATAATCCCCCCGGCTCCTTCTCCACCTTATCCTGTCTATAGATCCATACCACCAGTGCGATGGCCGGCAATAGTGCCCATCCTGTCAGAAACATAACCTATTCCTCTCCTGTCCACATAGACGGTCCGCCCTTTCAGGACCGCCGCCATACTACATTTTAATCTAATGTTTTTCCTGATGTCAACCTAACGAAAGTATATGTTCCTATTTTTTGTGTCTTGGATTTTCCTGAGGATACCTGCCTTTTGCCGTAGCTTTAGGGGAAAATATACCGGTTTTCATATATCCTTAACTACTTCTTTACACCTTGCATTGCAAAGTAATGGTACTATAGTTATAATAAATTTACAAAACGACTAACAATATTTCATGGAGGATCACACCGTGTTCCGATCACTTTCCGATAAAAAATCACCGCGGAAAAGCTTCCGCTTAAAACCACCCTTTACCAGACACGCCATCAGTATCCTGATCTGTGCCGCCTGCATGCTGTGCGCCACTCTTGCCTCTTTTTTATATCAGCATATAGTACCGGACAACCATGCCAATGTAGCACTGTTCTACATTCTGGCACTGGTGATCATCGCCAGATGGACGGTGGGCTACGGCTACGGCATTGCCTGCACCCTTTTTTCCGTAATAGCGATCAATTATCTGTTCACCTATCCGTATTATAAGCTTAATTTCTCACTGACCGGCTACCCTATCACCTTCCTGCTGATGAGTGGGATCACTCTGATCCTGTGTACCATGACCTCCCATATGACCATCCAGTCCGAGATGATCGCAGAGCGGGAAAAGCGGCTGGCAGAGGCCGAAATGGAAAAGATGCGTGCAAATCTACTGCGCGCCATCTCCCACGATCTGCGCACGCCGCTCACCGGCATCATCGGCAACAGCTCCCTGTTTCTGGAAAGTCAGAACGATCTAAGCTCCACCGAACAGCGTACGATCATGACCAATATCTATGAGGATTCCAACTGGCTGTTGAATATGGTGGAAAATCTGCTGTCCGTCACTCGTATCCAGGGAGACAGCTTAAGCATCAATACCACAGAGGAACCGGTGGAGGAAGTGGTGGGAGAAGCTTTGGAGAAACTGAAAAAACGCTATCCCGATGCCGCCATCCGGGTCAAGATCCCCGAGGAATTTCTGATGATCCCCATGGATGCGGTGCTGATCGAGCAGGTCACCATCAATCTGCTGGAAAACGCCATCGTTCATTCCGGAAGTATCCTGCCCATTGATTTCATCGTGGAGGATCATCCGGAGCATGTATCTTTTATTGTGAGAGACTACGGAAAAGGATTGTCGGAAGAAAAATTACAGAATCTGTTCGAGACGGGTACCTACAACAATTCCCAGAGCTCGGATTCCCGCAAGGGCATGGGTATCGGTCTATCCATCTGCAAGACCATCATCACCGCCCATCACGGAACGCTGAGTGGCCGGAATCATGCGGATGGCGCGGAATTCTGTTTCACACTGCCCAAGGTGGGAGTTGTCGCTTCAGAAAAATAAGTGTACTCTCAGCCACATAAGACAGAACTCTTGAAAATACCGGAAAGGATATGGATCACAGATATGAATAAGATCAAAGTTCTCTTAATCGAAGACGATAGAAGTATCAGTAATTTCATCACCGCTACCATGGACCGGGAAGGCTACAAGATCATGCATGCCTTAAACGGCAGAGAGGGACTGAGTCTCAGCACTTCTTTCTGCCCCAATGTGATCCTGTTAGATTTAGGGCTGCCGGACATGGACGGGCTGGAGGTATTACAGAAACTCCGTTCCTGGAGCGATGTTCCGGTGATCATCATATCTGCCCGCACCAAGGAGCAGGAGAAGGTCTCCGCTCTGGATCTGGGGGCGGATGATTATATCACAAAACCTTTCGGCACCGGCGAGCTCATGGCAAGGATCCGCACTTCTCTGCGGCACAGCCACGCCCAGACTCCCGGTCATGTATATAAGGCACTGGATCTGGAGATTGATTTCGAGAAACGACTGATCCGCCTGCGGGGCGAAGAGGTACATCTGACCCAGATCGAATACCAGCTGCTTACACTTTTAGCGGAAAATTCCGGCAGAGTTCTGACCTACAGCTATATCATGAATGCCATCTGGGGTCCCTATATGGACAATAATAATCAGATCCTCCGGGTCAACATGGCGAACATCCGCAGAAAGCTGGAGCAGAATCCCGCACAGCCCCAGTATGTATTCACAGAGATCGGCGTAGGCTATCGGATGCGTGAGAACGAGAACGGTGGGACTGTATAAACAAAAATACAATTCCCGACACTGCCTCCAGCAAAATGAGTACCGTCCCTCTGTCCAGTGCCTTCCAGACGCTGTCCAGGGTATCCATCCGGCCCAGAATGTCTATGTAAAAGAAATCCAGATAGATGACCGCCGGTGAGATCACACATCCCGGATGCAGTACCGTCCGCTCCATGAGCAGACGGTACATTTCCACTGCCAGAAATATTACATTCAGGGCATAGCCCGCACAAAGCTGATTGTTCAAAAACGGTCCCAGGGAGCTGAGTTCCATACCAAGGGGAACACTTCCTGCCCGGACCATTCCGAAGCTTAAATACATGATTCCAACACTCCACAATAGCATCGCAAGGGATGCTATTCCAAGTCCTCTGCTTAATTGACTGGAGGGAATCATTTTCACATCCTCTTCCTTTCCGAAATACCGGTATACAAGCCACAGCATCGTCAGCGTCCCCGCCATGGAGATTCCGGCCACCTGGCAGGCAATATCTCTTCCCCCAAACAACCCTCTTCCGGAAAATAAACAGATCCCGATGACACAGTGATAGATCAAAAGCCCCAGCACGATCAGATACAGGAGCCTCTTTTCACGTTTCCGCTGCTCCTGGAGCTTTGCCAGTCTCACGACTTCCGTCACAGCCTCCTCCCGGTCTCCCGCCCGCTCTCCGGTCACAATGTCCTGAATCGGCAGTTCCAACAGATGGGACAGGGACTCCAATACGCCGATATCCGGAAAACTTTCTCCATTCTCCCACCGGGATACCGCTTTGTTGGTCACCCCTAACATCCTTCCCAGTTCACTCTGGGTATAATTTTTGCATTGTCTGGCTTCCCGGATCAGATTGCCCGTTTTCTTTTTATCCATACTAATCCCTATACCTTTCTGTACTCTACAAACTCTCAGGTGCTTTAGCACCTTTGCTTTAGCACCCTTGCTTTAGCACCTTTGCTTTAGCACCGTATGCCGGCCGATCTGTACCCTTATGGTAACAATCCTTTGGAAAATGCGCAATCCATTGTAACGAGACTGCCTGTTTTCTGTGATTTTTGCGCAAAAAATTCCCCTCGGCGAGGGGGAGTATACCGAGGGGGATAGAGAGAAAAGTATATTTTTGAAAGAGGCGGGTTCCTTTTTCAATTATTATAATAGCGTAATTTTTTAATATTTACTGCTGTTTTTATAGCTTGTTTATGTTGAAAGTACTGTTTTTTTGTGGTATTCTGATTGTATCAATGTCAGTAGATTTAAAAAGTGAAGGAGCAGCTATGGATATCACAACGAAAAAAGGTAAACAGGGTAGAAAAGATATTGACCGGATCACCGTGGAAAAAGGCCGCAGAGGTGATTTTTCTCCCCTACAGCCCGATCATTATCACAGCTTTTATGAAATTTTTTATCTCTGGTCGGGAAGCTGCCGTTTCCTGTTAAAAGATACAGTCTATCAAATGGAAGCCGGAGATCTGGTCTTCATTGCTCCGGGAGAGCTGCATCACTCTCTGTATTCCGAAGGAGAGATCTGTGAGATCGTGATGATTTATTTCAAAGAAGAATATCTGCACCTCGAAGCTTCCGCCAGACCCACTCTTCAATCCTTTATGGGCAGCGTCCCCGCGGTATACCAGGAGTATCTGCACTCTCTGCTGACCCGAATGCTCACTGAGAATTCCAGGTTCGATGAATACTCTGAGCATTTTGAGCGGTGCTATCTGGAAGAACTTCTGCTCATGCTGATGCGACATTCCGTCATGAATGAGAAGGAGCCGGATCTTCTGAACTCCCGGGATGCGGACATCCTGCTTGCCACAAGATACATTTACAACAACTTCCGCAAGCCCCTGACACTGGAAGAGGTCTCCTCCGTGGCTTCCCTAAGCCCCACCTATTTCAGTAAAAAATTCAAGCTGATCACCGGTATGGGCTTCAAGGAATATTTAAACTATGTACGGCTCAAACACGCCCAGACGGCGCTTCTTACCACCAACAGTTCCATCACGGATATTGCTTTGGAATACGGCTTCAATGACAGCAACTATTTTAAGGACCTGTTCAAAAAAGTATACGGAAAATCTCCTCGGGAATATCGGAAAAATCCTGATTGACGCCAGATCTACCGTGCGTCTTCCTCAAGGAATCTTCTCCAGAAGTCCTCTTCCTCTGCATGCGGAACTTCTTCCCCCTCTGCGAAGCTCTGTAAATAATTTAACACCTTCTGGTACTGGGAAGGATCCGTAAATTCCATACGCCACAGATCCTCTCCTTCCTGTCCTTCGGTGAATTTCTTACACCAGATGCCATCTTCGCTAAAGCAGGTGATATACCAGGTCTTAGGGTCACTGCCCTCTTCCGTGGTTTTCACACTCTGGGCCAGGATACTATCCACCTCATCCGGCTCTTCTGCCGTCTCCGACATACCTGTCAGTTTCTCTTCCAGCCGTTCTACCTTTTCCTTTTCGATTTTTTCCTCCAGCGCCGCCCGGATGGCATCCTGCACACTGTCGAATTTCTCTAAGAAATGATCCCACTCCTTGATCGTAAATTCTTGATTGCCGATCTGGAACTTGGTATCCGTGTCTCCGTTCTGAAGCTTGTCGTAGATCTCCTGCATCTTCTCTTTGATCTGTGCCATGAGACTTAAATCCTCTTTTCCCGGCTCTCCGGCCGTCCCGGAAGGATCCGTTCCCGCTGCCTTGTCCGTGTCGGCGGTCTCCGATGCTTCCTCACTGTTATCCACATCATCGCCGTTCTCCATGTCATCCAGTTCTTTCTTCATCTGCTGGATCTTGTTATCCTTTGCCAGCGCCTCCAGGATCCGTTTCACATCCTCCGGCCTGAACATGCCGATGGCCTTGGACAGGGCATCAATGTTGTCCCGGTTCACCAGCAGGCTTCCGCCGCCGGACAACGGAATATTAATGCAATCCTCTTTATTGGTGGTATCCCCCAGTGTCAGGCGGTTGTGCTCATAATCACAGACGAAGGTCACCCCGTTGTATTCAATGACGCCGTCCTCAGCCATTTCTCCATAGGGCACCTTGTCCTTTCCCTCGATATGGCGGGCCAGCTGTACGCCGCGGGTCACCGGAGTCTTCACGGTGTTGTCTTCTTTTGCCAATTCCTCAATGCTCTCCGCGAAACGGGATTCTGTCGTCTCCGTCGCACTTCCCTGCGCACTCTGTACATCCCCTGCATTTACTCGCTTCTGTGCCTCATACACAAATGTCCTTCCGTAGCCGATTCCTGTTATTGCCATA
>OIWV01002840.1_pt1 | contig 12039 bp, 5 predicted proteins | sample 1587751 | NCBI WGS metagenome assembly OIWV01 (sample SAMEA3888913, study PRJEB22519) | human gut metagenome | biome: human gut; feature: human-associated habitat; material: faeces | place: Denmark | collected 2010
GACAAAAAATCAAAAATCAGTAGCTGATAAGGTTGAAGCAGGGAAGGCATACACACTGAAAGAGGCTTCAGAGCTGGTAAAGGAAATCACCACTACCAAGTTTGACGCTTCTCTCGATATTGATGTACGCTTGGGCGTTGACCCGCGTAAGGCTAACCAGATGGTTCGTGGCGTGGTTTCACTGCCTGCCGGAACTGGTAAGGTAACACGCGTGCTCGCTCTCTGTACTCCTGATCAGGAAGCTGCCGCTAAAGAGGCAGGTGCCGACTACGTAGGTCTTGACGAGTATATCGAGAAGATCAAGGGTGGTTGGACAGATATCGACGTTATAATCACAATGCCTTCTTGCATGGGTAAGATTGGTCCTATCGGCCGTATTCTCGGTCCTCGTGGATTGATGCCTAACCCTAAGAGCGGTACTGTAACTATGGACGTTGCTAAGGCAGTTAAGGAAGTAAAGCAGGGTAAGATTGACTTTAAGGTTGATAAGGCTGGTATCGTCCACACATCAATCGGTAAGGTAAGCTTCACTCCGGAGCAGATCTATCAGAATGCTAAGGAGTTCATCGCTACCATTATCAAGCTCAAGCCTGCTGCTGCTAAAGGTACATACATCAAGAGTATCTTTATTTCGAGCACTATGAGTAAGGGTATCAAGGTTGATCCTAAATCAGTTGAGTAACTCTAAAAGTTTTGTAAAATGAAGAAAGAAGTAAAAGATACTATTATTGCTGAGCTCGGTGCGAAGTTGAAGGAATATCCTCACTTCTACCTCGTAGACCTCGCTGGTCTCAACGCCGAGGCTACAAGCAACCTGCGTCGCAAGTGCTTCAAGAACGAGATCAAGATGATCGTCGTTAAGAACAGTCTCCTCCGTGAGGCTTTCCAGGCATCAGACGTAGATTTCGAGCCGATGTATGGCGCACTTAAGGGTACTACAGCTGTGATGTTCTGCAACACTGCAAACGTACCAGCAAAGCTGCTTAAGGATTACAAGAAAGAGGGCGTACCTGCACTCAAGGCTGCTTATGCTGAAGAGACAATCTTCGGTGCTGACCAGCTCGAGGCACTTGTAGCTCTCAAGAGCAAGAGCGAGGTTATCGCAGATATCGTGGCATTGCTGCAGTCTCCTGCAAAGAACGTTGTTTCTGCTCTTCAGTCAGGCGCAAACACTATTCACGGTGTGCTTAAGACTTTGGGCGAGCGTCCTGAATAATTCAACTCCAAGTCACAAAACATTAACATTAAAAACAATTAAAATTTAAAATAAAATGGCAGATATTAAAGCTATTGCTGAAGAATTGGTAAATCTTACAGTAAAGGAAGTAAATGAGTTGGCAACAGTCCTCAAGGACGAGTATGGTATTGAGCCTGCTGCTGCAGCTGTAGCTGTAGCTGCTGGTCCTGCTGCTGCAGGCGAGGCTGCTGAGGAGAAGACATCTTTCGATGTTGTCCTCGCTGAGGTAGGTGCTGCAAAGCTCCAGGTTGTAAAGGCAGTTAAGGAAGCTTGCGGTCTTGGCTTGAAGGAAGCTAAGGACCTCGTAGACGCTGCTCCTGCTAAGATCAAGGAAGGTCTCTCTAAGGAAGAGGCTGAGAACTTGAAGAAGGCTATCGAGGAGTCAGGTGCTAAGGTAGAGCTCAAGTAATAACAGCTTACAATTCAAATGTCGGGTTTAACGCTGCTAAGCAGTATTTAGGAAAGGTTAACCCGATATTTTAAAATTAGCAAATATGGTTAGGATCTTCCAAGTAGGTGGGTCCTAACCTTTTTGTGTCTTTCCGCTTATTTAGATTTTTTATCACCCATAATAACTTCTGATGGCTTCAAAAATTGTTGATAACAGAGTAAATTTTGCCAGCGTCCATAATCCGTTGCCTTACCCGGATTTTCTCGATGTGCAGTTAAAGTCTTTCAAGGATTTCTTACAGTTGGACACTCCGCCTGAGGAACGCAAGAATGACGGTTTGTATAAGGTGTTCGCCGAGAACTTCCCTATCACCGACACACGCAACAATTTCGTTCTTGAGTTCTTGGATTACTATATCGACCCGCCTCGCTACTCAATAGACGAGTGTCTCGAGCGCGGCCTTACATATAGCGTACCTTTAAAGGCTAAGATGAAACTTTACTGTACCGATCCTGACCACGAGGACTTCGGCACATTCATCCAGGACGTATTCCTTGGCACAATCCCTTATATGACAGCCAATGGCACCTTCGTAATCAACGGTGCCGAGCGCGTTGTCGTTTCGCAGTTGCACCGTTCGCCGGGCGTATTCTTCGGCCAGGGTGTACATGCCAACGGCAATGTGCTTTATTCGGCACGTATCATCCCGTTCAAGGGCTCATGGATTGAGTTTGCCACCGACATCAACAACGTGATGTATGCCTATATCGACCGTAAGAAGAAGTTGCCAGTTACAACTCTTCTGCGTGCCATGGGCTACGAGCAGGATAAGGACATCCTCCAGATATTCGACCTTGCCGAGGAAATGAAGGTCAACAAGAAGAATATGAAGGCTGCCATCGGCCGCAAGCTCGCTGCACGTGTATTGAAGTCGTGGAACGAGGACTTCGTTGACGAGGACACCGGCGAGGTAGTTTCTATCGAGCGCAACGAGGTGATTATGGAGCGTGAGACAGAGCTTACCGAGGACAACGTAGATGAAATCCTCGAGTCGGGCGCATCGTCTATACTCCTCCACAAGGATGCCGAGGCTGCCAACAAGTATGCCATCATCTTCAACACTCTTGCTAAGGACCCGTCTAACTCGGAGAAGGAAGCTGTGCTTTACATCTATCGCCAGCTGCGCAACGCCGACCCAGCCGACGACGCTTCGGCTCGCGAGGTGTTCCAGAACCTCTTCTTCTCGGACAAGCGCTACGATCTTGGCGAGGTAGGCCGCTACCGTATCAACAAGAAGCTCGGTCTCGACACCGACTCTGACGTACGCGTTCTTACTAAGGATGATGTCATCGAGATTATCAAGTATCTTATCCAGCTGGTCAACTCTAACGCTACTGTCGACGATATCGACCACCTCTCTAACCGTCGTGTTCGTACCGTTGGCGAGCAGTTGAGCAACCAGTTCTCTATAGGTCTGGCACGTATGAGCCGCACTATCCGCGAGCGCATGAACGTACGCGACAACGAGGTGTTCCAGCCAACCGACCTTATCAACGCCAAGACTATATCAAGCGTTGTAAGCTCGTTCTTCGGCACCAACCCTCTGTCTCAGTTCATGGACCAGACCAACCCGCTTGCCGAGGTAACTCACAAGCGTCGTCTCTCAGCCCTTGGTCCTGGTGGTCTTTCGCGTGAGCGCGCAGGCTTCGAGGTTCGAGACGTTCACTACACACACTATGGTCGTTTGTGTCCTATCGAGAGCCCTGAGGGTCCTAACATCGGTCTTATCTCTTCTCTCTGTGTGTATGCCACAATCAACGAGCTTGGCTTTATCTCCACTCCATACCGTAAGGTTAAGGACTCTATCGTAGACCTCGACAACAACGACGTTGTCTACCTCACCGCTGAGGAGGAGGAGAACCACGTTATCGGTCAGGGCAACGCTCCGTTGCGTGAGGATGGCTCGTTCATCCGCGACTACGTTAAGTGCCGTCAGAACGCCGAGTTCCCGGTAGTGCCTCCTTCAGAGGTAGACCTTATGGACGTGTCGCCGCAGCAGATTGCATCTGTATCTGCAGGCCTTATCCCGTTCTTGGAGCACGACGACGGTCACCGTGCGCTCATGGGATGTAACATGATGCGCCAGGCAGTGCCATTGCTTCACAACGACGCGCCTATCGTAGGTACAGGTCTTGAGAAGCAGGTGTGCGAGGACTCTCGTACAATGATTACTGCCGAGGGCGAGGGTGTTATCGAGTATGTAGACGCTACAACCATCCGCATCCTCTACGATCGTACAGACGACGAGGAGTTTGTAAGCTTCGAGCCGGCTCTCAAGGAGTACCGCATACCTAAGTTCCGTCGCACCAACCAGAACATGACCATCGACTTGCGTCCTATCTGCAACAAGGGTCAGCGTGTCAAGAAGGGCGACATCCTTACCGAGGGTTACGCTACAGAGAACGGCGAGCTCGCACTGGGCCGCAACCTTCTCGTTGCCTACATGCCTTGGAAGGGTTACAACTACGAGGATGCCATCGTGCTTTCGGAGCGTATGATTCGCGACGACGTGCTCACATCAGTACACGTAGACGAGTACTCGCTCGACGTGCGCGAGACAAAGCGTGGTCTTGAGGAGTTCACAAGCGATATACCTAACGTGTCTGAGGAAGCCACAAAGGACCTCGACGACAATGGTATCGTACGTATCGGTGCACGCATCGAGCCGGGCGACATCCTTATCGGTAAGATTTCGCCTAAGGGCGAGAGCGATCCTTCACCGGAGGAGAAGCTTCTGCGCGCCATCTTCGGCGACAAGGCAGGCGACGTTAAGGATTCTTCATTGAAGGCCAACCCGTCATTGAGCGGTGTCGTTATCGACAAGAAGCTCTTTGCTCGCGCTATCAAGACACGCGAGTCGAAGAAGCAGGACAAGGTGATACTCGCCAAGATTGACGAGGAGTACGAGGCAAAGAACGACGACTTGAAGGACATTCTCGTCGACAAGCTCCTTACCCTCACCGAGGGCAAGCCTTCACAGGGCATCAAGGACTACTCTGGCGCCGAGATCATAACAAAGGGCACCAAGTTCACAACTACAATGTTGAAGAACCTCGAGTACGACGGAATTCAGTCGAACGACTGGACCGGCGACGAGCACACCGACAAGCTCATCTCGAAGCTCATCATGAACTATATACGCAAGTACAAGCTTCTCGATGCCGAGCTCAAGCGCAAGAAGTTTGCCATCACCATCGGCGACGAGCTGCCTTCGGGCATCCTGCAGATGGCTAAGGTATACGTAGCCAAGAAGCGTAAGATTGGCGTAGGCGATAAGCTCGCCGGTCGTCATGGTAACAAGGGTATCGTTTCGAAGATCACACGTATGGAGGATATGCCGTTCCTCGAGGACGGACGTCCAGTCGACCTTGTGTTGAATCCTCTGGGTGTGCCTTCTCGAATGAACCTCGGTCAGATATTCGAGGCCATCCTCGGTGCTGCCGGCCGCAAGCTTGGCGTCAAGTTTGCCACACCTATCTTCGACGGTGCTCACCTTGAGGACCTCTCAGAGTGGACCGACAAGGCAGGTCTGCCTCACCTCTGCTCAACCCACCTCTACGATGGCGAGACAGGCGAGCGCTTCGACCAGCCGGCTACAGTGGGTGTAACCTACTTCTTGAAGCTCGGCCACATGGTAGAGGACAAGATGCACGCACGTTCAATCGGTCCGTACTCGCTCATCACACAGCAGCCACTTGGTGGTAAGGCACAGTTTGGTGGACAGCGTTTCGGAGAGATGGAGGTCTGGGCTATCGAGGCATTCGGTGCCAGCCACGTACTTCAGGAGATTCTGACAATCAAGTCGGACGACACCGTTGGCCGTTCAAAGGCTTACGAGGCTATCGTCAAGGGCGATCCAATGCCTACACCAGGTATACCAGAGTCGCTCAACGTGCTCTTGCACGAGCTCCGCGGTCTTGGTCTCAGCATCAAACTCGATTAATCCCGACATCCCTAAATTATAGAAATATATGGCTTTCAAGAAAGATACAAAAGTTAAGAATAATTTCACGAAGATTACCATCGGTCTTGCCTCTCCCGAGGAGATCCTGGAAAATTCGTTTGGCGAGGTGACAAAGCCTGAGACCATCAACTATCGTACTTACAAGCCCGAGCGCGACGGTCTGTTCTGCGAGCGCATCTTCGGTCCGACACGCGATTACGAGTGCGCCTGCGGCAAGTACAAGCGCATACGCTACAAGGGCATTGTGTGCGACCGATGCGGTGTTGAGGTCACTGAGAAGAAGGTACGTCGTGAGCGTAGCGGACACATCGAGCTCGTTGTGCCCGTGGCTCACATCTGGTACTTCCGTTCTTTGCCTAACAAGATAGGCTATTTGCTCGGTATGCCTACCAAGAAGCTCGACCAGGTTGTATACTACGAGAAGTACGTGGTAATACAGCCGGGTGCTCTTGAGGGACGCACCGACTCGGAGGGCCTCGAGCTCAACGGCTCGCACAAGATGGACCTCCTCTCTGAGGAAGAGTACATGGACATCATCGACAACAAGCTTGGTCCAAACAACGACGATCTCGATGATAGCGACCCAAACAAGTTCATCGCCAAGATGGGTGCCGAGGCTGTGTACGATCTTCTTGCCAACCTCGACCTCGACTCGCTGTCTTACGAGCTGCGCGACCGTGCCAACAACGACTCGTCGCAGCAGCGCAAGACCGAGGCCCTCAAGCGCCTGCAGGTGGTAGAGGCTTTCCGCGGCTCTAAGGACGTGAACCGTCCAGAGTGGATGATCATGAAGATTATCCCTGTTATCCCGCCAGAGCTTCGTCCGCTCGTTCCGCTGGACGGCGGCCGCTTTGCTACATCCGACCTCAACGACCTCTATCGTCGTGTAATCATACGTAACAACCGCTTGAAGCGTCTTGTTGAGATTAAGGCTCCGGAGGTTATCCTCCGCAACGAGAAGCGTATGCTCCAGGAGGCTGTCGACAGCCTCTTCGACAACTCTCGCAAGTCGAGCGCTGTAAAGAGCGACGCCAACCGTCCTCTCAAGTCGCTCTCCGACTCGCTCAAGGGTAAGCAGGGACGTTTCCGTCAGAACCTCCTCGGTAAGCGTGTCGACTATTCGGCACGTTCGGTTATCGTTGTAGGTCCTGAGCTTAAGATGGGCGAGTGCGGTCTGCCAAAGCTTATGGCAGCCGAGCTCTACAAGCCGTTCATCATCCGCAAGCTCATCGAGCGCGGCATCGTAAAGACCGTCAAGAGCGCCAAGAAGATAGTAGACCGCCGCGAGCCGGTGATCTGGGACATCCTCGAGAACGTTATGAAGGGCCACCCGGTTATGCTTAACCGTGCTCCGACACTTCACCGTCTCGGTATCCAGGCGTTCCAGCCTAAGCTTATCGAGGGCAAGGCCATCCAGCTCCACCCGTTGGCATGTACCGCGTTCAACGCCGACTTCGACGGTGACCAGATGGCTGTTCACCTCCCGTTGAGCAACGAGGCTATCCTCGAGGCACAGATATTGATGCTCCAGAGCCACAACATCCTTAACCCTGCCAATGGCGCGCCTGTAACAGTGCCGTCGCAGGATATGGTGCTTGGTCTCTACTACATCACCAAGATGCGTCCGGGCGCCAAGGGCGAGGGACTTACCTTCTACGGCGACGAGGAGGCTCTTATCGCCCACAACGAGGGCAAGTGCGACCTTCACGCCACCGTTAAGGTTATCGTAGACGACCTCGTTGACGGCAAGCCACAAAAGCGCATGGTAGAGACATCTGTTGGACGTGTTATCGTAAACCAGATTATACCGAAGGAAGTAGGCTTCTTCAACGACATCATCTCTAAGAAGACGCTCCGCGGACTCATCTCAAGCGTAATCAAGGCTGTGGGTATGGCACGCGCCTGCGAGTTCCTCGACGGTATCAAGAACCTCGGTTACCGCATGGCATACGTTGCTGGTCTGTCGTTCAACCTTGACGACATCATCATCCCGCCAGAAAAGAAGGAGATTGTAGACCGCGGTCAGGCAGAGGTTCGTGCTATTGAGGACAACTATAACATGGGCTTCATCACTGAGAACGAGCGATACAACCAGGTTATCGATACTTGGACCCACGTAAACAACGACCTTGCCAACATCCTTATGAAGGAGATGACAGAGGCCGACCAGGGATTCAACGCCGTGTTCATGATGCTCGACTCTGGAGCCCGTGGTTCTAAGGACCAGATCAAGCAGCTCTCTGGTATGCGTGGTCTTATGGCTAAGCCTATGAAGGCAGGTGCCGAGGGACACCAGATCATTGAGAACCCAATTATATCTAACTTTAAGGAAGGTATGTCAGTGCTCGAGTACTTCATCGCGTCGCACGGTGCCCGTAAGGGTCTTGCCGATACCGCTATGAAGACTGCCGACGCCGGTTACCTGACACGTCGTTTGGTTGACGTTTCGCACGATGTCATTATCTCAGAGGAAGACTGCGGTACTCTCCGCGGACTCGTTTGCACCGCTCTCAAGAACGGCGACGAGATTGTTTCTTCTCTCGGCGAGCGCATCCTCGGCCGTGTTTCGGTACACGACATCATCCATCCTACAACAGGCGAGATTCTCGTTCACGCCGGCGAGGAGATTACCGAGTCAGTGGCAAAGGCCATTGAGGATTCTCCAATCGAGAGCGTAGAGATTCGTTCGGTGCTCACTTGCGAGAGCAAGAAGGGCGTCTGCATGAAGTGTTACGGCCGCAACCTTGCCACACAGCGCATGGTTCAGCTCGGCGAGGCTGTCGGCGTTATTGCCGCACAGGCCATTGGCGAGCCGGGTACACAGCTTACCCTCCGTACGTTCCACGCAGGTGGTGTGGCTGGTAACGCAGCCGCCAACGCATCTATCACCGTCAAGAACGACTGTAAGCTCCACTTCGAGGACCTTCGCGTTGTGCCGTTCGTCGAGAACAATGGCGAGAAGGACGTCAACTGCCAGATGGTGGTAAGCCGTCTGTCGGAGGTACACTTCATCGACCCGCACACCGACATAACACTCGCTACACAGAACGTGCCTTACGGTTCTTCACTCTACTTCAAGGATGGCGACCTCGTTAAGAAGGGCGATCTCATCGCCAAGTGGGACCCGTTCAACGCCGTTATCGTTACCGAGTATGCAGGTACACTGCGTTTCAACGACGTTATCGAGGGCATCACATTCCGTGCCGAGACCGACGAAGCTACAGGTCTTACCGAGAAGATCATCACCGACTCTAAGGACAAGTCGAAGGTTCCTACCTGCGACGTGCTCGACAAGAATGGCGAAATCATCGGTACCTACAACTTCCCAGTGGGTGGCCACGTAGTATGCGAGGACGGACAGACCGTCAAGACCGGTACAACTCTTGTCAAGATTCCACGTGCCGCAGGTTCGGCAGGCGATATCACCGGTGGTCTTCCACGTGTTACCGAGCTGTTCGAGGCCCGCAACCCGTCTAACCCGGCTGTCGTTTCCGAAATCGACGGTGAGGTAACAATGGGTAAGGTTAAGCGTGGCAACCGCGAGATCATCGTTACATCTAAGACTGGCGACCAGCGCAAGTACCTCGTATCGCTCTCTAAGCAGATCCTGGTACAGGAGCACGACGCCGTACGTGCCGGCACTCCGCTGTCCGACGGTGTTATCACTCCGGGCGACATCCTCGCCATCAAGGGTCCTACCGCCGTACAGGAGTATATCGTAAACGAGGTTCAGGACGTATACCGTCTGCAGGGTGTGAAGATCAACGACAAGCACTTCGAGATTATCGTACGTCAGATGATGCGCAAGGTACGCATCGACGAGCCAGGCGATACCACATTCCTCGAGCAGGAGATGGTAGACAAGCTCGACTTCGCCGAGGAGAACGACCGTATATGGGGCAAGAAGTACGTAACCGACGCTGGCGACAGCGACGTGCTCAAGGTGGGTCAGATTGTTTCTGCCCGCAAGCTGCGCGACGAGAACTCAAGCCTCAAGCGCCGCGACTTGCGTCCGGTAGTAGTGCGCGACACTATCCCTGCCACATCTACACAGATTCTCCAGGGTATCACACGTGCTGCACTCCAGACCAAGAGCTTCATCTCGGCTGCTTCGTTCCAGGAGACAACCAAGGTGCTCAACGAGGCTGCTATCCGTGGTAAGGTAGACTACCTCGAGGGTATGAAGGAGAACGTTATCTCTGGTCACCTCATTCCGGCAGGTACAGGTCTTCGCCAGTGGGAGAAGATTGTTGTTGGCTCGAAGGAAGAGTACGACCGTATGCAGGCCAACCGCCGCAACGTTACCGATTTCTCTAACCAGCAGTCGGCAGAGTAAATGACAAGCAATTAGTGTATTGCCCCGGCAATACATTATAACATACTAAAAAACGGTTTATAAGTGTAAGAGCTTATAAACCGTTTTTCTGTTAAACCGTACGAAGTTCGTTCGGCAAATCGTACAACCTACAAATATTTGATTTTACATTAATAAAGAATCCCGATGAATAAGCCTTCCAAAAGCCTCAATCCCATAGTGTGGCTCACATACGTGCTGCTGTTGATGCTGCCTGAGATGCTGATGCTCAACACGCACACATGGTGGGACGCGCCAGTGTCCACCGCTTTCAATATAGTCTACTATGGTGTGTTTGCCTGGTGCATCTGTGCCTTGGCGTCGTTTGCGCGTCCTAAGGTAGAGCGTGCTGTGCATGTGCTGCTCCAGACAGTTGTGTCAGCCTACAGCCTAAGCAACGTGTTCTTGCTCGTGGCGTTCAACCGTCATTGGGATGCCTATATATTGCAGTTTCTTAATGAAACCAATTCGCGTGAGAGCTCGGAGTTCTTCTCCACCTACATAATGTCCCTCCCCTGCCTTCTGCTTGTAGCCGTGTATGCGCTCTTGTTTGCGGCAGAGGTTTGGCTTGCTCGTCGTGTAAGGCGTTGGCGCCTCTTTCCGGTGCGTCGCGTGCCGGCAGCGTTGGCTGGCGCCGTGTGCCTGATGGTGTTGGGGCATACCGCCTTCTACGGACCCGATGCCGAAGCCAACTACGACAGGGTTGCCGCGTGGCACACACCCATTAAGCGCAATGCCATGTGGAACATCTGGCAGTCGGTGCTTACGTACAGGGGTTTTCACGACGAGTTCTCGCGTTGCGCCAAGTCGCTGCAGCAATACAACGAGCCAGTGTCGTGCCGCGAGCGGCAAGCCGATGTGGTATTGATAGTGGGCGAGTCGTTCAACCGCCACCTCAGCAACTTGTACGATGGTGTATACAATACCAATCCACGCCTAAAGGCGCGCCAAGCCGACGGCAGCCTGTATGTGTTTAACGACGTGATAGCCTCGGACAATGGCACGACGCAAAACTTCAAGCAGTTTCTCTCGCCTACATCCGTCGACTCCAAGCTCGCCTGGTGCGACGCCCCCTTGTTTCCGTTGTTGCTTCGCAAGTGCGGTTACAACGTGGTTTTCTACAGCAACCAGTTTGCCGGAACCGAGATGGACAAGAAGTTTAATGCCTCTATGGGATTCTTCAATGCCCCCAACATCGTGCGCCACATCTTCGACCACCGCAACCAGCAAACCTACGATTACGACATGCAGCTCGTCGACGCCTATAAGCAAGACTAACCGAAGGTGGATGCGCCCAACCGCAACTTCATCATCCTCCATCTCTATGGCCAGCATGTCAAGTTTGCCGAGCGCTATCCCGCAGCCTTTGCCAAGTTTAAGGCAGCCGATGTAAAGAGCAAGCTGCCACTCGACGACGAGCAGCGCCAAGAGGTGGCCCATTATCTTAACGCTACCTACTACAACGACTATGTGGTGGACAGCATCATCAATATGTTTGCCAAGCGCAATGCCATTGTTTTGTACTTCTCCGACCATGCCGAGGAGGTGTACAACTTCAGGCTGCATGTGGGTCGCACTGATATGAAGACAGACGACAAGCGTGCGCTCCGACAGCAGCTCGACATCCCCTTCCTTATATACATGTCGCCGCGCTATGCCGCAACGCATGCCCAACAGGTGGAGCGGATAAGTCAGTCGGAAGACCGCCCATTTATGACTGACGACCTGCCGCAAGTGATATTCGACATCTTGGGGGTTAACACCCGGTACTATCAGCCGTCACGCAGTGTTATAAACAGCGGCTATAAGCCACGTCAGCATAGACTGCTGCAAGTAGACAGGATATATGATTAATTTTTTTAACCCCTCATTCTATCACTTTTTAGTGTGCCGATGTCCGTAACATACTGATTGTTAGTGCATAACTGGAGTGATAGGTTGCGCTCCCAGGCTTTCACCTGTCACGCATCTAACACTGATGGTAAGCGTATCCGCGATGCCACCTTGCACACATTCATTTATCATTATATCTT
>OIWV01002843.1_pt1 | contig 12028 bp, 9 predicted proteins | sample 1587751 | NCBI WGS metagenome assembly OIWV01 (sample SAMEA3888913, study PRJEB22519) | human gut metagenome | biome: human gut; feature: human-associated habitat; material: faeces | place: Denmark | collected 2010
CCGCCAATACCACGATCTTCATAAGCGTACCCTCACTTTTAGGCGGCACAGCGAAAAACGGCCCTGTGCCCCCATGATTTGATATATTATTATAGCACAGCGCCCCGCTGATTACAACCGATTTTGCCCGCCGGTGTGTAAACAAACAAAGAACGCCCCGGCACAGCCGCGGCGTTCTTTTGTTGTCTTTCCTATCGCAGCCAGTCGGGCTTCGCCCGCCCGTGTACGCCGGACACCAGCCCCATACAGGCAAACAGCATCACCAGCGATGAGCCGCCGTAGCTGATGAAGGGCAGCGTCAGTCCGATGACCGGCATCACGAACAGGCACATACCCACATTGATGATGACCTGAAAGATAATGACACTGGCCACGCCGATGCAGGCATAGCCCTCCAGCCGGGTCTTGGCGTGCCGCGCCACATACAGGCACCGCAGTATAATGGCCGTCAGCAGCGCCAGCGTCAGCAGGCAGCCCACCAGCCCCAGCTCCTCACCGATCACGGAGAAAATAAAATCCGTGTGCCGGTGCGGCAGGCTGGACGCCGCCTCGCTTTGGGTCTGCGTGCCGCGAAACAGCCCCTGCCCGAATATCCTTCCGCCGCCCAGTGTCAGCAGGCTCCGGGTCTGCTGCCAGCCGGTGTTCAGCGGGTCATAGCTGTGGTCGAACAGAACGATGAACCGGTTTTTCATGTAGGTATCCAGCAGGTCCAGGTCCCACATGGCGTAGAACAGCAGTCCCGCCGCGCCGCCGCCGATCAGGAACCACCGCAGCGCCACCCCCGCCACAAAACACATACACGCGAAGATGAACAGGAACACCAGCGCACTGCCCATGTCGGAGGATATCTTGTAGTACAGCGCAAAGATCACGCCGAAGTGTGCCGCCAGCATGACGATGGAGGAAATCGACCGCAGGTCCCGGTTCTCCTTCAGCCACGCCAGCTGTTTCGCCAGCACGATAATAAACGTCAGCTTCACGATCTCCGCCGGCTGCACCTTCACCGGCAGGAACGGGAACTCCAGCCATGCCTTGTTGCCGGTATCCCCGGCAATGCCGAGGGGCGTTGCCAGCAGCAGGATGAACACCACGCCCACCAGGAATATCCACTTCCAGTACTTCGCCAACTCGTTCAGATCCACCTGCGACACCACGATATACAGCACCGCCCCGATGCACAGCGCCGCCGCCTGTACCAGCACCAGCTTGCTGGTGTGCATATAGCGTGTGGCGCTGGCGATCATCAGTATGCCGAACAGCGACGTGCCGATGCACAGCGCCAGCAGGACCAGATCGGCCTGCCGGAACACGTCGTTAAAAAGCTCCCGTATCCGTCGCAGCATAGCGGCACCTCCCTTCCCTCGCATTTTCCCCGAACGGTGCATATCCCCGTTCCCGCATAGTGTACCACGATTTCCCCTCCCTGTAAACCACCATACTTCTATCAAAAATGTTACTGTTTCCGCCCGCTGCTTTCACAGCCCGGCCACCAACAGCGCTATCACCGAAAGGCCCCCCACCGCCAGCGCATAGGGCGTTGCCGCCCGTATGGTGGTCAGGTTGGAAACGCCCGATCCGGCGGTGGTCATCAGCACCGCGTCCGCGTAGAAGCACAGACTATATCCCAGGGTAACGCCGCTCATCACCGCGGCGATCATCAGCGGCGCAGCCACCCCGGCAGCCAGTCCCATCGGGATGAACACAGGAATAGCGATGGTCATTACCGCCCAGCAGCCACCTACGGCAAATACCGTTGATCCCACCAGCACAAACGCCAGCGGCGCGATCAGGCAGCGGGGCACCGCCCCTCCGATACCGTTGACGAGAATATCAAACAACCCCAATGTACGGTTGGCGTCGCTGAGCATCAGGCCAAAGCCCACCACCACAGCGATGGTGGTCATACCCTTAACGCCGGAAAAGAATCGGGCAAAGTATTCTCCCACCGTCATACGCTTCTGTATCACATACAGCAAGAACTGCACCACCAGGCACACGATGATACCGTGGAGCAAATCATTGTCAAACAGCACCGTGCCGCCCACCAGCGCCGCCAGCGGGATAATAGCGTTCCAAGCCGAGGAGACATTGTGCTCATCCACCTCGTCAATGTCCACCAGCTTCTCGTCCTTTTCTCCCGGCTCAAAGGCTGCGCCGCCGGAGGCCACCCGGTGATACGCCTGACGAAGCATGCCCACTTTCGGAAACCAGCCCAACGCCAGCAGCAGACTTACCAGCATCATCGCCAGCGGATAAAACATGAAGGGCACCGCCTGAAGGTAATCCGTGAACCCCAGGCCGAAGTCGGAGATCAGACCCACGCTGAATGCCGTCCAGCTGGTAAAGGGCACCGTCACGCACAGGCAGCATGCCATAATGTTGGTCTGCACCGCCAGGTGCTCCCGGGGCAGACGGTTTTTATCGGAGACATCCCGCAGGCAGATGGTGGTAGTCAGGGCATTCAGATACTCGTCCACGAACATGATCACAGACAGCAGCCACGCCAGCAGCAGCGTTTTGCGGGGCGTGTTGGCCGCCTTCGCCAGCAGATCCCGGAAGCCCATGAGCCCGCCGGAGGCCTGAAGCAGCGAGATCATTCCGCCAAAGCCCAGAATACTGCACAGTGCAAACTGATAGGAGCTGTTGCCCAGTGTAGTATACATGGCGTCGATCAGCCCAGTGAAAAAATGCTGGCGATGGACCAGCAGCACGGCCAGCAGGGTAGCCAAGACCATTGCATCTGCCATTTTGCGGGTCTTTAGGGCATATACGATCAAAAACGCCAACGGCAGGAACGCCATAACAGTATGCAGCACAGAAACATCTCCCTTCTCACACAGAGTATAGCAAACTCCAGTGAAAACCGCAACTGCGCATGAAAAAGCCGGCCTGGTGGCCGGCTTTTCATGCGTCGCTTATACAGACATTCTTTTCACACCGGGGTTCTCCCGCATAAAGGCCAGTGCTTCATCATGGGTGATCGGCGGCTCAAGCCGGACGGTGATCTCCATACGAAGGCATCCGTCCTGGCGGGTGAGGCTGCTCTCTGTCACCTGGCCGCGGTGCTCCTTCAGCAGATCGTCAAAGCGGGCCCGCAGCTCATCCGTATCCTCCAGCTCCACCAGAAGCTCCTGGGTCGTGAGGGCATCCGCCCCCACAGGGAAGCGGTGGAGAATGATCTGGATGGCAACGAGGACAGCCGCCTCGAACAGGCCCAGCCAATACATACCGGCACCCACAGCCATACCGATGGCGGCGGTACCCCACATACCGGCGGCGGTGGTCAGTCCGCGGATAGAGTTGCCATTTTTAAATATGACACCGGCACCCAGAAAGGATATGCCGCTGACCACCTGGGCGGCAATGCGTGCAGGGTCGGCGCCGCGAAGGCCATCCAACGTAACACAGTCCAGGAAAGCGTATTTTGAGACGATCATAAACAGCGCGGAGGTACAGGCAATGATGCAGTGGGTACGGATGCCCGCCTCCTTGCGGCGCTTACTGCGCTCCAAACCCACCAGCGCGCCCAAGGCGGCAGACAGCAGCAGGCGAATGAGAAATTCCAGATTGTCGTAAACAGTCAGGGTCGCTTCGGGCACATATTGCGTCAGTCCGGAAAGCATAACAGTCTCCTTTCAGCGGCACAGGCCGCAGGTATGGTACAGCAAGTATAGTGTGCATCGCCGTTTCTTATGCGGTATAGCGGCATTGGTCGGTAATAGCCTCCTTCAGCCGCCGCAGCGTCGGATCGTCCAGATCCCGGGGATAGGGCAGATCCGTCAGATCAAATTCACAGATCGTACTGTCCGGGTGCATGACAATGATCCGCCGCCCCAGCAGCAGCGCCTCCTCCAGCTGGTGGGTGACCAGCACGATCGTGCGGGGCAGCTTCTCCTGAATGGCCAGGAGTTGGCTCTGCAGCTCCGCGCGGGTCAAAAAGTCCAGGGAGGCAAAGGGTTCATCCATCAGCAGCAGTTCCGCCTGCCCCGCCAGCACCCGGGCCAGGCCCAGACGCTGCTTCATGCCGGTGGACAGCTCCACCGGCGTCAGGTCGGCGTAGTCCTCCAATCCCACCAGGCGCACGAATTCGCTGGCGCGCTCATAGCGCTCCTCCGGCGTTTTTCCCACGCCGCAGGCCATGGCCACATTCCGCTGCACGCTGGTCCAGGTGATGACATAGGGATCCGGACTAAGCATGGCACTGTGCCAACCCTCCGGAATCCGTATTGTCCCGGTGTCAGGCGTCTCCGTCCCCGCCAGCAGCTTCAGCAGCGTGCTCTTGCCGCAGCCGCTGCGGCCCACGATCACAGTGATCTCTCCGGCAGGAATGGTCAGCGACAGGTCGCGCAGCACCTGTCGGGTACGGCTGGGCCGCGTCTCGCCGGTCAGGACGATATCCGTACCGTAGGTGGTATAGGCCTTATCCACATGGTCAAGAACAACTGCGTCCATAGCAATTCCTCATTTCCTCGTTTCGGCCGCCGGGCAGATGGACGGCACGGCTATCATAGCCCCGGCGGCGGGGCTTGTCAAGCGTCGCCGTCAGCCCAGCATTCCCAGTATCTCCTGCAGGCTGAAATTCTCCCGGTAATAGTCCAGTTCTCCGGCGATCAGCTCATCCAGCACGCGCATACCCAGCACCTCCACCGGCGCCCTGCCGTCCGTCAGAAGGCAGTCTCCACCGGTGCAGACCGTCAGATCGGCGGCCACCTCCGCCATCATGGCGGCGTAGTCCCCGTCGGTCAGCGCGGCGCGGCTGGCGGCAAAGCGCTCCGGCAGGCCAGGCGCGTTGGTGCAGAACACCTCCGTATTGGTGTTTCCGGGCACATCGGCCAAGTAGGTGTACGCAAACACGCTGGCCATCGTATCGCAGAGGTACTGGTTGATGGAGCCATCCTCCCGGGAGGTCATGTTCAGGTTCACCACCATGACGCCCTCCGGCTTCAGGTGCTCCGCCACCGCCGCGAAGAACTCCCGGCTGGACAGCTGGAACGGAATGGTGATGTCCTGATAGGCGTCCACCATGATCACATCAAACTTTTCCTCCGACGCGGTCAGGTAGGCCCGGCCATCGGCCACGGCCACCTCCACCTCCTCCGGCAGGCCAAAATAGGTGCGGGCGATATCGGCGATCTTGCCGTCGATCTCCGCGCCCTGCACGGTCATGCCCGGAAAATAGCGGACGCAGTATCCGGCGTAGGTGCCGGACCCCATGCCCAAGATCATGGCGCTGCGGCCTGTGTTATCGGTACCGTCCATACCCGCCATACAGGGGGCTGCCAGCGCGTAGTCGTAGTACATTCCGGTGAGCTTACCGTCCTTGTTCTGCACCGACTGTACACCGAAGAGCACATTGGTGGAGAGCGTGGTGGTGTGGTCATCATCCTTGACCTGGAGGTAGTTGTAGATGGACTCGTCCTCCAGGGCCAGGTCGCTCTCCCAGAATGCGAAGCTGTAGGTGGGCAGCGCAAAGCACAACCCCGCCACCAACACCACCGCAATAATACCGGCGACCGTCTTCTTCCGTTCAAAAGTGAAGTAGACAATACCGATAGCGGCCAGCACACCCGCAAAGATCAGGAACGTGGCCGCCGTACCCACCGCCGGGATGGTCAGGAACGTGGGCACAAAGGTACCGATGATGCTGCCGATGGTGTTCAGCGCATTTAGCTGCCCCACGGTCTTACCGGTGTCATCCAGATTGTCCACAGTGAACTTGGTCAGGGACGGTGTTACGGTGCCCAGCAGCACACAGGGGAAGGCGAAGATCACCAGGCAGGCTGCCAGCGCCGCCCAGACCAGAAAGTTCTTCGTTACGAACGTGGCCAGCAGGAAGGATATCCCGGCGATCATCCATCGGCCCGCAAAGGGTATCAACGCGATCCAGATCGCGGCGATGATGACCCGGCCATAGAGTCGGTCCGGCGACTTGCTCTTGTCAGCCATCCGTCCGCCCCAGATGTTGCCCACAGCCATAGCGACCATTATAACGCCGATAATGACCGTCCAAACGATTTGAGATGAGCTGAAATACGGCGCCATCAGGCGGCTGGCGCCCAGTTCCACCGCCATGACGGACATTCCCGCGAAAAACTCTGTCAGGTATAAAAACCACTTACTATGAGTCAGCTTTTTCTCCATGGTACAAGGTCCTCCTTATAATACGCTTCTGTCCACCACGGAAACTACAAATGGTTCTCCCTGGATCGCCTTGTATTATAGCGTAGCATGACCGTTTCCGCAAGTACCTCTCTGTTTTCATGGCCTTCCCGCTGTTCTTCAGCTGCGCAGAAAAAGCCTCCGTTTCCGGAGGTTTTCTCTTATTTTGTGTCAGCTTTCTCGGATCGTTCTTGACAGAGAATAACGAAGCCGGTATGCTGATAGCAACGGGAGGTGCGGCGCCATGATGGATGGAAATATCATATTATCCGTAGCGAAGGCCATGGAGGTCCTGCAAATTCTGAGTCAGGCCGAAAGTCCGCTGTCGCTGAAGGAACTGGCCACCCGGTGCGGATACCCGAAGAGCACCGTATTCGGCCTGCTGACCACCATGCGCCTGCACGATGTGGTCACGCAGACGCCGGAGGGAAAATACACGCTGGGGCTGCGGCTGTTCGAGTACGGACGGCAGGTGGAGCGCTCGTGGGACATCTCTCTGGTGGCCCGCCCCTATATGGAGCACCTGTGCCAGCGGACCGGAGCGTCCGTCATGCTCTCGGTGTGCGAGGGCGGCAGCGTGATCACGCTGGACCAGGTGGAGACCCGGGACAATCTGCGCGTCGTGTCGGATATAGGTTCCCGGCTGCCAATCTACTGTACGTCGCAGGGCAAGGTCTTTCTGGCACATATGTCCCGCACCAGTGCCGAGGCTCTGCTGCGCGCGCAGCATATGACCCAGTTCACCCCGCACACCATCACCGATCTGACCGCGCTGATGCAGGAGATCGATCTGTGCCGTACCGACGGCTACGCCATTGAAAACGGCGAATACAAGATCGGCCTGCGCTCCATTTCCGCACCGGTCTATACCGTGGAGGGCAAAGCACGATACACCGTTGGCGTGATCGGTATGTTCCGCAGCACCCGTTCCGATGAATTCCTTGCGGCGGTGGAACAGGTCTGCGCCGCCGCGTCCATGATCTCCACTGCGCTGGGCTATCGAAAAACGGAGGAGCTTTTGTAAGCCATACCTCCGCCGTTATCGGCGCACTGGAGAACGCACTGCACATGATCGCTGCCGAGGGTCACGGCTGAGCCGCGTATGCCTTTGCAGCGTTTCCGGCAACGGCGAAAACGGCTTGTTTTCCAGTCAGTATCCTGATGGGTAATGAGAATGTGCCGAATGGACTGCGGTGCAATACCCGGCCATGCCATCTTCCCCGCCAGCCGTTCGTAGTTATAGCCGGCGTCGATCATGATGGCAGTCCCGCCGCCTGTTTTCAAGACGCTGTCTGCTCTTTTCTCACATTTTTTCGTCAAATACCCTCGCAGGAAAAACAAAAATACACGTCCGGCCCAGTCAGGCCGGACGTGCGTATATTCTCGGGCCTCACAGGAAGCGAGACCCGGTCAAAGCGCAGTCCCTTTTTTCGGTACGAACAAACCACGCATATCGGCACGCTCCAGCTCCAGCAATGCTTTTTTCCTCCGGATGCCACCGCCATAGCCGGTAAGGCTGCCGTTTGTACCCACCACACGGTGGCACGGGATCATGAGAGAGATCGGGTTATGCCCCACCGCGCCGCCCACCGCCTGCGCGGACATTTTGGCCAGCCCCTGCTGGCGAGCCGCTTCAGCAGCGATCTCTCCGTAGGTCATGGTCTTTCCATACGGTATCGTCAACATGATGTCACAGATACGCTTACGGAACGGTGTGGTATCATAGCGCAGCGGCGGCAGAAACCCCGGTTCCTTACCGGAAAAATAGATATCCAGCCAGCGACCGGCCTCTGCAAACAGCGGGTGTTCCCTTTGTGCAGTCACTTTCGGCAGAACACTGCCGAAATACCGCTGCCCGTTGAACCATAGACCAACGAGCGCCTCATCGTCGCAGGCCAGCGTGATCCTACCCAGCGGCGACATATACTCGGATGTCCAGATCATCTCTTTCCCTCCAATCTCTTTTTCGGCTTATGATCTTTCAGCTCCGGAATCGCTCCGCCGGCCACTGCCCACAGATACAGGCTCGCCACGCTGCCATACGGGCTAAACCGACGGCGGTACATCTCAAACCGCTTACGGTCAATGCTGCGGTGGTGATAGAGCATCCGCAGTCCGCGCTGAATAGCCAGATCGTCGTAACTAAACACATCGGGCCGCTGCATACAGAACAGCAGGATCATCTCCGCTGTCCAGATGCCAACACCCTTCAGACTGCTCAGTTCGCGGATCACCTCCCCGTCCGTTTTCTGCCATATGCCGTCCAGATCAAACGCACCGTCCCGGGCCTTTTGCGCCAGATCTGTGATGTATTCCGCCTTACGGAAGGTCATACCCAGGGCTTGCAGTTCAGGGACTCCCGCCGCAAGGATGCTCTCCGCGTTCACCTCACCCAGCGCATCCCGCATCCGCTGCCAGATGGTCGCCTGCGCCTTAGTCGATATCTGCTGGCCGATGATATGATGGACAATGGCAGAGAACAAGTCCGTATCCACGGCACGGTCGATATATCCAATACGGTCAATGACTTCACCAAGCCGCCTGTCTTTCTGCCGCAGATAAGAAAGCTCTGTTTCCCCGTATTCGAAATACACCACTGTCACCGACCTTTCATCTTCACATACAGGCAGGCACCGCCGCTAAACACCGTGAGACTATGATCGGATACAGTTCCCATAGTGCGGGCTGCGCTCTGACACAGAGTATACCATCCGCCCCCGCTGTTTGCAACCACCGGTCCAGTTATCGTCAAACCCACCTCAAACGATACGTTGGTTTCACGTTTTCCTGTCGGCTGCCTATCGACAACATACGCTTCGGTCAGCCGAAGACACCGATGTACTTGAGGCCATTCTTATCTCACCGTAAGAAAATACATCCTTATGAACGGAAACGGTTGATGCGTCTGGCTTTGTGCCAGACGCATCTATACCGGTAATTCTTTATGTGATTGTCCACAGGTTTTGTTGTCTAGGGATCAGCATATTTTGCTCTTTGTTACCTTTTCTAAGTTTTAGAACGTTATTGTTCAAAATCAGTTTCTACTGGCAAGCTATCGAAAAAGGCCTGAAGTTGACGATATTCGGGATGTGCCAGTAGGTCAAGTCCGTTTACCGTTCCAAGTTTAACTAAGTCCCTACATTTTTTCAATCTTGCTAACATTGGAATCACAATTTTTGCATCGTGATTTATAAAATCATACAATTCTGCCTGCCTTGACGGGATTTTATATCCTCGCTGAGAGCTTGCAATTATGACCCCTTCATCGCGCAACTTCCCGATAATGCGCATTCTAAATGTTTGGTCTTTTATACCACGAAGTTCGGTATTTGCGAGTTGATTTTTTAGTTCTTGTGTATAAATATAACCCCGTGTATCATTGTTCATAAAGCGGAAAAGCAAGTATTGTAGGACAATCACTTGTGCCACTATTTCCGGATCATGCTCATCTGCGTTTCGTTCTATAAATTTAACCGCTTGAGCAAAGCACAATTTTGCAATTTCCTCATCATAGTCTTCAGCTATTGCACTATTCTCCAATATGTAAGTGTCGTAAGTCTTAGGATACATTTCAATGCGTATGGTTTTTTCCTTAAGAATCTCCAAATAGGCGGGTGTATCATCCGCCCGTTTGTGTCTATCAAAAACATACGAAAGAGTCCCGCTAATTAAGTCTGCTAATTGAATTCCGATATTTCCTTTGCTGTTTTCAAACCTGAACTCCGCATCACCAAATAGATTCGGCATATCTTGCTGCTTATTTACATATTCGCAAAAGCTATGCATATAGTCGCTACTGCCTATTTCATCGGCTACGACAGTTATTTTCTCAAATGCTCGTCGTAGCTCTCGGTGAACTATATTGTTCATGAATTTATAAAATGTTTTCTTATATTGCAAACCTTTTGCACTCATGTTTTCTAAGCATTTCTTCTTATCTATACAGACCGAAAAAAAGTTGAACGGGATGTCTTGTAAGTCTGACAGGATTTGCAGGCGCCGATCATTGTTTTTTCCCACTTTACTCGACTTAATTTCACCGGTTTGAAAAGACTTTCTCCGAAGCTCACCTGTTTTTTGCGTAAAGGCACTCAAATCTGACTCTTTCACAATGACTGCGGTGATTATGAAATGGGTGGACACAGAAGGATTATCTATATCCCATCCAAATGCACCGTACTCATCTGTAAACGCATATACTCGTTCCACGGTCTCATCCCTTTCGCTGGTTGAATACATTATATCACAAAACCCTTTAAGAAAACAGCGGGTTTAGTGAGAATGAGTATATGCTTGTCATCAGGTGCAGTTATTCTCAACTGTACGATTTTTTCGTATACTTCAACTGCGCTCCTGGATTTGGGTTTTGGCTTAAGGTCACTTCAATAGTGGCGCTGCATCGTCCACCAGCTAGCAGTAAGGTTGCTCATTTAGCCTTCTTGTAGATGCCTCAGTTCTTGCAGACGATTTAAGTATGTTTTATACACAAAAATTGCAAACTATTTTTTACAAAGGCATAATGCCAAGTGAAGTAGATTTTAGATTTTCCAGTGGATAGCAACGCTCTCACTGGTTGCGTCAATGTGGGATATGAGAATATCAACCACCTTGCGCTTATCGTCAAAACTCACGGACTCCCAATCGTTGAGGTAATTCGTGATACTGTCAATTTGCGTGTCTGAAACGGAATTAGCGGTGAGATCGGCCACCAGCTTTAACTGCTTTTGCCGTTCCGCGTCCAGCTCCTCGATCTTATTGTTTGCGTATTGCAGGAGCAGCGGGTTTGCGCCGGACAAAGTGTCCAGAAGTTTCTCAATCTCACTTTCCGTCTTTGCAAGGGCAACGCGGGCGGCGGTCAGTTTGGGGTTATAGCTTTGTTCCTTACCGCCTTTCAGCGTGTGATACTTCCGCATTTTCGCCACCATCTCGCCGTACACAAAGGACTCCATACTTTGCGCCGTCAGCGTACCGGCCCCCTCACAGCTCCCGTTATCCGCCCGCTGTTTGCACCGCAGGTAAACAACGCCGTTTTGAGCTTTTAAGGCAGTCAGCGCATAGCCACAGCGTCCGCACTTGATTTTCCCGGCCAGCCAGGTATGATGGCATTTGCGACCATTCTGGAATGTCGTGTTTTGCGAGAGCTTACGCTGAACAGCCAGCCAGAGCTGGGATGGGATGCGCCCCTGGTGGGGCGCAATCACAAGGATCTGTTCTTCACCCTCCCGGCCCTGGTAAAGATAGCAGCTATTGTCCCCCGTGAACATTTCCGGGGGGCTTTCGATTTTTACGCCCTGGGCCTTGAAATATTCGTAGATGTCCATATCTGCCTGGACATAGACGGGATTTCTCAGCAATTTTGAAATAAAGGCCCGTTGCAACGCTTTGTCATAGACCTTGATAGAGTTCTTGACAAAGTACCGGGTTATGTCGCCGTAGGAATTGCCCGGCTCCGCGTACATTTGGAACATCAGCTCGGCAAAATCCATTTCCGGGGTTTCCACCAGCTTTTTTGTCTTGATCCCGTCCATGACGATGGGCTCCGTATCAAAACCGTATGGAGCCCGGCCCCGCATATAGTAGCCTTTGGCACACCGGGAATAAAAAGCGTCCTGCACACGCATCTGGATGCTTTCCCGTTCCAGTTGGGCGAACACGATGCAGATATTGAGCATCGCCCGGCCCATCGGGGTTGACGTATCAAATTTTTCGGTGCAGGAAACAAATTCCACGTTGTACTGCTTGAACAGTTCCATGAGTTTTGCGAAGTCTACAATGGAGCGGCTAATCCGATCCAGCTTGTAAACAATCACCCGCCGGATCAGTCCGGCCCGGATGTCCCGCAAAAGCCGCTGGAAGTCGGGGCGTTCAA
>OIWV01002845.1_pt1 | contig 12021 bp, 8 predicted proteins | sample 1587751 | NCBI WGS metagenome assembly OIWV01 (sample SAMEA3888913, study PRJEB22519) | human gut metagenome | biome: human gut; feature: human-associated habitat; material: faeces | place: Denmark | collected 2010
ATTTAGGTTTTTAGTTATTAGGTTTAAGGTAAATTGAACGATTGTTTAACAGGTACTAATGAGAGTCCGTGAGGATTTTCATTTACTGAAGAAAGTTTTTAAGTTAAACATAGCAATACGGCGCAGCTCGTTGAGAGTTGCGCCGTTGTTGTTTTAAGGCGGTATGTGGTAGGTATGGTTTTGTGAACTATATCTAAATGCCTAATTGTTTGATAAATCTTAATAATAAATCTATGGCTTGCTTAGTTTCAGAAAAAAACGTTAATTTTGCAATCTAAACATATATAAGAAGCATGTCAAAAGAAAGCAACTATCTATATCATCTTGTGGCTTTTGTCACCGTTGCGATATGGGGCACCACCTTTGTCTCTACAAAGGTATTGATGCTCAACGGAATATCCCCCGCCCAGATATTTACGCTTCGTTTCTCGATAGCCTATGTCTTGATGCTTTGTTTCAATCACAAGCGGATGTTTTGCCGTTCGTTGAAGGACGAGGCCAGGATGATGTTGCTTGGCATTACCGGAGGGTCGTTGTATTTCTTGAATGAGAACGAGGCAATGAATTTCACCACCGCCACCAACACCTCGCTCATAGTGTGCTCGTGTCCGTTGTTTGCCACCCTGCTTGTGCGTCTTGTCTATAAGGACACGGCGCGCATCAATACTATACAGATGCTCGGCTCGCTTCTTGCCTTTGCGGGTATGGTTGTGGTTGTGCTCAATGGACGCTTTGTGCTTCATCTTGCGCCGGCAGGCGATGCGCTTGCTTTCACGGCATGTATATGTTGGGCGTTTTACTCGTTGCTTATGAAGTCGGCATCCGGCCATTACGGTGCAGCTTTCATCACACGCAAGGTGTTTTTCTATGGAGTGCTTACCATACTTCCTTATTACCTTATCAAGCCGGGTTTTCCGTCCTTGTCAATGCTTACCCAGCCAGTAGTGCTTGGCAATCTGATGTTCTTGGGATGTCTTGCCTCGATGGTTTGTTTCCTCACATGGAACTGGTGTATATCCAAACTTGGAGCCGTTAAGGCAACAACCTGGGTCTACTTCAATCCGATTACGACAATGATATTTGCCTCTTGGGTGCTTGGCGAGAAGATCACTCCATTCTTTCTGATGGGTGCCGCATGCATTCTCACGGGTATGTATGTGGTCGACAAGAAAACCAAAGAATAGTTGAACAAGTATAATTAAAGTATAAATGTAAAAGCAAATCGATATGAAGACAATCAATACACGTCGCTCTATACGCCGCTACGCTAAGCGTGAGGTTGGCGAGGAGTTGCTCAACCGCCTCCTGACGGAAGCCATGCGCACCCAGACAATGGGCAATCTGCAGTTTTATAGTGTTGTGGTAACTCGCTCTGACGAGCAGAAGCAGCGCCTTGCCCCGGCCCATTTCAATCAGCCTATGGTTACACAGGCGCCAGTTGTCCTTACCTTCTGCGCCGACACACGCCGCATGACGGCTTGGGCAGACAACCGTCAAGCCACTCCGGGCTACGACAACTTGCTGTCTTACCAAAATGCAGCCACCGACGCCTTGCTCTTCTGCCAGACCTTCTGCAACCTTGCCGAGGAGGAGGGGCTTGGCTGCTGTTTCCTTGGCACAACGGTATATATGCCTCAGATGATAATCGACACGCTGCAGCTGCCGCGCCTTGTGATGCCCGTTGCTACCATCACTCTTGGTTGGCCCGACGAGCAACCGCCACTTACCGACCGTCTGCCGCTTGCCGCCATCATGCACAACGAGACGTATACCGACTATACACCGGAGAGCATAGACCGCTTCTATGCCGAGAAGGAGGCTCTGCCGGAGAACGAGGAGTTTGTGCGGATAAACAACAAGCAAACCTTGGCGCAGGTGTATACCGACTGCCGATATACCAAGAAGGATAATGAGGCACTGTCGAAGGGACTGATGGAGGCGCTGAAGGCTCAGGGATTCGTGTAATACACGCTAATAATCTTTGGCTCGTGTAATTGACGTTAATGTTATGGCTCGTGTAATAGACGTTAATGTTATGATTCGTGTAATAGACGTTAATTCTTTATCGTATAATTGACGTTAATGTTATTGTTCGTGTAATTGACGTTAATAGGCTTCGCCTTAAAAATTATACGTTCATTATACGATAAAGAATTAACGTTCATTATACGATAAAGAATTATACGTTCATTATACGATAAAGAATTATACGTTCATTATACGATAAAGAATTACACGATAAAACAAATTGACGCTCATTACACGATTAATTAAACGCTACGCAATGATGAATTATTCAAATGCCGACGTCTCCACGTCTATCCCCGCCCTATCACTTTACGAGCTTAACACCCTCGTATCATCGGTGCTCTCCCTCGACCTTCCCGACGACTATTGGGTTGAGGCGGAGCTTAGCGAGGCACGCGAGGTGCGCGGCCACTGCTATATGGAGCTTGTGCAGAAAGACGAGGCGTCCAACACGCCCATTGCCAAGGCGTCTGCCAAGTGCTGGGCATCGCGCTGGTCCATACTGCGTCCGATGTTCGAGCGTGTCACCGGACAGCGCCTGCATGCCGGAATGAAGGTCATGCTGCGTGTCAAGGCGCAGTTTCATGCCGCCTACGGATTCTCGTGGATAGTGTCCGACATTAACCCCGAGTATACCATGGGCGACCTTATGCGCCGCCGCCAGGAAATAATAAAGCAGCTCAAGGCAGAGGGCGTGTTCGACCTGCAGCGCGAGCTTACCATCCCTGCCTTCGCCCAACACATCGCCGTGGTGTCGAGTGATGGCGCCGCAGGCTATGGCGACTTCTGCCGTCAGCTTGCCGACAACGCCCAAGGCTACCGGTTCACGGTCAGGCTGTTTAGCGCCACGATGCAGGGCGAAGCGGTAGAGCAGAGCGTTATAGCCGCGCTCAACCGCATATACGAGGAGCAAGACGTTTTCGACGCGGTGGTGATAATACGCGGTGGAGGTGCAACAAGCGACCTCTCCGGTTTCGACACGTTGGCATTGGCAGAGAATGTGGCCAACTTTCCCTTGCCGATAATAACGGGTATCGGTCACGACCGCGACGAGAGCATACTCGACATGGTTGCCCACACACGTGTCAAGACACCAACAGCGGCAGCCCAGCTGCTCATCGACAACCTCTCGCGCACCGACCAGCTGATAGAGTCGTTGCGCCAACGCATCGTGCGCACCACCCAGCAGCGCATGCACACCGAGCAAGTGCGCCTTAAGGCAGTGGCAGAGCGCATCCCCGTTCTCTTCTCGCTTGTAAGCGTCAAGGAGCAGGCACGCATCGACCGCTTGTCGCGTCAGGTGCTCAATGCGGTGGCGCGTCGTATCGACACTGCCCGTCAGCGGGTGGAGCGTCTTGAGGTTAGGCTTGCCGATACCGTCCGCCGTCTACTCACTGACGAGCAGCACCGCCTGCAAATGCTTGAGCAGCGCATCGAGGCAGAGAACCCCGAGCGTCTCTTGCGCCGTGGATACAGCATCACCACATACGAGGGTCATGCCGTACACGATGCCTCGCAGCTGCCTAAGGGCGCTGTGGTGGAGACGCGAGTGGAGAAGGGGGCGTTTAAGTCGAAAGTGGAGTAGGGTATATGTATCACTCTTAATAATTAACTATAAGCTTACACACAACAATGGCAAGCGAAATGAAATACGAGACAGCGATGCGCCAACTTGAGGACATCGCTGCAAAAATGGAAAACGGCGAGCTCGACATCGACTCGCTATGTGAACAACTAAAGACTGCACAGAAGCTTATTGGGCAGTGCAAGGACAAGCTGACGAAGACCGACGAGGAAATAAACAAGATACTAAAGTCGGAGAATCATTAACGCGCCAAGGCGCTAATTATCCCCTGCTAAGATAAAAATTGTGCGAAAGTGTTGGCGGTCTCTCTTTTTATTAGTACTTTTGCCCATAGCTTAATAGAAGTGTAATTAATCTTACAAATACAGATAATGTTATGAAAAATATCGCATGGTCTGAGTTGTCGTTTGGCTATATGCCTACCGACTACAATGTTCGCTGTTGCTACCGCGACGGCAAGTGGGGCGAAATAGAGGTTTGCTCCGACGAGTACATCAAGCTGCACATGGCTGCTACATGTCTGCATTATGGTCAGGAAGCCTTCGAGGGATTGAAGGCATACCGTTGCCCGGACGGCAAGGTGCGCGTGTTCCGTGTAGAGGAGAACGCAAGCCGACTGCAGTCTACATGCCGTGGCATCATGATGCCAGAGGTGCCCACAGAGCTTTTCGCCGAGATGGTGAAGAAGGTTGTGCGCCTCAACCAGGAGTACATCCCCACATACGAGAGCGGCGCTACGCTCTACATCCGCCCGTTGCTCATCGGCACATCGGCACAGGTAGGTGTACACCCAGCCTCTGAGTATATGTTCCTCATCTTCGTTACACCGGTAGGACCTTATTTCAAGGGCGGTTTCTCAACCAACCCTTACGTCATTATGCGCGACTACGACCGTGCTGCTCCGCTCGGCACAGGTATATATAAGGTGGGCGGCAACTATGCAGCCAGCCTCAAGGCCAACTCTATCGCCCACGCCAAGGGTTATGCCAGCGAGTTCTATCTCGACTCAAAGGAGAAGAAGTATGTCGACGAGTGTGGCGCTGCCAACTTCTTCGGCATCAAGGACAATACATACGTCACACCAAAGTCTACCTCCATCCTTCCGTCTATCACCAACAAGAGCTTGATGCAGATAGCCGAAGACCTCGGTATGAAGGTAGAGCGTCGTCCAGTTCCGGAGGAAGAGCTCGACACCTTCGAGGAGGCAGGAGCTTGCGGTACAGCAGCCGTTATCTCGCCGATATCTCACCTCGACGATCTTGAGACAGGCAAGGTATACAACTTTGGCGAGAAGCCGGGTCCGTGGTCTACCAAGCTCTACAACACTCTGCGTGGCATACAGTATGGCACAATAGAGGATAAGCACGGCTGGACAACTGTTGTTATTGAGTAACAGGCAGTTAAAAGGGCTACTAAAAGTAAAAAAATAGTTAATGCGGATGCAAATTTACGCTTTTATGTCATTGATATATGAAATAAAAAGCGTACCTTTGCACCCGCATTTTGCACAAATAACAATTTAATTCACAAAAAGTTCTATGTATTTAGATCAGGCAAAAAAACAAGAGATCTTTGGACAGTACGGAAAGTCTAACACTGATACTGGTTCAGCTGAGAGCCAGATAGCATTGTTCTCATACCGTATTTCCCATTTGACGGAACATCTTAAGAAGAACCGTAAAGATTATACTACCGCACGTTCTTTGACACAGTTGGTAGGAAAGCGCCGCGCATTGCTCAACTACTTGTACGACCGCGACATCAATCGCTACCGTGCAATCATCAAGGCTCTCGGTCTGCGTAAGTAATTTATGCGAAGAGGCTTTGGCGATACTGCTGGGCAGTAAGCAAAAAGACTTAATCCCGATGATTCATTACGAGTCATCGGGATTTTTTTTTGTGCTTCATTTGGGATATGTAGTGGCTGTTGTGCAAACTCCAGTTTGCATCACTCCATATGCCGGATGAACCATAAAAACATGTTTCTCGATTTTATCTGCAACTCTGCAACCATGTCCTAAAAACACGCCCTAACCCTTTGTTTGTCAGATAATTAGCGTGGTTGCAGATGCTCTGTTTTATCTGCAACCATCTGCAACCATCTGCAACCATCTGCCACCACCTTTTATGGGTTGCAGATGAGATGTTGGCTGCAATCCGATTTTGGGGACGAGGCGTCCCCTCTCCCAGTGTATGGTTGCAGATGAGATGTTATCTGCAACCCTATCTGCAACCGTATAAGATGCTTGGTATCAAGATGTTATGGCGATATTTGGGGCTGGGTTGCAGATGGCAGATGAAAATGAAAACTATTTTTTAGTAGCTGCGACAATGTGGAGTGGGGCCAACTAAGGCTTAATTGGTCGGTCATTAAGGCTTAATTGGTCGGTCATTAAGGCTTAATTGGTCAGTCACTAAGGCTTAATTGGTCGGTCATTAGGGCTTAATTGGTCGGTCGCTAAGATTCCATGTTCCGTATGAACCATAAATATTAACGCCCATTATACGATTGAGTCATTAACGATAATTACACGTATAATTGTCGTTAATGACTCAATCGTATAATGGGCGTTAATTATTAATCGTATAATGAGCGTTAATTATTAATCGTATAATGAGCGTTGATGTAGAGCTTGAGCATTTATTTAGTAACCCTAAACCAGTCGGCATCAATCCAGCCCCGGTTGCCCTTAGTGTTGCTGCGCTCGCTTACATATCCCATTTTGGCGCCAATCCACTTGCCCTGCCTCAAGCCGAACACATCGCCAACGTCCTTATAGCGCTTGTCGTCAAGGCTGTAGGCAAACTGGCACTTGCCGTCCTTCACCCTCATCTGCATGTAGATGTCGAGATAAATGGCAGGCGAGTAGGGTATAGTGTCCCTCTCCGTGGGCTTAAGTGTGGCGAGCGTCTTCTGCGTTTCCACGCCGCCCGCGTCGGCATCCTTGCAGTGGAGCTGTTGCAGCAAGAAGCTGTCGCCCATGCGTCTCACCACCAAAGCCTGGTAGTTCATACCCATCATTATGACGCCGCCATACTGGTTGTCCTCTTTCGAGGCAAAGCGCATCTTTGTTGTGACACAGAAGTCCTTGGCAGGCGTCTTTTGCAGCAACAGGTTGCCAGCCTCCCACAAACTCTTGAAGGCAGTCGGCCCGTCGCCGTTGGCTGTTGCAGGGTGAGCGAGGTCGGCAGTGTATAGTCGTAGGCAACCGTTGTTGGTAGGCATGCCCCATAGCTCGTTGTAGTTGGCATGCCACTGCCATTGCAGTCCCAACTCCGTGCTGTCAAACTCGTCCGATTCCTGCGGATTCACCTTGGTGTGCTTGGCAGCCTTAGGCATGCGGTAGCTAAGGTAAGGTTCGCCACATCCGTCGCCGTCCTTGTCGTTGCCCATGACGGGCCATCCCGTCTTCCAGTCTACCGGTTGCAGAAATACAACACGTCCGTATGCACCCTTGTCGTTGAAGTGCAGAAACCAGTCCTCGCCCTGCGCCGTATGCACCCACGCCCCCTGGTGGGGTCCGTTGACGTTGGTCTTGCCCTGCGCCATAACCTTGCGAGCCTCGTAAGGTCCGTATATGTTCTTGCTGCGCATGGCAAGCTGCCATCCATGTTTCACGCCGCCAGCCGGACACATTATCCAGTAGTAGCCGTCGCGCTTGTACAGCTTTGGCCCCTCGGTGGTGTGGTTAAGCTGACCACCGTCGAAGACGATGCGCGGCTTGCCTATAGCCTTGGTGCCGTCGGCAGAAAGTTGGCGGATGGTAAGTACCGAGTTGAATCCAGAGCGGCTGCCCGCCCATCCGTTTACAAGGTAGCACTTGCCGTCCTCGTCCCACATGGGGCAGGGGTCTATCATGCCCTTTCCAGCCAACACACACACCGGACTGTCCCACTTGCCGCGTGGGTCCTTGGTCTTAACCATAAAGATGCCGTGGTCGGGGTCGCCCCAGTAGATGTACAACTCGCCGTTGTGGTGCCTTATAGCAGGCGCCCACACACCCTTGCCGTGTTGCGGCAGGTCGAAGAGAGGCTTGGGTTCTTGCTCTTGCAGGGCATAGCCTATGATTTGCCAATTAACCAAATCGTTGCTATGCAGAATGGGCAAGCCCGGAATACAGTTGAACGAGCTTGCCGTTAGATAAAAGTCGTCGCCCACAGCCACCACGTCGGGGTCGCTGTAGTCGGCATAAAGCACGGGGTTGGTGTACGTGCCGTTGCCGTTGTCGGGATTCCACACCTGCGAGTGATACTGTGCGTATGCCGACAACGGGGCGGTAAGGAGGATGCCCGAGAAGAGCATCGATATCAGTTTTTGGTCCATATTCATATCGTTTATTATTAAATACGGACAGGATGACGAGTTTACGGAATTAAAATCTGCTTATTCAGCGTTTTTTACTACCTTCTCCCTAAGCTCGTTCAGGTTAAGCTTGCGGTGCTTCTTTACATGGTCGAAGCCCTGGCCGTAAACACCCACAACAGCCGACTGTGCAACAAACGCGTTAGGGTCGATTTCGTTGATAAGCTCGAAGATGAAGTTCGACTCGTTCTTCTTGGCAATACAGAATATAACCTTGATGTCCTTCTTTGTAAAGAATCCGCTGCCGTTGAGCATCGAGCAACCGCGCTCGGCAATCTCGTTGATGGCCTCGCCAATCTCCTGATACTTGTCTGAGATGATGAAGAACTGCACGCTTTGGCGCAGCGAGTTCACCAAATGGTCTACTACAAACGACACGACAAACAGCAGAACATAGCCGTACAGCACCTTCTCCCAGTCTTGCAGCACAACGTACGACGAGGTGATGATGGTGAGGTCGCAGAAGAGGATGATGTGTCCCAACGACACATCGCGATACTTGTGCACCATAGCTGCCACGACATCCGAGCCACCCGTCGAACCTCCTGCCGAGAGGCCCAAGCCTATGCTGATGCCCAAGAACACGGCACCCACCATACAGGCCATAAACTTCTGATCGGCAAGCAGATGCAGTCCAGGCGGAATGATGCCCTGTAGTATGGCAGAGCTAATGGTGAACACCACCACACCATAGATGGTCTTGGCGCAGAAGTGCCATCCCAACACCTTGAGAGCCACTAACAGCAGCACGCAGTTAAGCACAAAGAAGGTGTTTTGTACGGGTATGCCTGTACCCCAATAAACAATAGATGCCACACCCATAATGCCGCCGGTTGTTATCTCGTTGGGCAGCAGGAACAGGTTAAGGCCGATGACACCCAGTATCATTGCGATAGTGATGATGCCATAGTCGCGCAGCTGGCGCAACAACTTACCTTTGTTTCTTCTTGATTGCATAAATTGTGGTATCTTTAGATTAGTTTCATTTTTATTCCTAATATGCAAAGTTAATAAGAATAACCAAAATTGGCAAGAATTTTTGTAAACAACGTTTTGTAAAGTAGTTTAATTCTGCTAACTTTGCATTATCGTTAATTATATTAATGTATACAAGCCTAACTTAGACATTAGAGAGATATGAAAATAAAACCATTTGTTCGCACCCTTACATTCTTTATATTGCTACTCGTTGGCAGCGCCACTTGCCATGCCGACGTTGTAGGCAGCGATATCCTCAACTACGTAACCCGTGAGAATGGACTTGCGGGCGAGTCGGTGTCGTCGCTCATATTCGACAGTCAGCATCGTGTGTGGATGGGCACCAACAATGGCGTAAGCATGTACAACGGAAAGCGTATCGTCTCGTTCAGATTTTCGCGTGGAGGCGGTAGCGATTCCAACTATGTGTTCGACCTATGCGAGGGCGACAACCACTCCATATATGCCGTTTCGGGGCAAGGCGTGTTCGAGTTGCGTCAGGACGACAACCAGTTTAGACTTATCCTTCCAGACCTCCCAAAGGCAGAGGCGGTGCTTGCCTACAACGGTGTGCTGTACCTTGGCAACCGCGAAGGACTGTATATATACAACGGCAAGCAGCTTAAGCGCATCTTTGTGGGACCTACCCCAATGGCTATAGAGAATGGTGTGCGCGACATCAAGGTCGACGGCAAGGGCAATATATGGTTTGCCAGTCGCTACATGCTAAATTGCTACACGCCCTCTACGGGCAAGTGCAAGTCGTATTTGGTGGCTCGTCACATGCCCGAGCGTGCCGCCTTAAGCAAGTTTGCCATAAGCGGCGACCGCTTCTATGTGGGCACCAAGAACAACGGACTGTATCTGTGCCTGCCCAATAAAGACAAGGTTGTCAAGGTGCAGGGTGTTGGCAATATCGTTACATCTGTCTATGCCAACAGCCGTGGCGAGGTGTGTGTAAGCTGCGACGGGCAGGGTGCTTATCTGCTTGACGCTGCCACAGCACAGATAAAGGAAGCGTATAACGCCTCTGCCGACCGACTTCATAGCCTTTGCAGCGACGCCGTCTATTGCTATCGCCGTACCGAGCATGGCACCAACTGGTTTGGACTGTTCCGTTACGGCTTGGCATACAGCTTCTATAGCAGGCCCCTTTTCCGTACCTATACAATGGGCGGGTTCAGCACAGAGGGTATGAATGTGCGCTCGTTCTATATAGGCAACGGCGAGAAGGTTATCGGCACCACAGACGGCGTGTATCTTGTCGACGAGCTTAACCATAAGGTTAGCCATGTGCCGTCAAGCGTATTGGGCGGCGCCCACATCATAACCAATATCTATCAGTATAGCGGCAAGTATTATATAGCAAGCTATGATGCCGGCTTGCGCGTGCTCGATCCCAAGACGTTGCAGGTAAGCACCGTGGCATCGGCTCCGTTGCTTGCCTCCACCACCATATCGTCGTTTGCCACAAGCAAGGACGGAATGTTGTGGATTGGTTGCGGCGAGGGCATCTTTGTGGTAGACAAGACGGGCAAGGCCGTAGCCCATTATACCGAGAACAACTCGCGCCTGTGCCGTGGCAGCGTTACGGGCATCTACTTCGACCACCGTGGCAATGGATGGATAGGCTCGGAGGGACTGTCGCTATACGTTGCCGCAACGCGCACGTTTGAGAATGCCAATTTCCCAGACGGCTTCTTCAATGGTCAAGCCAACCTCTCGGTATCTCGTGGACACGATGGCATGCTGCTGTTCAACCGCCAGCAGTCTGTGTTCTACAGCGACGTCGACATGAAGCGCTTTGGCGAGCTTAAGAAGCCCTCCGTATTGCTTGGCGGTATAAACTATGCCTTCCTCGACGACATGAAGGGCCACTACTGGTTTGCCACCGACAACGGACTCTTCCGCACCGACTACCGGTTTTCTTCGTTCCAGCTCTTTGGCTACGGCGAGGGTTTGCGTTGCCAGTTTGTCAATGTGGGCGGCGTTAAGACCGACGCTCAAGGCAATGTGTGGGTTGGCACGTCCAACGGACTGGTGCAGGCAGATGCCAAGGCTATGGCTCAATGGCAGAAGAGCAAGGACTTTAGCATCTCGCTATACGATGTGCGCAAGGGCGGCGACCTTATGGGCTACGACATAGAGGAGAAGATAAACCGCAGCCGTTGTATATATATAACGTGGAATGTGCTGTCGCAGAAGCTCTCCTTCCGCCCCGTGCTTCTCGATTATGCCCGTCAGAACGGCCGTATGTACCAGTGGCGCTTGTCCAGTGACGACGAGTGGCACAACGCTATGGACGACTCCGACATAGAGATAAGCCATCTGTTCCTTGGCGAGCATAGCTTGCAGCTGCGCCTTGCTGGAGCCGAGGGCACAACCGTTACCTATAGTGTGGTGGTTCTGCCGTCGGTGCTTGCCATCATCGAGTTTGTTGTCCTAATAGTGGCTATAGTGCTACTGCTATTGTGGCGCCGCTATCACAAGAATACCAAGATACTCCTTAACGAGCGCGAAGAGATAGAGGGCGCCCTTATGGAGGCAGAGGAGGCACAGCAGCATGCCGAGATGCAGATGCAGCAGATGGTAGAGCAGCAATCGGCAGCGGCAAGCCCGGCTGTCAACGATGCTGCAACCCAGCCTGCCAAGTATAGCCGTGTGCGCATTGACGAGGCAGAGTGTGCCGACATTGTCAAGCGAATGAAGGCTTACATCGAGGAAGAGAGGGTGTTCACAAACCCCGAACTAAAGATGAGCGACATTGCCGAGAAGCTCAATATGTCGTCAAGCCGTCTGTCGCAGGTGTTCAGCCTATATATGGGCGACAACTACTACGAGTTTATCAACCGCTATCGTCTCGACGAGTTTAAGCGCCTTATAGAGGCTGGCGAGTATCATCGCTATACGCTTACAGCCCTTAGCGAGCAATGCGGCTTCAAGAAATCGAGCTTCTTCAGCACCTTCCGCCGGGTTGAGGGCATGACACCAACCGAATATCTCAAGAAGTTGAACCTTAATTCCGCAACACTTTGATTTAAATTAATTTATAAGTTCCTGAGCAACA
>OIWV01002856.1_pt1 | contig 11982 bp, 9 predicted proteins | sample 1587751 | NCBI WGS metagenome assembly OIWV01 (sample SAMEA3888913, study PRJEB22519) | human gut metagenome | biome: human gut; feature: human-associated habitat; material: faeces | place: Denmark | collected 2010
CGCTCTTCCGGGCAACCCTACGATCTATGGCAATTATTCGCTGCTCTACTCGATCTTCCGCAACCTCTACGACAACGCGATCGCGTATGCGGGCGAAGGCATCCATATCACGGTGAGTTGCTACAAGGAGGATCCGAAATTCTACTACTTCAGTTTCTCGGACAATGGCGTCGGCGTCTCGGAAGAACACGTGAACCGCATTTTCGAACGCTTCTACCGCGTCGACAAGGGCCGCAGCCGCAAGGTGGGCGGGACCGGTCTGGGACTCTCCATCGTCAAGAACGGCGTAAACTTCCACAAAGGACAGATCTCAGCCAAGAGCGGACTGGGCAAGGGGATGACATTCTTCTTCACACTCAAGAAAAAGATTTGATTCTGTGACTTTTCTCTTGAAAGAAAAGTCACTACTCCTTCACGCTATCTGTATTTGTTCTATTCTGCCCAATAAGACACAAAAATTACACCACAACGCATAATCAATTGGATAACAGAACAATAATCAAGCAACAACCAACACCCTCTGTCCAAATTTTAGACAGGAGTGTCCAATATTTTGACAGTTTCGCGTCGCCTTCCTCCCGGCAATTCCAACATTTTTCAATATCTGTTGAAAATTAAAGGATAAAATAATTGTTTCCTGCCCGATTTAAGGTATATTTGTCAGCGATGTGATGCCCGATAATAAAGATACGGAAAAAAACATCCCGGCGGGGTTCCCGACAGCATGAAAACAAAGAAAAACACGTTGACGGGGTTCCCGACAGCATGAAAACAAAGAAAAACACGTTGACGGGGCTCCCGACAGCATGAAAACAAAGAAAAACACGTTGACGGGACTCCCGACAGCATGAAAACAGAAGAATAATATTTAAACGATGTACCATGTCTGAAATTAAAGGTTTTGATTTATCCCGTCTTACCCAAGACGAAAATTTTGGCTTCCACAGTTTCGCGATCGTGGAGTTTGAGAAATGCAAAGACTCCAAAATCACAGAGTTCGTAAACAACTACAAAGTTAAATACAACGTATTTGACGGTTCCATGAAAGTCAGCGGCGGCGAAAACGTCCTCTCCTATGATGTCACCCGCCTCGACAAGGTCCGTGACGATGCCTACAGAGGATTAAAACGCCAGAACAATGTCGCGATGAATGATTTCGATCCGGTGATCGCCGAGATCGCCCGCCAAATCGATATCATCCTGCGCCGCAACGGCGATCCCTGCTCACTGCCTTACCTGGCTGAAAACAGTGCTGTGATAAACCTGATCCAGGATTTGGAAGAATTTGACAACCACTCGGAAGAAGAAGAACGCCCCGGCGAACTGTCCGATCCGACCAACTCGCCGTTGGACGGTGTTTCGCTGGAAGACGTCACGAACCGTCTCCAGATGGCCGGCCTCGAAAGATGGGTGATGCGATTGAAGGAAGCGAATGAGAAATTCATCTCCTTCTTCACCAACCGCAACAGCCAGCAGGCTACCATCGTCACCGGCGCGACCAAAGCGGCCCGCCAGGAAACCGATGCCGCCTACCGCGCTGTCGTCAAACGCCTCAACGCGCTGGCCGAAGTGAACGGCGAGACGGACTATCTGGAGATCATCAATAACATCAACCGTCTCATCGACCGCCAGAAAGCCATCCTCGCCACCCGCAAAACCATCAACGCCAAAAGAGCCACCCAAAAGCCGGAAGGCGGCGGCAAGCCGGGGGAGGAAAGACCGGGGGAACTGTAAACAATTGTCAATTGTTTTTCACGCTTTCTACCGGATTTGCATTCGCCGCCTTCCAACTTTGGAAGAATACCGCCAGGAAGGAGATCAGGAGGCAGAAAAGACCAGCAACGATGAAAATCAGCGGGCTAAGCGCGATCCGGTAGCTATAGTCCGCCAGCCATTGCTTCATGAAATACCAGCTCAACGGCGTCGCGATCACGAACGCAATCCCGACATATGTCAGGAACGTACCGACGAGGCGCACCAAGATTCCCCGGTTGTCCGAACCGAACACCTTGCGGATCGCTACCTCCTGCGAACGTTGCAGGATGAAATAGGTCGACATCGCAAGCAAACCCAACAGCGAGATCAGGATCGCAATGCAGGCGAAGATCACCACGATCTTGGCCAGACGAATCTGCGATTCGAAATGCGTACGGATGCCCTGGTCGATAAACTGTCCCTCGAAAGGAACACCCGACACCTCCTCGAAGACTTTGCGCACGGACTCGTATGCCTCGACGGGATCACCCTGCACCTCGACCACGTAGCTCCACGGCCACCAGCCTGATTCCATATTCCGGAAACGGAACATTACCGGCGAATTTTCCTGCGTAATGTCCCTCAACTGGAAATCACGGATCACCCCTAAGACGGGTGTCGCATCTTCGCCCCACCTGAAAGAAGGGGCATCTTCCGACAATTCCATCTGTTTAAAAGCCAGCTCGTTCAAATACCATCCCCCATCGGCGTTGGCCACCCGGTTGTCCGACTTGATCTCGAAACCGAAAATGCGGAAAGCGGCGCTGTCGACCTGTATCTGCTGGAAGCTGAGCGATTTGTCCTCGTAAGTTCCACTCATATTGTTCGTCCCGCTCGAAGGTGTTCCGTTGCTATGGCCGACAGCCTTGACCATCGGAAGCTGGCGCAACATATCTTCCGCCCGTTCCATCTCGCTTTTGGAACGGAAAATGTTATCCGATTCGATTATGTTCGTCGTGTTGTAGCCCAACGGCGCGTGGATCAGATGGTCGATCTGGAGATACATCGTCAGCGAGGCGGCGATCATGGCGATCGTGATCACATTCTGGAACGTGATGAAGACCTTGCTGAACACCATCTTCGTCTGCCGGCGGAACGTCCCGCGTACCACGTCGATCGGTTTGGCCGATGAGATCATCAATGCCGGAAGCACCCCCGACAAGGCTCCCGTCAACACGATAAACAGGAGGATCGCCCCTATCCAAAGCGGTGTCGCCAGCACATCGAACGTCAAACGCACCTGCAACAAGTCATTGGCATACGGCAGTGCCGCCTTGGCAAACATCAGCCCGATGGCAAACGAAACGACTGTCAGGAAAGTAGCCTCCAACATCAACCGCAGGAACAGTTCCACACGCGAAGACCCCAAGAGGCGGCGTGTCGCCATCTCCTTCGCCCGCTGGCCGGCCTGTGCCACCGTCAGGTTTATATAGTTGATGATCGCGAAAATCAGGATCAGAATGCCGACGGACATCAAGACCAACGAAAAGCGCTTGTCGCCTTGGTTCAAGCTATGCGACGCCGTATTTCCGAAATAGATATCCGAAAGTGGAACAACGCGTGCTTCCTTCACGAAATCATACCGGTAAATCCAATACCGCTCTTTGAAAAAGCTCTGTATCTCATCCGTCCGCCCCTTCAAGTCCATCCCCGGCTTCAGCAACAGGAACGAGACGCACGAGCCGGCGTTACCCGGATTCGTCTTCGACAGTGATTGGTTGAACTCCGTCACCCGCTCGATACGCACCAACAGGTCCGCATTCGGAATCACCGAACGGTTGATGTCTTCCATGACACCGGTAACCATTACACTCGTCGAGTCGCTGATGCGCAAGCTCTTCCCGATCGGATCGTCATTGCCGAACACCTTACGGGCAAAGCTTTCCGAAACGACCGCGCTATAAGGATCTTCCAAAAGCCGGTCGCGGTCGCCATCGAGTATCTTGAACGAAAAGAGGCCGAAAAACGTCGAATCCGCATATACGAGATCGGCAGTCAACTTCTTGTCTCCATAAAAAATTTGTTTACTCTTCCCTTGATCCGTGATGACCGGACAGACTTTCTCGATCTCCGGATACCGCTCTTCCAGCCAATAGGAAACCGGGACACCCGATTCCAAAAACTCTTCATTGCCGATGGCAACGATCCGGTCGTAATTCGCCTGTTGTTTGTCGATATTCAATTCCCGTTCCACATACACCGCAATCAGGATCACGAACATCAGCGAAACAGACAGCCCGAAAACGTCGATCGCCGTGTACCCCTTGTTCCGGCTCAGGAATTTCAGAAAAGATTTTATATTTAACAGATTATTCATAGTGTATTCCATTTATAATTCATAGCCCCAAACTCATATCTCACAAAGAACATATCCGACTTTCCCAAGCCGGGTATGATCACAAAACAATTAGAATGTGTCTATGTTCTATTTTACAAAAATTAAATGAATTCGTTTACGGACGACACGATACTTCCGTCGAACAGGTTGATCACCCGGTGGGCGAAGCTCGCATCGTGTTTGGAGTGTGTCACCATAACAATGGTAGTTCCTTCTTTGTTCAGTTCGGTCAAGAGCTGCATCACTTCGGCTCCGTTTTTGGAGTCCAGGTTACCGGTCGGCTCATCGGCAAGGATGATTTTCGGATTCGAAACAACGGCACGGGCGATGGCGACACGCTGCTGCTGACCTCCGGAAAGCTGCTGTGGAAAGTGGTTGGCTCGGTGGCTGATGTTCATGCGCTTCAAGATGTCATTGACCATCTGCTTGCGCTCGCTTGCCTTTACTTTGAGATAGGTAAGCGGCAACTCCACGTTTTCAAAGACATTCAGTTCGTCGATCAGGTTGAAACTCTGGAAGATAAAGCCCAGATTATTCTTCCGAAGGGCAGTCAGCTGGTTCTCGTTCATTTTATCCACCTGTTTCCCTTCAAAGAAATAAGAGCCGGAAGTGGGAGAATCCAACGTGCCCAAAATATTCAGCAACGTTGACTTGCCGCATCCGGAAGGTCCCATTATAGCGACAAATTCTCCTTGTTCTACGTGTAAGGTGACTTCGTTCAATGCTTTCGTCTGCACCTCTTCCGTAGTGAAAAGCATAGACAGTTTTTCTGTTTTAATCATGGTGATTCTTTTTATTTATTTTAGTATTAGTTTCTCATTGTCTCCGAACAACTCATAACCGGATATGATTACTTTCTCACCCGAAGACAAACCTTCCGTCACCTCATAATACTGTGGATTCTGGCGCCCGATCTTCACAGGACGCCGCGTGGCAAATTTACCACTTTCATCGACAATATACATCCACCGCCCTCCGGTAATTTGAAAGAATCCGCCACGGGGAACAAGGATCGCTTGTGCCGGGTCTCCTAACTGAAGGTTGATATGATAAGTTTGTCCGGCACGTATATTCTCCGGCCGCTCCGAAATGAAAGCCAGGTCAGTACGGAACTGCCCTTCTTTCACTTCCGGATAAGGTTTGGTTACTTCCAGTTTATAGGTTCCTCCGTCACGGGTAAAGTCGGCAGGAAGTCCGGGAAGTACACGCTCCACATAATGCTCGTCTATCTGTGCCTGTACTTTGAGGTCCGGAGTAATAATCTGCCCGATATGTTCTCCTGCGGAAATGGACTGTCCGACCTGCGCGTTCAAGTTTCCTACCTGTCCGTCAATCGGAGCTTTAATCTTCAGGTTTTCCAAGCGCTCACGGACCAACGTAAGACTGCGTTTCATGTTACGTATGTTCTCGTCCAGACTGCTGATCTGGCTTTCACGGAAAATATTGTCCTGACGGATACGTTCGTCAAGGTCGTGAGCTGGTACGACAACGAGATCGGCTACTCCAACAAGGTGCTCGACCTCATCGAGCACATGTACTCGGTCGACCACGCCACGAAGTAACTTTGCTTTTTTCTGTTCCTGTTTTTGGGTAAAAACAGGACGGTGCTCCTCTGAGACAAGAGGGATCTGGTGCGAGATCCCTCTTGTTTTTTTCGCGTTTTCGGTGGTATACTGCCATCGTTGCAAATTTTTCTTTGAGGTGGATCATGTTTCAAGGTTTTACGCCCGAGGCCGTCGAGTTCCTCTGGGGCATCAAATTCAACAACAACCGCGAGTGGTTCCTGCCGCGAAAGGAGCAGTTCCTCGCGCTCGTTGACCGGCCGATGCGCGAGCTCGGCAGCGAAATTTTTGACGCGATCGCCGCGGCATATCCCAAGCAGTCGCTCAAGCTGCACGTCTGCCGCATCTACCGCGACGCTCGCCGTCTCTTTGGCCGCGGCCCATATAAGGACCACCTGTGGTTCACGATCGAGCGCCCGCACGAGCGCTTCGAGGGCGTCCCCGCGCTGTATTTCGAGCTCGCACCGAACTACTTCAGCTACGGCTGCGGCTACTGGGACGCCTCCCCCGCCACGATGGCCAAGCTCCGCCGCCGCATCGAGACCGACCCCAAAAGGCTTGAAAAGCTCGTGCGCAAGCTGAATAAATCCCGCTTCACGCTCTCCGGCGAGCAGTTCAAGCGCCCGAAGGGCGACGTCGGCAAGCTCCTGAACCCGTGGTACAACGCGAAAAATATCGCCGTCGGCTATGACGACAATCCCGAAGGCGTGCTGTTCACGCCGGAGCTCAAAGACGAAGTCCTCGCGGGCTTCCGCGAGCTGATGCCGCTGTATCTGTATCTCGATTCGCTGGCGGGCGATCCTGAACCGAATAAAGAATAATGCCGCTCGCAGAGCGGCGAGGAATTCCCACGCCGCACGGGAGTGCAGTAAAAGGGGGTATTCTCTCACGTGAGAGAATACCCCCTTTTGATCCCCCAAGAGAACGGCAGGGGCGTTTCGATCTCGCCCCTGCCCCCCCAACGACCAAAAGGGAGGGGCCTTGCCCCTCCTTTTTGGATTATCTTCCCCGCTGTTGCTTCTGACGGCGCGGCATTGCTGCGCTCGCCGCGTTCAGAATTGCTTCTATTTTAGTTCTGTGCTGTGATATAGATCTCTTCTGTCTTTTGTTGAGCGGAGATAAGCAGTTCTTTTGCGTCACCGTAGTTTTGCATTTCCATTTTTTTGAGTGCATCGGTCACTGCGTTAAATAGCGTGGTGTACATTTTCTGATAGTCAGTCATTACAAACACCTCCTTAACCCTTTTCGGTTATTTTAACCCAAAAGAGTTAATCTTTTCAAGAGGAAAACGATATTCTTTATGAAAAGAAAGCGGGGTGGTTGTGATGACAGTGGGCGAAGCCGTGCGGCGGCGCATTTTGGCGCTGTGCGAAGAACGAAGTATCACGATCAACCGCTTGAGCATCCTCAGCGGCGTCACGCAATCCACGCTTAATAACATTATGAGCGGCCGAAACCACACGACGACCGTCGCAACGGTCAAAAAGCTCTGCGACGGCCTGAATATCACCGTCGATGAATTTTTCTGCCCCGAATACTTCCACGATCTCGAACAGGAATTAAAATAAAACGACCGCCACTGCGGTCGTTTTTTGTTATGCGGCGAGCGAAGCAATGCCGCTTTGGCAGGCATTATCGAGACGGCATCCTCCGAAGCAGGCACAGTTCTTACCGGAAGTGCCACAGGGAGGATAATCCAAAAAGGAGGGGCTGCGCCCCTCCCTTTTGGTCGTTAGGGGGTGCAGGGGGCGAAATCGAAACGCCCCCTGCCTTTCTCTTGGGGGTTCCAAGGGGGAGGTTCTCTTTTGAAAGAGAATCTCCCCCTTTGCCCCGTGCAGCGCCGATGGCGCTGCACTCCCCCCGCACTTTCGTGCAGAAAATCAAAAAGCGACGGCTTTTTCAGCCGTCGCTTCTCTATCTGCATTACTGCAAAACCTTTTTGTTGCCGTGGGTGGCCTTCATGCGCAGCTCTTTGTTGAGGATCGTCTTGCGGATGCGCAGGTTCTTGGGCGTGACCTCAAGCAGCTCGTCGTCGGCGAGGAACTCGAGGCACTGCTCCAGGCTCATCTGCTTGGGCGGGACGAGACGCAGCGCGTCATCCGAGCCAGAAGCGCGCATGTTCGTCAGCTGCTTCTTCTTGCACACGTTGACCGTGATGTCCTCCTGCTTGGGGGACTGACCGACGACCATACCCTCGTACACGTCGACGCCCGCGCCGATGAACAGCACGCCGCGCTCCTGCGCGTTGAAGAGGCCATAGGTGATAGAGGTGCCGGTCTCGGACGCGACGAGAGAGCCGGTATTGCGGCGGGCAAGCTCGCCCTTGTAGGGTGCGTAGGAATCAAACACGCTCGCCATGATGCCCTCGCCCTTGGTGTCGGTGAGGAACTCGTTGCGGTAACCGAACAGGCCGCGCGCGGGGATCAGGAATTCGAGCTTCATGCGGCTGCCGATCGGCGTCATCTCGGCGAGGTCGCCCTTGCGGGAGCCGAGCTTTTCGATGACTGCGCCGACATACTCCTGCGGCACGTCGCACACAAGGCGTTCGATGGGCTCGCACTTCTTGCCGTCGATCATCTGATACAGGACGCGCGGGGGCGAGACCTGGAACTCATAGCCTTCGCGGCGCATGGTCTCGATGAGGATGGACAGCGACATTTCGCCGCGGCCCGCGACGTTGAACGCGTCCATCGAGCCCTCGAGCTCGGTGACGCGGAGCGAAACGTCCTTGAGCGTTTCGCGGAAGAGACGGTCGCGCAGCTGGCGCGAGGTGACGAACTTACCCTCACGTCCGGCGTAGGGAGAGTCGTTGATGGAGAACGTCATCTCCATCGTGGGGGCGCTGATCTTGACGAACGGGAGCGGCTCGACGCACTCGGGCGCGCAGATCGTATCGCCGATCGTGATGTCGCCGATGCCGGACAGGCAGATGATGTTGCCCGCGGTGGACTCGGTGACGGGGTTCTTGCCAAGGCCCTCAAATTCGTACATGGAGACGGCCTTGGCCTTCTTCGGCGCGGCGTCGGGGTCGTGGTAGTTGCAGACCATGATCTCCTGGTTCTGCTTGAGCGTGCCGCGCTCGATGCGGCCGATGGCCATGCGGCCGACATACTCGTTGTAGTCAATGGCGGAAACGAGCATCTGGAACGGCGCGTCCACATCGGCCTCCGGCGCGGGGATATACTCAAGGATCGTGTCAAACAGGGGCTTTAAGTCCGTGCCGACGACGTCGGGCGAATAGGACGCCGTGCCGTTGCGCCCCGAGCAGAACAGCATCGGGGAGTCGAGCTGCTCGGGCGTCGCATCGAGGTCCATCAAAAGCTCGAGCACCTCGTCCACGACCTCGTGGATGCGCTGGTCGGGGCGGTCGATCTTGTTGACGACGACGATGACGCGGTGACCCAGCTCCAGCGCGCGGGAGAGGACGAAGCGCGTCTGCGGCATGGGGCCCTCAGCGGCGTCGACGAGCAGGATGACGCCGTTGACCATCTTGAGGATACGCTCGACCTCTCCGCCGAAGTCGGCGTGGCCCGGGGTATCGACAATGTTGATCTTGGTGTCGCCGTAGCGGATGGCGGTGTTTTTAGCAAGGATCGTGATGCCGCGCTCACGCTCGAGGTCGTTCGAGTCCATGACGCGGTCGACGACCTCCTGATTTTCGCGGTACACGCCGCCCTGCTTGAGCATTTCGTCGACGAGGGTGGTCTTGCCGTGGTCGACGTGGGCGATGATAGCTACATTGCGAAGTTTTTCATTCTGCATAGGTGATCTCTCCTTCCTGCCGCTGGGCAGGGATATCAAATCGTAAGTCTTTAACTGTAATAGTATATTCTGCCGCTTCGTCATTTGCAAGATTTTTTGAAACTTTTTTTGTCTCTTTTGCAGAAAAATTAGGAAAAGAGGCTGCCTGTCCTCTCGGGCAGGCAACCTCGCACAGTTTTTACCCGCAAGGGGTATGGGCATCCGTAAAGCAGCAAAGCTGCTAACGGTTGCCCAAGTGCCCGCAGGCACAAATGTTCTTGATCGTTTTCCGCCGCAACCGGTGCGTGGCGGAAAACACCTTGCGCATAGCGTGCGTCGAATCGCCCGTTTTAACGGGCAACCGAGGCGCAAAGCGACGCGAAACCTGCTCAAATCAGTGGTTCACCACTGATTTGAAGGCGTCAGCCCAGCAATGCACTCAGCTCGTCGATCAGCTCGCCGAACAGCGACAGCGCGTCGTTGACGGGCGCGGGCGTGCGCATGTCGACGCCCATGTCGCGCAGCAGCTCGACCGGCTCTTTCGAGCAGCCGCCAGAGAGGAACTTCTTGTAGTCCTTGACGGCGCTCTCGCCCTCGCGCAGAATGCGGTTGGCGATGGCGACGGCGGCGGAGAAACTCGTCGCGTACTGGAAGACATAGTAATTGTAGTAGAAGTGCGGGATGCGTGTCCACTCAAGCGCGATCTCGTCGTCGGAGATCATCGTATCGCCGAAGTAGAGCTTGTTGAGCGCTAAATACTTCGCGCTCAGCGCGTCGGCGGTCAGCGCCTCGCCGCTCTCGGCCATCTTGCCCATTTGGAGCTCGAACTCGGCGAACATCGTCTGGCGGTACAGTGTACCCTTGAACTGGTCGAGGAAGTGGTTGATGAGATACGCGCGCTGCTTGCGGTCGTCGGTCTTGCCGAGCAGGTGGCGCATCAGGAGGATCTCGTTGCAGGTCGAGGCGACCTCGGCGACGAAGATGACATACTCCGCCGTGTTCACCGGCTGGTATTTGCAGGAGTGCCACGTATGCATGGCGTGGCCCATCTCGTGGACGAGGGTAAACATGCTGTCGAGGTTATCCTTGTGGTTGAGTAGCACATAGGGGTGGGGCCAGCCGTTGCCGGTGCAGTAGGCGCCGCCGCGCTTGCCGGTGTTCTCATACACGTCGAGCCAGCGGTTGCTAAAGGCTTCTTCGAGCACGTCCGTATAGTCCTTGCCGAGCACCGCGAGTGCTTCGAGCGCGGTCTTCTTGGCCTCTTCAAAGGAGATTTCAACGTCCGCGTCCGCGACGATCGGGGTGTAGACATCGTACATGTGCAGCTCGTCAACGCCTAAGATCTTCTTGCGCAGCTCGACATAGCGGTACATCTTGTCGAGATTGCCGTGCACCGCGTCGATGAGATTCGTGTAGACCTCGACCGGCACCTCGGTCACGTCAAGGGACGCTTCGAGCGTCGAATTGTAGCGGCGCGCGTCGGCGAAGAACTTGAGCTGCTTGAACTGCGCGTCCAGCGTGGAGGCGTAGGTGTTGCGGAACTCGCCCGCGCGCTTGTAGTAGGCCTTGAAGGCGTTTTCGCGCAGCGTGCGATCGGCGCTCATCAGCATGGGGACGAACGTGCCGTCCGTCAGCGTGTGGACCTCGCCCTTTGCGTCGGTCACGTCGGGATAGCGCATGTCAGCATTGTGGAACATGCTGAACGTGCGGTCAGGGCTTTCGCTGATCTCGCCCGCGGCGGCGAGGATCTTTTCGCACTCGGGCGAAAGGATGTGTGCCTTGCGGCGGCGCAGCTTGTCGATGCTGCGGCGATAGGTCTCGAGCTTCGGCTCCTCGGCGTAGAAGCGCGCAAGCGTCTCGTCGGGGATGGCCATGATCTCGCTCGCTTCAAAAGAGCCCGCGCTGTTCAGCGCGACCGCCGTGGAAAACGCCTTGCTGCGCATGCCCTGATAGAAGGAATTGCCCACGTCCTGGTCGCTGCGGCAGCTCGCGTACTGCACGAACTTCGAAACGCGCACGTTGATCTCATCGCTGAGCGTGAACCAGTCGAGCAGCGTCTTCGCGCTCTCGCCGAGCTTGCCGGCGTAGGCGGCCATGCGCTCGGGGTAGGCCTTGAGCGCTTCGAGCTCTTCGTTCCACTTATCGTCGCTCGCAAATACGTGACTCAAATCCCAGGTGAACTCCTCGGGCACTTCGCTGCGCGGGAGGATCGTCTTTCCGTCCATAGGTTTACCGTCCTTTTCTCAATATTTCTCACTGGCCCTGTCCGCCGTCTGCGGTCAGAGCCGCTCTTGCGTCCCATTATAACGGACGGCGGCAGTGAATACAAGCGCTTTTCTCCACCCCGCTCTCGACAAATCAGGCATTGACAAATCCACCGTCAAAAGGGTAAAATATTTCTCGTCATCCGCCCCCGTAGCTCAGTTGTATAGAGCGACCGCCTCCTAAAAATCGAATCGTTCGAATCCTGGAGCCCTGTAAAAGTGAATATTTTCTGTATAAGCCCCCGTAGCTCAGTTGGATAGAGCGGTCGCCTCCTAAGGTTATGCTCTACCGGCCGCCTTACGATGAAAAGTGATTGTTACC
>OIWV01002862.1_pt1 | contig 11952 bp, 3 predicted proteins | sample 1587751 | NCBI WGS metagenome assembly OIWV01 (sample SAMEA3888913, study PRJEB22519) | human gut metagenome | biome: human gut; feature: human-associated habitat; material: faeces | place: Denmark | collected 2010
GGGTGGTTTATTTGTTTCGCACCTTCGGAGCGAAACGGACTTAAAGTCACATAATAAAATATAAAAAGGAGAACCAAAGTCCTCCTTTTTATATCAATTAGTTTAGCACTCTAGGTGGATAAGCAAGACCATTCTTATCAAAGTAAACGTAAACTCCTGGTTGAATTTCTATCCATGTGCTAACAGCTCTCTTACCACTATCACCATAGTAATAGCTAATTCGACCATTGCCAGCACTTACTGTTTGACCTTTTACTTGTTTACCATCCTTAGCGAAGAAATAAGTATCGTCACCAATTTTAACTTCACCAGTCACTGACTTACCATTAGCACCAATGTAGTACCAGTTGTTGTCGCCTGTTGTGAAAAACTCATTAGTCAAGCGTTCACCTGTTGAAGCATTATACTTACTATAAGTACCATCTGCATTCTTAACAACGCCACCTTTAACTTGGCTTCCATCTTCATTGAAGTAAAGTTTTTGACCATTGATGACTTGTGCACCTGTAGCAGCAACACCGTTTGCATCAAAGTAGTACCACTTACCATTGATATTTCTCCAAGTATCCTTGATACCATTACCAGTGTGTGCGTTAAAGTAATAAGTTTTACCTTTAAAGGTTACTAACTTATCTTTAGCTTGGAAACCGTCTTCTCCAAAATATTGTGTGAAACCATCAATAACCGTAACACCTTTGGCCATGACACCTTCATTAGTGAAGTAACGGAATTTCACAACCTTAGATTCTTTACCGTCTTTATCAGTTTCAGAAACATCAAATTTAGTGTAACCACCCTTGTACATTTGACCTTTAGAGTTATAAAGGTAGGTATTACCATTAGCATCAATGTAGAAGGCATTACTCAACATGATACCATTTGGTAAGAAACGATAAACGTCTTTACCATTTGGTGAGTATTCACCGTTTGTAATCATGTGACCACGAGCATCGAAGTAATAGGTGTTACCATTGAAGGTTACAAAGGCAGATTTAGCTTGAGTACCACTTGTACCGAAGTAAGTGATTCCCTTACCATCACTTGAGAATCCAGTAATAACCTTTTCTTTACCTGTCAATTGAAGAGGAATGAAGTTACCTTCTTTAGTGACAGTGAAATACTTACCAGTTGCTTCATCGCTAAGTACATAGCCAACACCACGTTCAAGAACGTTTGTTCCGTTGAAGTATTCAGCCTTCCATTGTTTCAATTTAACAGAATCATCAATTGGTTTACCAGTTGAAATCATGTTTACCTTGAACATTTCAGGGTACTTAGCTTTAAGTTCAGCCAAGAATTCACCACCGTATTTAGCTTGGTAATCTTTACCTGATGACTTAGTATTAGCTACATAAAGCGAGTGATCAATGATAGCATCCGCAATCTTACGTCCAGCACCATCAGTACGAGTCGCTGTTACGACTTCTTTACCTGGCAATTGGTAAATTTGGTCTGGAACCCAGTCAGCGATTGCTTGAATACCAGCCTTATGAAGTGCTTTAAGAGCATCACGTAGATCTTCTTTAGAACCGTATTTATTGTTCTTACTCATGGCAAGATCGTAACGGTCTGCAAAGGCATAACCATTTTGGATAACTGAGTCAAGGAAAGTACCATCATCAGCAGATACAAATTGAGGTGCCATTTCAAATGATGTTACGCCCCATGACTTGAACAAATCAACATTTTCAGCAATCTTACGGTTAGTATAGACTGAAGGATCTGAACCATCTGGAATAGTTTGAAAGTTAGAGAAGCCTTCGTAGATTAATTGTGAATCATAAGCTTCAGTCGCTTTAAGAGTCAACTCTCCTTCTTTTTTAGCTTCTGTTGAAGGCGCTACTCGGATATCTTGATTATCTGAAGCTCCAACTGGAACCCAAACTGCTACGAAACCAGACATATCAAATGTTTCATAACCCTTGATGTCATTAGCACCGAAAGTCAAGACACCGTTGCTGTCTGTTTCTTTAACGTAACCTGCTGCGATTGCATCTGCATCAGATGTAAAGTTCTTGATACCATCAGCTGTACCAACAATCAAAGCACGGTATTTTTGGTTGGCATGGATTTTACCCATTTCAACATTAAGTTTAGCTGATTGATCCAAATTCAATTTTGGATTGTTAGCTACAAGTGTTACCTGACCAGAAGTACGGCTGTATTTAGAACCTTCTGTATCATTAGCTGTCATAATGTCTTTACCATAACGTACTGAAGCATAGACTTCATTTGTACGGTAGAGTTCAACATCTGAATTGTCCATCTTACCATCAGTTGGCAACCAGTATGAACGTTGTGCTTGCCCACCAGATACATACTTGATACGACTCTTCATCAAGTTAACAATGGTATCGTAATATGGAGACTTAGTTTCCATGTAGTGACCATCATCTGTATAAAGGTCTCCATAGTAGACACGAGTGATTGTTTCCATGTTTTGCAACATAACAGCGTATGCTGCTGGGATGTTGTTCAAGGTATATTTTTTGTCGCTGCTGAGCATGTCTTTGTTGTAAATCTCAAAGGCTTGCTTCATTTCAGCATCAGTAATCGTGAAACCATCTGATTTTGGATTGATTTCTTTCTTGATGATTTCAGCAATAATATCTTGAACGTTGTTATCATGGGCACGGATAAAGACGTAATTTCCTGACGCATCTCCGTATTTCTCGTTATATTTACCGATTGTAGACTGTTTAACTGTTCCGTCTTCGTTATAGGCCTTGCTTCCATCTTTGTTAATCCAATCAGTCTTTTCATCACGTTGTGTCGTGTTGAAAGTATTGTTATACAAAGGACTTACAGCTGGTGTACGTTCTTTGATTGGTTTAGCCAATGAGAAGAGGAGAGCCAAACGTTGTTTGTTTTCCATAGCAAGCGCAGCGCCATCTGTCTTGTCATTGTAGTGGTTGTCATTAAGGCTCCATGCTTCAAGGACTGAGATGTGAGCAAGAGCGTTTGCTTCAGATTTGTTAACACCATAGTACTCACGGAAGTAGTTTGTGTAGAGTTGAAGCATGTCTGCATCGACATTATCTACCGCGTCGACACGGATACCATCGAAGTTAGCATCCTTGTCACCCATAACGATTGAACCCCAGTTCATAAGGTAGTGGATTTGGTTCAATTGTTCCGCTTGAACAACTGGGTTTGACAAATCTACGTCATTAGCTAGCAAGAAGTCGAAACCACCCATGTGGTTTGGATCTGATTGCTCATCAAGAATTGATTTATCAATTGTACCAGTCTGGTTAGTTGCTGTACGGTTCAAACGACGATAGTCAGAATTCGCCCATGGTGTACGTGAATCATTCACATAAAGAAGGGCACCACCTTGAAGGTGATCTTCGCCGCCACCTTTAGAGTAGTTTTCAGTTTCTTTGTTCCATTGTGGTTGTGTCTTAACAAAGGCAGAGATAGTTTCACGCAACCATTGTGTTGATTTTTCAGCCTGAATCTTTTGCTCAATCTTGATTTGAATGTCCTTAGCAGCAACTTTCAAAGTTTCTTGCTTATCTGTACTTGAATATTTAGCATCCAAGTTAAATACTTTAGACATGTAGTTCAAGTAGTTAACTTGTGTATCTACATTTGGCCACCAAGCCATCAAAAGTGGACGGAAATCTTCTGCAGTTGATGCTTGCCAAGTTACACCATCTTTGATGATAGAAGCTGGACGGTACCAGCTATCTGCAGTCAAATAACCATCAATCAATTCAAAGCTAGCTTCAGATGAATCGTAGGCACGGTTATTTATTGAGAAACCATCAACAATATTTGTTGTTCCTGGTGTGAAAGAGTATGTTGATGAGCTTGTAAGGGCACCATCTTTACCGAAGTAAAGCAATTGACCATTTACAGTAATGGCAAAGTTTTCTTTGTGTGAACCATCTTCATTAACATAGTAATATTTACCATCAATGTTTTTGATGTTTTTCAAGGAAAGCGCAGCTTCTACTTCTGAATCTTTCAAAGCAGCTTCTGGCGCCTTAACTTCTGTACTAACAACTTCAGCCTTCACTGTTGCTGGTTGTTCTTCTGCTTTTTCAGTTGTAACAGCTGGTGCATCTGTTGTCACAACTGCTTCTTTATTTGGAACAGCTGCCACTGCTACATCAGCTGTTGTTGCTGTTGTAGCTGCTTCAGCTGTTGCTTGTGTGTTCGTTGTAGTCGCTGTTTCTACAGCATTTGTTTCTTTAGCAGGTGTTAAAACATCTGCTTCTTTTGTATTTGTACGTTTATCGACTTCTTTGGTTGCTTCTGTAGAAGTAACTAAATCGGCTGTTGTATCTAAATTTGGTTGAGTTACTATCTTATCTTGAGTTTCATCCGCTGAAACTGAAGATGTTGTTACAGACAATCCTCCCAAGACAGTAGCAAGTGCTACAGAAGCAACTGCAATTGTAACCCATTGCTTCTTAACTTTATGAAGCTTATAGTGTATCTTATTTTCCATTATAATTTTCCCCGTGATTTTATTTGTCAAAATCAGACTGAAATCTATCCGATTTCAAACAGTTATATTATATCATTATTTTCTAACTATTTCTCGAATTAATTGTTTTTTTATAAAATATATATTACATAACATTAATATTAGAAAAACTTTGTAACACACCTATTTCATAGGTTTTCAATTCTCATTTTCATATCATTTGATAAGTAAAACTATTTTCTATAAAAACCACTAAAACCCTTGATACAATGGCTTTTACAACGATTCTGACTCAAAATTGATATTTGTCAGATTTTTTCTTTAAGGAGCATAAAAAGGCAAAATTTCTTTAAACGATTCTCGTTTTCAAGAAATTTCACCTATAAATTCATGTCAAATCATATCGTTTTTCACTTAATCTCTCAGATTAAGATTAGATTGATTGATTATTTATCAAAATCAGCATAACCATTTTCATCGAAGAAGACAGTCGTACCGTCTTGGAAAGTAATCCATGTGTTTGTCACACGTTCTCCAAGAACTGATTCGTAGTATTCTACTCCTTTTGGTGTGCTGATTGGGCTACCTTTAACTTGACGTCCCAAATGATCAAAGTAATACTCTTTACCATCGATATTTTGGCGTCCTGTTACAGCCTTACCATCTTTGAAGTAGTACCAAACATTGTTACCAGTTGTCAAGAAACGGTTATTGAGACGCTCACCTGAATCTTTGTCATAGTAAGAAAGTGATCCGTCAGCATTCTTAACAAAGTCGCCTTTGACTTGACTACCATCTTCTTTGAAGTAATAGTTTTTACCGCCAATGCTATAGGCACCTGTCACGATTTCACCATTATCTTTGGCGTAGTACCATGTCTTACCACCATCAAGAGTGAAGAAATCAGATTTGACTTGGCTTCCATCAGCATTGAAGTAATAGTTAAGGTGGTCAATCGTTTGACGACCTGTAGCGAGGTTACCATCCTTATCAGCATGGTACCACTTGCCGTTCACTTCGAAGAACTTGTCTTTAACCTTGTAACCATTATCTACAGTGTAGTAGCTAATCTTGCCATTTTCAGTAACAAATTCACCTTTAACTTGGGCACCATTTGCACGGAAGTAATAGTCGTGACCGTCCAAAGTAAGGGCACCTGTCACATTTTTACCAGCTGCATCACGGTAGAACCATGTTGAGCCATCTGTTGTGTAGAATTCACCCTTCTTAGCTTGTGCATAGCCTTGATCGTTGAATTCATACCAGATACCATCGATTTCTGCCCAACGATTTGTGTAGGCATTACCTGAATTTTTATCAAAGAAGTAGAGTTTTCCGTCTGGAGTCACATACTTAGTACCTTTAGCTTGGAAGCCATTTTCATCAAAGTATTGCAATCCTCCACCAGCATAAGTCAAGCCAACAGCCATTTCTCCAGTTGGTGAGAAATAACGGAATTTAGCTTCTGTTTCTGAAGTACCTTCTTTCGGTACATCGAATACAAAGTAACCATCTTTGTACTGCTCACCAAAGCTACCAAAGTAATAATATTTACCATCTTGTTGATAAATAGAATCACGAAGCTGTACACCATTTGGCAAGAAGAAATAAGTCTTACCATCGATATCTTGACGACCAGTCAACATATAACCTTCTTTATCGAAGTAATAGTAATTTCCAGCATATTTAATGAAAGCATTCTTAGCTTGGAAACCACTATTATCAAAGTAGGCCATACCCTTACCATCATAGTAGAAACCTGTCTTACCACCTTGGTCTGTCAAAGGTTTTGGCAAGAAGATGCCATTATCAGTAACTTGATAATAGCGACCAGTAGCATCGTTACTGAGAACATAACGATTACCACGACCAAGGATATTAGTACCATTCATGTACTTAGCAGACCATTGCTTGATTTTAACAGATGGATCAATCTTCTTACCAGTTGATATCATCACATCTTCAAACAACTGTGGATATTTCTTTTGGAGCTCATCAAGGAACTCACCACCATATTGAGCTTGGAAGTCCTTACCTGATGATTTAGAATTTGCAACATATAAAGTGTTATTGATATAAGCATTGGCCTTTGGAGTACCATAACTATTTGCACGTGTTGCTGTTACAACTTCTTGTCCTGGCAATTGGTAAAGTTGATCTGGTACCCAGTCAGCAATTGCTTGAATACCTTGCTTGTGAAGGGCTTTAAGGGCATCACGAAGATCTTCTTTAGAACCGTATTTGTTATTCTTGCTCATGGCAAGGTCATATCGGTCAGTAAAGGCATAGCCATTTTGGATAACAGAATCAAGGAAGGTACGGTCATCAGCCGATACAAATTGAGGAGCCATCTCGAATGATGTGATTCCCCATGACTTGAAGAGTTCTGCATTTTCTGCAATCAATTTATTAGTATATTGGCTATCTTTTTCAACAAAATCTTGGAAGTTTGAGAAACCTTCATAGATAACTTGTGAGTCCAATGCTTCAGTAGCAGAAAATGTCTTGTCAAGTTTCTTATCTGAACCTTTAACACGGATATCTTGGTTATCAGGTGCACCTACTGGTACCCATACACCAAGATAACCTCTCATATCAACAGTTCGATACCCCTTAATTTCATCTCCACTAAAAGTCAAGTTCCCTTCAGCATCAGTGTATTTAATTTTTCCAGCTGCTGCTGCATCATTTTCGTAAGTGACAATTCCCTTATCAGTACCAAGAAGTAATGGACGGTAGGCTTGGTTAGCATGAAGTTTACCCATGTTAACTTTCAACGTACCATCACCCAATGAGAAATCCTGATTATTGGCAATAAGAGTCAACATACCAGAATGTTTACTTGTTTCTGCTACACCCGTAGTTTGGTCAGCAGTCATAATATCTTTACCGTAACGAACAGATGACAAGATTTCTTTTCCATTGAACGTGTCGACTTTCATCGATTGTCCACCTGAAACATATTTCATACGGTTCTTCAAGAGTGTTGTGATAGCATCATAGTAAGGAGACTTGGTAGCCATATATTGGCCGTTATCCGTATAAAGATCTCCATAATAAACACGAGTTACCTGCTCCATATTTTGAAGAATCAAAGCATAGGCGGCTGGAATATTGTTAATAGTATAACGTTTTTCTGCCTTCTTCATATCTTCATTATAGATTTCAAAGGCACGTTTCAATTCAGCATCAGTCATGGTATAACCATCTGATTTTGGATTGATTTCTTTTTGAACAATATCACGAATGATATCTTGAACAAGGTTATCATGAGCACGCGCAAAGATATAGTTAGCTTGTGTATCTCCATACTTACTATTATTTGTACGGTCTGTCAAACTGCTAGTAATCAAATCTTTCAATGAAGAGCCCGAACCATAAAGTGCACCCATAATTGCATAACGAAGGTTATTATCCATGGCAAGGGCTGCACCATCATGTTTTTGATTATAATCATTATCATTTAAATCCCAAGCTTCAAGGATAGAAATGTGAGCGAGTGCATTAGCTTCAGATTTATCCACACCAAAGGCTGCGCGGAAGTAGTTTGTATAAACTTGGAGAAGGTCTGCATCAACATTATCAACTGCATCAACACGGATACCATCAAAGTTAGCATCCTTATCACCCATAACAATTGATCCCCAGTTCACAAGATAGTGAATTTGGTTCAACTGCTCAGCTTGCACAACTGGGTTTGAGTTATCAACGTCATTGGCAAGTAGGAATTCATAACCACCCAAGTATCTTCCTGTACCATTTAGAGAACCATCTTGGTTACTTGGTGTACGGTTAAGCAAACGGTAATCAGAATTTGCCCAAGGTGTCTTGTCATTATTGACATAAAGAAGAGCTCCCCCTTGAAGGTGGTCAGCAAGGGTATAGTTTTCAGTTGTAGTATTCCACTGGTCTTGTTCTTTTACAAAAGACTCAATTGCTTGACGAAGCCATTCAGTTGATTTTTTAGCTGAAATTTCTTGTTCAATCTTAATTTGAATTGTCTTAGCAGCTGCATTCAATTCAGATTGACTTTGGCTAGTTGAATACGTTGCGTTAAGGTTAAAGTGTTTAGAGAAAGTATTGAGGTAGGCAACTTGTGTATCTACATCAGGCCACCATGCCATCAAAAGTGGACGGAAGTCTTTCTCAGTTGATACACGCCATTTTTCACCATTTTCCAAAATAGTGACTGGACGATACCAGCTATTTGGTGTCAAATAACCATCTACCAACTCAAAGCTTTCTTTCTTAGAATCGTAAGCACGGTTATGTGAAGAGAAAGCATCAACTAGATTAGTTGTACCTGGTGTGAATGAGTGTGTTGATGTGCTTGTCAAAGCACCGTCTTTACCGAAGTAAAGCAACTGGCCATTAACTGAAACAGCAAAATTTGTTTTGTATGAACCATCTTCTTTGACATAATAGTATTTACCATCAACTTGTTTGATGTTGTCCAAAGAGAGTGCTGCTGTTTCTTCTTTTTCAGTAACGCCAGATTTTGGTTTTTCAGCTACTGTAAGCGTTGTATCTGTCGCTGCTGCAGCTGGTGTTTCTGTTGTCGCACCATTTGCTACTGCTGCACGATCTGTTGTTACTGGTGTTACAGTATTAGTAGTTGTATCTGCTGCAGTGGTTGCTGCCGCAGGAGTTTCGACTGTTGCAGCATCAGCAGCCTTGTCAGTTGTTGTTGCTGTCGCATCTGTCGTAGCAGTTGCTGCAGGAGCGGCTACTTCATGCGTTTCAACGACAACATCGCTTTCAGCTGTCGTAGAGGCAACTGGTTTAGTTGTTTCATCAGCTGAAACTTTTTGATTGGCAACTGTAGCACCACCTACGATAGAGGCAAGTGCTGCCGAAGTGACGGCAATCGTCACCCACTGCTTCTTAACTTTGTGAAGCTTATAATGTACCTTTTTTCCCATTTTAGGTCCTCTTTTCATTTTCCTAGTTTGAATGAAATCTACATAATTCAAACAATTTCATTATAGCATATTTTTTTCAGCCATTTCGAGTCTTTATCAAGTCATTTCAATTTTTAATCATAATGTAAATTGAAAAACATTTTGACAATCATTAAAAACTACCGAATGTCGAAAACGGTAGTTTTTTCTATATTTTTAGGAAAATTTTTAGAGGTAATTGAGAGGTAAATAAACTATCTCTATTCAATCAGTTAGCGATTTTCAAGTCAGCTATTAAGCAAAAACCACATTATGTTGGACCCTGTAGCTAACTAAAAAGAGCAAGGTTTCTGTGACTAATTTTGCCAGAACCAGTCCTAAACCAATAGCAACTAGACTACTAAGTAAGAAATAGTTACAGGCCAGGAGGACCAAGACCAACATAAAGTAACGAACACTCGATCTAAAGAGAGAGCTTGTCGGATTGAAGACCACATTGGCGTTCAGCAAACACTGGCTGGAAGCCGAAATCACACGAGCTAGCACGACCGAAAGGAGCAGATTTTTCGTCAAGGCAAAGAGCACAAATAAGGCTGTTGCATCAATGACTGAGGCCAAGACGGCCGTGCCAGAGAACTTTAAAAAAGGGCTGTAAATACGGATGGAATCACGAATGGGCCGAAAGTGCGAACTTTTATTTTCCTCCAGATAAACGGTTTCGATAGGGACTTCAGAGATTTGGTGGCCTGATTTTTTGGCTTCAAGCAACATATTAAACTCATACTCGAAACGATTGCCGTCCAGGTTAAGAAGCCATGGAATCAGGTCGGTTGACATGCCTCGAAGTCCTGTCTGAGTATCTGTTACCTTCTGACCAGTTACCAGATGGAAGAGCCCTGCAGTCACCTTGTTGCCGATGCGACTACGTGCTGGTACCTTACCAACAAAGGCACGCGCACCTAAGATAAGATGGCTTGGATTTTCCTCGGTTGCCTTGGCCACACGGACAATATCTTTAATCAGGTGCTGACCATCACTGTCAACTGTGACTATAGGTTGAGCCGAAAGGTGCTGACCGACTACTTCTTCTTGAATATAAGCGAAAGCAGTCTTAAGAGCAGCTCCCTTTCCTTTATTAATCGGATGAGTTAGGACAGTCGCTCCAATAAAAGCCGTTTCGTCGTAATAGTCGTTATAGCCTGGGCCACTCCCATCATTAACAACAATAATACGGGCTTTAGGGAGTTTTATGGTAATATCTTGAACCACCTGAATCAGGCGTTTGTCTGGTTCATAAGCTGGAATAATAATATACATAGGCACTTCCTTTCTGTTTCATCCTATGACTCTTTAGTGACCTCCTCCAAAGCCACCTGGTTGTCCACCACCTTGGGGACCACCGCCACCAGGCATTGAGTTTTCAATCTTAGTTTGTTTCTCACCATTGATAGTAATGTCACCACCGGTATAGGTCGCTGAACCATCGAAGTCAAAGCCAGACTGACCAGTCAAATTGATTGTTCCACCCGATACAATAATATCGCCGTTAGAATCGATTGGGTCGGTATCGCCCTGGCCAACCTCAACATTTAGGGTTCCACCGGTCATCTTGAAGAAAATCTCACTTTGACTGGCATTAGCATTGGCCGCATTGACACCATCATCCGTTGCATAGACATCGATGTCTCCGCCATTGATGGTCACAGATTTACCTTCGATACCTTCAGTTGATTTTTCAACCTTGTAAGTACCACTATCAATAATCAGGTCGCCGGACGCATGGATACCGTCGTCACCAGCCTTGATGGTCATGGTATTGTCAGATAGATACATGGTACCTGCTGAAGTGTCGTCATCATTGTCGACCTTAACAGCATCTTCCTCAGCCTCAATGGTCATGGTTGTTCCCGTGATGTTGAGTTCATCATTGACATTGAAGGCATCACCAACTGAGGTAATCTTATAGGTACCACCAGTCATATGAAGGCTGTCATTGGCTTTAATACCGTTATTTTTCTTGGCATCAATGTTAAGAGTACCTGAACCGTTAATGGTCAAATCTCCTTTAGAGAAAATCACGGCATCCGCATCTTCATCACTATTAGAACTTGAATCAGAGAGGGTACTTGTGGTGCCATCTTTGAGGGTCAGATAGACATGACCAGCACTTGTGGCATTGATGGCTGCATTTGTATTCGTCATGGTAACACCATCTAGAACAATATGGACATCATCTGAATCGCCAGCGTCAACCTTGATTTGCACACCATCAGATTTTCCAGAAATCACATAGGTACCAGCTTTGGAGATGGTTACGGTTGAACCTGACACGGCTACGCCATCACCTGAAACATCCGCAGATGAGCCTGACAACTTAATCTTAGAGGCAGAACTTTCATCATAAGATGTGTCTGAATCTTTTGAAGTAAAATAGTTGCTGTTGTTCTTATTTGTTTTCTTACTGGTCGTTGCTGTTACAGCACTTGTTTTTGATGTCGTGCTTGACGTAGTCCCCGTTGCTTGACTGTTTGATTGGCTACAAGCTGCCATGACTGTTAGGGCTGTCGCACAGGTTACTAAAGTTGTCCATTTTTTTAGTTTTTTTGATTTCAT
>OIWV01002872.1_pt1 | contig 11932 bp, 9 predicted proteins | sample 1587751 | NCBI WGS metagenome assembly OIWV01 (sample SAMEA3888913, study PRJEB22519) | human gut metagenome | biome: human gut; feature: human-associated habitat; material: faeces | place: Denmark | collected 2010
CATGCCCAATTTACGCTGTGAATTGCACCACAGAATCTGCAATTTGCACTATGAAACTCACGGTTGTTGGATGAATGCCTGCTACAAGTGAAAGTTCCCAATCATAATTCAATCTGTCATTTTGATCATAAGCAGCAAGATATTCGATAGGCTCTAAATCTCCAACAAAACATTCACCACTATTTAAAATCAGGGATATGCACTGCCAACATGGAATCTGATCCATAAATTTCCATTCAGACAAAATTAAGAATTTCATAAACTTTTGTATCTTGCTTTTCCATAAGGACTTCTATATTCTGAAATTATAGAAAAAACGTCCGCAGAAAGCGGCATTTTATGGGAGGAATGCATATGAACCGAAGTTTATGGAGAAAGGCGGTGGCACTGACACTTACAGCCGCAATGACAGCAGGGCTTACTGCCTGTGGCGGTGGCGGCAACAGCACATCCGCAGACGGAAAGAAGAGATATTTCAAAGCAGATTATCTGAGTGATCTGCCGGACAGTTTTAATGATACGACAAGTAATATACAGTTTAAGGGAGATGTGATGTATTACACTTCCAGCAATGAGGACTACACAAAATCCGGACTGTATTCCTATAATCTGATCACCGGAGAAAATGCACAGCTTTATGAGCAGGCACAGAGTGACGGCAGCGGAAACAGCAGCTGGGTGTCAGGATATACCGTGGCAGACAGCGGAGAGGTTTACCTGTTTGTGACGAAGAACCAGATGGATGAGTCGAGTGTCACCGAGGATTATTCTGACGCAACACTGGATGATGTGTTAAGTTATATGGCAGACCAGTGGGGATACAGTGCCGAGGATGCAGAAAAGGACTGGAATGATTATTATGCAAAAGATTATACGGATGAGAACGGCAATGTAAACTATGGCAGATTTCTGCTGGCTCAGAATGCGAGATTCATTCAGACCTCTTCCATTCTCAAAGTGGACACATCCGGAAATATTGCGTTTGAACAGGACATGGATCTCGGAGCAAATGCAGAGAATGTAAGCTGTAACGGGATAGCAGTGGATAAGGAGGGAAACCTTTATCTTGCCCTGAATACCTGGTCCAATAATGACAGTGGCAACAGCGTCAGCTCAGATGAATATTTTACACTCGTAATAGGAGAGGACGGCAGCCAGAAGGGCAGGATCCCATCGGATGGATATACATCCAGACTGGTCGGGCTTGCGGACGGAACGGTTGCCTCCATCGGATATGGGGATGCCGGATGTGAGCTGCGGCCGTTAGATGTCGGCGCAATGAAAGAACAGACAGACAAGGCAATTGAAGTCCCTTCCGATACAGTCTCTGTGTTAGATGAGAAGAATCTGCTGGTCACAGAGGGCAGCAGTGTTTATAAGTACAATCTGGATACGAAGGAAAAAGAGGAATTTTTCAGCTGGATGGACTGTAATATTTCCAGCTCCAGCGTGAGCAGCTACGGAGTCCTGTCCGATGGAAGAATCGCAGCTTATCTTCAGAACTGGAACTCCAACGGAAACCAGACGGAGATTGCACTGATCAAAGAAGTGGATGCCAGTGAAGTGGCAGATACCGTAAATCTCACACTCGCCTGCATGTGGACAGGTTCAGACGTGGAGGAGAAGGTGATCGCATTTAACAAGAGTCAGGATAAGTATCATATCACAATGAAGTCTTATGGAGACGGCGCAGAGGAGTACGAGGATGCAGTGAACAGCTTCAACACGGCAGTGACATCGGATTCCAACATTGATCTGGTGCTTTTTAACGATTATTCCCAGGCGATCAATTTTGCATCCAAAGGATTAAATGTGGATCTGTATGGACTGCTGGACAAAGACACGGAACTTTCGAGAGATGATTTCCTTCCAAATGTACTCACTGCATGCGAGTATGATGGAAAACTGGCGATCCTGCCGCAGACCTTTACGTTACAGACGGTGATCGGAAAAGCGGATGATGTTGGAACGACACCGGGATGGACCGTGTCGGATATGAAGGCGCTGCTCGCATCCAAACCGGAAGGAACACAGCTTTTCTGGGGTATGGACCGGACGTCTGCATTGACAGCACTGATGAGTCTCGGCTATAATGATTTTATCAACTGGGAGGATGCAAGCTGTAATTTTGACAGTCAGGAATTTATAGATGTACTGGATTTTGCAAATATGTTCCCGGAAGAGTTTGAATATAGAGATGATATGGAAGACAGCACGGTTCTGCTGAGTCAGGGAAAACAACTTTTAGATACTTATTATCTCAGTGATTTTGAGCAGGTACAGATGTACCGTGCGATTTTTGGAGGTCCGACAACATTTATTGGTTATCCGACCAGCGAGGGAAACGGAGCAATGCTGAGTCTGAACAATATTATTGGAATTTCCAATAGCTGTAAGGATGTCGATGGTGCATGGCAGTTTTTAAGGACATTTTATCTGCCAAAGAAGAGCAGCGACGGCTACAGTGATTACACTTATGGATTTTCCATTAGAAAAGACGATTTTGAAAAATATTGTCAGAACGCAATGAAAGCAGACTCTGACGGCGGAAGTACCTGGGGCTGGGGGGAATTCGAAGTTGAGATCCAGCCGGCGACACAGGAGGATGTAGATCAGGTAAAAGATCTTGTATACAATACAACCGCTGTTTCCGGTGCCGTTTCCGATGATATCACCAATATCATCAATGAGGAGGCAGCAGCCTATTTCTCAGGACAGAAGTCCGCAGAGGATGTGGCAAAAATTATCCAGAGCAGAATGCAGGTATATTTAAGTGAGACGAAGTAAGAAAAAGGATTTTAGTAAGGTTATAAAAAAACAGAATAAATCATGGTTTCATAGGCTGGTGTCAGGAGCGTTCCTGGCACCGAGCGTTCTGGGAGTACTGTTGTTTTTTGTACTCCCATTTCTTGTAGTGATCTATTTTTCCTTTGTGAATAATCCGGTGGCAAAAAAGTTTGTGGGACTGACAAATTACATCAATGTCATTCAAAATGGGGCATTCCGGACAGCAGTTGGAAATACACTATTTTTTTCGGTAGTGGCAGTGCCGCTTGCCGTGATCCTTGGCATGGCACTCGCATTTCTGCTAGATGCAGGCATTCCGTTAAAAAGTGAACTGCGGAGTTGTTTTCTGACACCGCTTATGGTGCCGACAGCGTCTATCGTGCTGATCTGGCAGGTGCTTTTTGATTACAATGGTGTTGTGAATGTGGCAGTGCAGAAGTTCGGCGGAGGACAGGTGGACTGGCTGAAATCTTCAGCAGGTCTTTTGGTCATTATTCTGCTGTTTTTATGGAAAAACTTAGGTTACAATATGATCCTCTTTTTGTCTGCGATGGGAAATATCCCAAAGGATATTATCGAGGTGGCAGAGTTGGACGGGGCAAACCGCTGGCAGATATTCCTGCATGTTAAATTGCGGTATCTGTCACCGACGATCATGTTTGTGACGATACTTTCCATGATCAATTCGTTTAAGGTTTTCCGTGAGATTTATCTTCTGACAGGCGAGTATCCGTACGGTGCACTTTATATGCTGCAGCATTATATGAACAATACGTTTGCTTCGGCAGATTACCAGAAACTTTCCACGGCAGCAATTTATATGTCCTTTGTGATGATCGTCATTATGGGAATTTTATTTTGGGTGGAACATCATTTTGGAAAGGATTTGGAGGAAGAATGAAAAAGAGATCAGAACGAAAAAAATTATGTATCCGCATCTGTCTGACGGTGATCGCAGTGGTTACGGCGCTGATTTTTATCATGCCGATCGTTCTTACCATCAGCAATTCGTTTATGTCGGCAGCGGAGATCACCTCCAACTATGGTTCCATTTTCCAGAAAACGGATACGGGGGGCAAGCAGTACATCTCCCAGACGGTAAACCTCAAATTTATACCGGATATGGTGACTTTCTCACAGTATGCGACCGTGTTATTTAAGAGTCCGGACTATCTGTTGAAGTTTTGGAATTCCGTGATCTTAGTGGTGCCGATCGTGGTATTCCAGCTGGTGGTGGCAGTGCTCGCCGCATATGGCTTCACAAGGACCAGAGGAAAACTTTCCGCAATCGTCTTTTTTGCATATGTGATCTTAATGATGATGCCATATCAGGTTACACTGGTGCCAAATTATCTGGTCTTAAACTGGATGAAGCTACTGGATACGAACTGGAGTATATGGCTTCCGGGTATTTTTTCACCGTTTAGTGTGTACTTGATCACGAAGTATATGAGACGAATACCAGTGCCGCTCATCGAGGCGGCGAAGATTGACGGAGCCAACGAGTTTCAGGTCTTTACAAAGATATGTATTCCAATCTGTAAGGGCGTGATCACAACCTGTGCGATCCTGGTATTTATGGATTACTGGAATATGGTAGAACAGCCACTGCTGTTTTTTAACGATACAGATAAATACCCGCTGTCGATCTTTTTGTCAAAGATCAATGCGCAGGAAGTGGGACTGGCATTTGCAGTGGCGACCTTTTACATGATCCCAAGCCTTTTGATTTTCTTATACGGTGAGGATCAGCTGGTAGAAGGTATCGCTTATCAGGGCGGTGTCAAAGGATAGAAAATGGAGAGTTAAAAAGATGACAGATAGAAAAGATAAAATAAAGAATATCACAATTATATTTTTACTGGTGATGCTGATACTTACCTTTTTTTCCAATACGATCATGAATTATTCGCTTGTGGAAGTCAGCACACAGCAGGTGACAAACGGTCAGATCACTTCCAAGGTGCGCGGAAGCGGTTCTGTGGAGGCGAGTGAGAGCTATTCCGTCACGATCGAGGAGACAAGGAAGATTGCAACGGTCAACGTGAAAAAGGATGCGGAAGTAGCAACCGGAGATTTACTGTTTACCTTAGAGGATACAGACAGTGATGAGTTAGATGCTGCAAAGAAGAGTCTAAACGAGGCACAGGCAGCCTATGAATCCGCAGTGCTTACCGCAGGGATCACAGTGGCAGAGCGTCAGAGCATTGAGGCTGGAAAGGGATCTAGCCTCACCCAGAAACAAAATGAGATCGCAGCAGCAAATCAGAGAGTGAAGGATGCGCAGGCTGCAGTGGATGCTGCACAGGCAAGTGTCGATAAGATCAAAGCACAGATCGATGCGGTCAGCAACTCAACAGCAGACACGACTGCAGAGGAAAAGGCAGTGTTAGATGCAGAAAAAAAGAACAGTGAGGCGCAGGACAGCCTGACGAGTGCGGAGAGTGCTTATACACCGGTGAAGAGTGCGTATGATACGGCGCTTTCAGGTCTGCAGAGCGCACAGAGTGCGTATGATGAGGCTGTGGCACTCAAGAACGAAGCACAGCTCAATTGTGATAAAGCAGAGAAAGCTTATAATGATGATAAGACTAACAACGATAAAAAAACTGCATGGGATAATGCTAAAACTGCGTTGGATGGAAGTGTCAGCGCAATGAATAAGGCAAAGCGCCAGTTAGATACTGCCCAGTCCACATTTAACACCTGTCAGGCTAACTTAAACAAAGTTCAGGGTTCCTACGATTCTGCCAAGTCCGCAGCAACCGACAGAAAGAATGCTCTGAGCAATGCAAACTACAATCTCTCCGTGAAAAAACTGACTGGCACGAACACAGCAGAAGCGAACAATCTGCAGGCGCAGTTGAACACGGCAACGGCGGCACTGACCGATGCAAACACAGCATTGACCAGTGCAACCAATGATCAGAAAAAAGTGACCGATAAGATTAGTGGCGAGGTGACGATCGCATCTGCCTATAAAACAATGACAGATCTTCAGGAAGAAGTAGCAAAATTACAGGCGAAATCCATCGGAACAGAGATTACATCACCAATATCAGGAACTGTTACTGATATTGCAGTGACAGCAGGAACTACGGTCAACGCCAACGATGTCATGATGACCATTCAGCCGGAAAACAAAGCGTATGTGTTACAGTTCTCTGTGACTGAAAATCAGGCAAAGAAGGTCAGAGTCGGAGATACAGCGGAAATACTGAATAACTGGTACGGAAATGATGTTTCCGCAGTCGTGTCAGCCATCCGCAAAGATCCACAGAACCGCTCCAACAGTATGATCATATGTGAGATGAAAGGGGATGTGTCAGTCGGAGACAGCTATACACTGTCTATCGGGGAACAGAGTTCCAACTATGACACGATCGTACCGACGAGTGCCATCCGGGAAGATTCCAATGGAAAATTCATTCTGATCATAGAGTCAAAGAGTACACCGCTTGGAAACCGTTACTATGCGAGACGTGTGGATGTGGATGTTATCACATCAGATGATACAAAATCAGCAGTGACCGGAGCTTTGGAAGGTTATGAGTATGTGATCACAACGACGACAAAACCGATCAAGGAAAACGAACAGGTACGTCTTGCATCAGAATAAGCAGAAAGGAATGACACATGAAGGTAAAGCAGTACAGAAAAATACTTCTATTAGTGCTGATGATATGTGCTGCCATTCTTTTTGGCTGTGTGGAACGGGCACTCGGCAGACAGCTTTCCACACAGCAGATCGCATCAGAGTGGTCAGCAGAAGACAGTTATGCACAGATTTCCTGCTTTTTTTCCAAAGATGCAGCAGTGACGAAGGACTATGTGATACAGCTGGAACAGAAATTAAAAACTGCATTGCAGGAGGCGTCAGAGGATACATCGGATGTAAACGGAAGAACGCTGGTGGACTGTTACAGCACAAAAGGGGAACTTACCCTTTATTCTGACCGGGCATCCATTACGGCGAGAGCATTCGGTGTTGGAGGAGATTTTTTCACATTTCATCCGCTGAAACTGTTGTCCGGCAGCTATTTTGATGGAGAAGATTTAAACAAAGACGGTGTGGTCATTGATGAAAATGTTGCATGGCAGTTATTTGGTTCCAACAATGTCGCAGGAATGTATGTGGAAATCAACGGAGTACAGTATCCGGTGCGCGGTGTGGTAAAAAGCGATAAGGGATATTTCAGTGATGCGGCGGACGAGGAAGCAGCAACCGTTTATGTCTCTTATGAGATTTTAGAAGGCAGATCAGACAGCAGTACTGGCGGCATGGACAGCGCAGCAGCCAGCACACCGGCAGCGGGCACAACGGATTCAAAGGGGGGAAGTTACGGACAGTCAGCAGGAACGACGCTTGACAGCTATGAGCTTCTCATCAAAAATCCGGTGCAGAAGTTCGGATTCAATGCATTAAAAGAAGCATTGGGATTGGATAAAAGCAGTTACGAGATCGTTGAAAATTCTTCCCGTTTTGGATTGATGAATCGTTTTACGGTATTAAGAAATTTTGGAATCCGTTCGATGAATACAAAGAATATTGTTTTTCCATATTGGGAAAACCGGGCGAGAGCTTATGAGGATCTTGCAGCGCTGCTGTTGATTCTGGAATTGTTATGTCTGGTCTATCCGGTCATTTTTGCAGCCGGGAAAATACACTGGCTGTGGAAACACAAGACTGAAATCCGACAGAAGTTGGTGCAGTGGATCAAGGTGTTCGTGAAAGAGCTGCGGATCTGGATGAAACATGTGAAAGCACAAGAGCGTCCGGTGAAAAAACAGTGGCATTGGAAAAAATAAAGGAGTGGCGGTATTCAGGACAGAATACCGCCTTGATGTATTTATGAAAAGAATTGTTTTATTGGTTGGCGGTGTGGAAACGCTTGCCTACTTTTCCATACAGATGGGAAATGAATGGAAGCGCATGGGCTATAAGGTGTTTTATTTTGACTTGGAGGATGAGATGAACAGCGCCAAAAAGCTGCGCAGATTTATCAAACCGGGGGAGACAGTGCTTGTCACGTTTAACTTTGAAGGTCTGGAAAAAGAGGCAGGAGTCTACCGTGAAGGCATCGGTTATGTATGGGACGAATATGCAATTCCGTGTTACAACATCGCAGTCGATCATCCGTATTATTACCATGAGAGACTTGCTGATCTTCCGGAAAAATATTACCACATCAGCATCGACCGGCTGCATGAGGCTTATTTTAAGCATTTCTATCCGGAGTTTACGCACCGTGGATTTCTTCCGCTTGCAGGAAGCAGATTGGAAGAATTATGTAAACCGAATACCGGTAAAGAAGATGTTAAACAACCGGTTGAATATCCGGCAGAAGCAATCAGGAAGCCTGTTGAGAAAAAATATAATGTTATTATGACAGGAAACTTTACCCCGACGTCTTTCTGTGAACCATATATCCACTGGATCAACGATGAATATGCAGCCTTTTATCAGGGGATCATCGATGGCATCATTGCGCATCCGCATCGCACGGTCGAGGAGGTGGCATTGGAACACTGCGAGCGCGAGATGGGGGAGAATACTTATAAGGATCTCCGCATGGCGCTGCACCGCATGATATTTATTGATATCTATGTGCGCAATTACTGGCGCAGGGAGGCGGTAAAAGTGCTGGTGGACGCAGGAATACAGGTGGATGTATTCGGCAAGGGCTGGGATGAACTCACCTGCGAACACCCGGAAAACATGATCCTGCATCCGCAGACAACCTCAGAGGAGTGTTTAAAAGCAATTGCGGCGTCCAAAATATCGTTGAACGTCATGCCATGGTTTAAGGACGGAGCACATGACCGTGTCTTTAATTCCATTTTAAATGGCACTGTCAGCGTGACCGATACGAGCAAATATCTCTGTGAGGAATTAAAAGAGGGACAGGGCGTCTGCTATTACGATCTTGCACAGATCGAAAAACTGCCGGAACTGGTGGGAGATCTGCTGGCAGATGATGCACGCCGGGAGGAGATCGTAAGAGCCGGAATCCCTGTGGTGGAAGAAAAACATACATGGATCAGACGAGCACATCAGTTGATGGAATGGATTGAGGAAGATGAAGGCAGATCAGAAAGAAAAGGTGGAGAGGAAAATGGCAACAATCAGGGAAAAGCGAAGAATTCCGTATAAAACAGTTGCATTTTGCAGATAATGAGGGTATAATGTCGGAAGAAATTGGCAGTGACGAAAGCTACGACCGCAAAGCTGTTTCAGAGAGCCGGTGGCAGGTGTAAACCGGTGCAGTGAGTAAGGTCTTTCCACTTTCAGAGCCGGTGATGAAAGTCACAAGGTTCGTACCCTGTATCGTACGTTTGAGAGGTCGGAAGAAGATCTGTTCTTTAACATAGAGAAAGAGAGGCAGAGTATTCCGGCAATATGGGTGGCAACGCGGAAGAGAATACAGCCTTTCGTCCCATGTGTTTTGGCACAAGGGCGGAAGGCTTTTGTGTTATAAGAAAGAAAAAGGAGCTTAGAAAAAATGATCGATTTAAAATTTTTAAGAGAAAATCCGGAAATCGTAAAACAGAACATTAAGAACAAATTCCAGGATCAGAAATTACCATTAGTAGACGAAGTGATCGAGTTAGATGCGAAGGCAAGAGCAACACAGAAAGAGGCAGATGAGCTTCGTGCAAGCCGTAACACCTTATCCAAACAGATCGGACAGTTAATGGGACAGGGCAGGAAGGATGAGGCTGAGGCAGTAAAGGCACAGGTAAGCGCCAATGCAGCCCGCCTTGCTGAGTTAGAAGAAACAGAGAAAGAGTTACAGGAAAAAGTAACAAAGATCATGATGGTGATCCCAAACATCATCGATCCGTCTGTTCCGATCGGAAAAGATGACAGCTGCAACGTGGAGATCGAAAAATTCGGCGAACCTGTCGTTCCTGATTTTGAAATCCCATACCACACAGATATCATGGATCGTTTTGATGGAATCGACCTCGATGCAGCCGGAAAAGTTGCAGGAAACGGTTTCTATTATTTAATGGGTGATATCGCAAGAATCCATTCCGCAGTGATCTCCTACGCAAGGGATTTCATGATCAACCGCGGATTTACCTACTGTGTACCGCCATTCATGATCCGAAGCAACGTTGTGACAGGTGTTATGAGTTTTGACGAGATGGACGCTATGATGTACAAGATCGAGGGAGAGGATCTGTACCTGATCGGTACTTCCGAGCACTCCATGATCGGTAAATTCATCGACACGATCAACGATGAAGAAAAATTACCATACACACTGACTTCTTACTCTCCATGCTTCCGTAAGGAAAAAGGAGCGCACGGTATTGAGGAACGTGGCGTATACCGTATCCACCAGTTCGAGAAACAGGAAATGATCGTTGTCTGCAGACCGGAGGAGTCCAAAGAGTGGTATGATAAATTATGGCAGAACACCGTTGACCTGTTCCGCAGCTTAGATATCCCGGTCCGTACATTAGAGTGCTGCTCCGGCGATCTCGCTGACTTAAAAGTAAAATCCTGCGACGTAGAGGCATGGTCTCCAAGACAGAAGAAATACTTCGAAGTTGGAAGCTGCTCAAACTTAGGAGATGCACAGGCAAGACGTTTAAAGATCAGGGTAAAAGGAAAAGACGGAAACAAATATTTTGCACATACCTTAAACAACACAGTTGTTGCTCCGCCACGTATGCTGATCGCATTCTTAGAGAACAACTTAAATGAGGACGGAAGCGTCAACATTCCAAAAGCACTTCAGCCATATATGGGTGGAATTGAGAAGATCGTTCCAAAACACTAAGAAGAAACAGAAAAGTAAGAACAAATAAAAAAGAATGTATCCGGAGGAAATTGATCCGGATACATTCTTTTTAAAAAAATTATTTCTCATAAATACAGTGTGTTCCCTGATGCTGCATCAGTCCGCCAAGACATTTTTTGTTGCAACGGACGCAGCGGTGGATCTGGTCTGCATGACCATTTTTCAGCTTGTTCACCCAGTCAGGATCAGCCAGTAACTGGCGGCTCATGGCAGCACACTGGATGCGGCCATCGGTAAGCTGTTTTTCCACAAAATCAGGATCGGTAAGTCCGCCGACACCACAGATCGGAAGATTGGTGTACTGTCTTACCTCATCACAGAATTTCAGGAAACATCCCGGTTCACCAAAATACGGATGGTTTTTTGGTGGGATAGTATTCTCAAGATCAGAATGGTTTGCGAGTGTGACATGGAAGCTTGTAACGCCTGCTTTTTCAAGCATTGGAACAAATACCTTCAGCTCATCCTCGATAACACCTGCATTTCCGTAGTGTGGATTCTCCTGACGGACGGCAAGCTTGTAATCGATTGGCATATCCGGCAGTTTTTCGCGGACGGCAGAAACAGCCTCCACTGCAAAACGGGCACGGTTTTCGGCAGTTCCGCCGTATTCATCGGCGCGGTGGGTGTAAATGGAAGAACTGAAACTTCCACACATACGGTCACCGTGGATCTGGATCATATCAAATCCTGCTTTTTTTGCGAGAACAGCGGCAGTGCCGAAAGCAGAGGTGATCTCTTTTACTTTTTTGTGAGGCATATTCGTAATATATGGAGCAACCTCATTATTTAAAAGAGGGCGGAGTTCCTGCATGCTGATCCGTTTTGTGAGCACGCCCGGAACATATTTTAACATGGCTTTGATATTGGAATCGGACTGATGAAGCTGGGCGCATACCTTACAGTCATTGTCATGGGCGATCCCGATCACTTTTTCATAGAATGCAAAGCCTTTTTTGTCAAAAAGTGATTTTCCGAAATGACTTTTTCCAACCGGAACGTCTCCGACAATGATCATAGCGCAGCCGCCAGCTGCGATCCGGCGTATTTTTTCAAAGTAATCTTCATCCGATAAACCGAATGTTGTAGGGGCAAAAATAATGCGGTTTTTTAAGGTTAATCCTCCATAATTGAAGGGAGTCTGAATTGTTTCGTACATAATCTCACACTTTCTGAATTGATATTTTACACAGCAGATTTAAAAGGAGCTGCTGCTCCTCATTGGTAAGACCGGTCAATTTGGTGGCATCCCAGTCGAAAAGTACCTGATGGCAGACATCAAAAGCCTGTTTCCCAAGAGGGGTTAAGGTTAACCGGTAACTGCGGCCGGA
>OIWV01002879.1_pt1 | contig 11916 bp, 10 predicted proteins | sample 1587751 | NCBI WGS metagenome assembly OIWV01 (sample SAMEA3888913, study PRJEB22519) | human gut metagenome | biome: human gut; feature: human-associated habitat; material: faeces | place: Denmark | collected 2010
ATGCTGCCCAAGGGCGAGTTCCACAACGGTCACAACGTGATTGCCTTCATCGGCAACTACGACGAAGCCACCCACACTTTCACCAAGGAAAACGTGCAGCTGATGGACGGCGGCATCGACTTCTACGCCACCCAGACCACCCTTGCCCCGGATGGCCGTCGGCTCATGACCGCATGGCTGCAGACCTGGTCGGACACCGAGGATAAGCCTCAGGGCTGCAAGTGGTTCGGGCAGACCATCTGCCCCCGCGAGCTGCACATCAAGGACGGGCGCATTCTTCAGACCCCGGTGCGGGAGCTGGATGCCGTCCACGGTAAGCGCACCCTGCACGAAAACGTGACGGTGCAAAACGAAACTTCTCTGGAAGGCATCAAAGGCCGTGTGGCCGACCTGACCGTCAGGGTGCAGCCCGGCGAATACCGCTCCTTTACCCTGAAGCTGGCCGCCGATGCAGACCATCACACCAGCCTGACCTACGACCCCTACACCTCCGAGCTGACGCTGGACCGCAGCCATGCCGGTTCCCGTGCAGACATCGTTCACAGCCGCAGCTGCAAGGTCCGCAGCCAGAACGGTGCGCTCAAGCTCCGCATCCTGCTGGACAAAAACAGCATCGAAGTTTTCGCCAACGATGGCGAGCAGACCATGACCGCATGGATCTACACCCCGCAGTCTGCCGATGGCATCACCTTTGCTGCCGATGGCAAAGCAACTGTTACGGTGGAGCAGTTTGAACTGGACCTGTAATCTGATATTTCCTTCATTTCTCCTTCATTGAATACAGCCCCGCTTTGGCTTCTCCTTCGCCAAAGCGGGGCTGTGTTTTTGTATGGGTTCTATGCGTTCTGCCCCCGTTCCGGGGGCTTTTTTGTGCCCGGGAGGCAGCGTTTTCTGAAAACGCAGCCAAACTGCAAAAAAAGTTACAATTTTCTCATCAAAAAAGGCGGTTTCCCATTGACAGCCTTGTTATAATAGGAGTGTAAGATTTTTGAGCCAGCACTCTGCGGCTCTGATTGCTGAACGGCCCTTGCGGGCTTTTGGAAAAAGAAAGAGGCATACAGCATTATGACGAATATCGATATTTTCTCCGGCTTCCTGGGTGCCGGCAAGACGACCCTGATTAAGAAGCTCATCAAGGAATCCTTTGCGGGCCAGAAGGTGGTCCTGATCGAGAACGAGTTCGGTGAGATTGGCATCGACGGCGGCTTCCTGAAGGAGTCCGGCATCCAGATCAACGAGCTGAACGCAGGCTGCATCTGCTGCTCTCTGGTGGGCGATTTCCGTGCCGCTCTGCAGCAGGTGGTGGAGCAGTACCACCCCGACCGCATCGTCATTGAGCCCTCCGGTGTGGGCAAGCTGAGCGATGTTACCCGCGCTGTGGAGGGTGTGGCTGAGCATCTGGATGTGAAGCTGAACAGCTTTGTCACCGTGGCCGATGTCAACAAGGTCAAGATGTATATGAAGAACTTCGGTGAGTTCTATGATGATCAGATCAGCCACGCAAGCTGCATCATCCTGAGCCGCACCCAGACCGCCAGCGAGGAGAAGATTGCCGCTGCGGTCGCCATGCTGCGCGAGAAGAACCCCACCGCTACCATCGTGACCACCGCATGGGATTCCCTGACCGGCGAGCAGATCCTGAAGGCCATGTCCTCCAAGGACGATTTCAAGGCAGAGCTGATCGCCATGGCTGCCAAGGCCAATGAGGAGCACGCCGAGGAGGACGAGGAAGAAGAGCACGAGCATCATCACCATCATTACGATGAGAACGGTGTGTGCAGCTGCGGCCATCACCACCATGATCACGATGATGATGACGACGATGATGAGGACGAGCACGAGCATCACCACGACCACGAGGATGATGACCACGAGGAGCACTGCTGCCACCACCATCACGACCACGACCATGAGGATGACCATGATGAGCATGAGCATCATCACCACGATGAGGACGGCCACTGCTGCTGCGGCCATCACCACCACCATCACCACGATCACGATGCCGATGAGGTGTTCACCAGCTGGGGTGTCGAGACGGCCAAGAAGTTCAGCAAGGCTGATATCGAGCATGCACTGACCGAGCTGGACGGCGGCAAGTACGGCATGATCCTGCGCTCCAAGGGCATCGTGGACGGCGGTGCCGACGGCTGGCTGGAGTTCGATTACGTCCCCGGCGAGTGGGAAGTGCGTCAGCGCGGTGCCGACGTGGGCGGCAAGCTGGTCGTCATCGGCTCCAAGCTGGACGAAAAGGCCATTGCCGCACTGTTTGGCTGCTGAGCTGCAAGTTGTGTAAGGAGAAAAACCAATTATGGCAAACGAGATCCCGGTTTACCTGTTTGTGGGCTTCCTCGAAAGCGGCAAGACCAAGTTCATTCAGGAGACCTTTGAAGACCCCAATTTCGACTCCGGCGACAAGACCCTGCTGCTGGTCTGCGAAGAGGGCGAGGAAGAATATAACGAGAAGAAGTTCGCCTTCCCCGGCGTGACCCTGAAGGTCCTTGAGGATAAGGCGGAGCTGAACCCCCAGAATCTGGCCAGGCTCGAAAAAGAATCCGGCGCAGGCCGTGTGGTCATTGAGTACAACGGCATGTGGCTGCTGCAGGATCTGGCCAACAACCTGCCCGAAAACTGGATCGTCTACCAGTGCATCGCCACGGCCGACGGCACCACGGCTCTGACCTACGCCCGCGACAACTCCATGCGCTCTCTGCTGCTGGACAAGATCGCCCGCAGCGAGCTGATCGTGTTCAACCGCGCCGAGGCCGTGAACAACGATGCCGCCCGTCAGGAGCTGCACAAGCTGGTGCGTCAGGCCTCCCGCAAGTGCGATATCGCCTATGAGTTCGCCGACGGCAGCGTGGCATACGATGACATCCCTGACCCGCTGCCCTTCGATCTGAACGCCCCGATCGTCGAGATCGGCGAGGACGATTTCGGCATCTGGTATATGGACTGCCAGGACGAGCCCCAGAAGTATGTGGGCAAGACCGTCCGGTTCCTGGCGCAGGTCTGCCAGACCAACCGCGCGGGCAAAAACAGCTTTGTGCCCGGCCGTTTTGCAATGACCTGCTGCGTGCAGGATATCCAGTTCGTGGGCTTCCCCTGCAGCTATGATGGCTACAAGGCACTGGAGCAGCGCGCCTGGGTCACTGTGACCGCCAAAGTCAATTACAAGTTCCACAACATCTACCGCGGCAAGGGCCCGGTGCTGACCGCCATCTCGGTGGAGCCCGCCGAAAAGCCGCAGAACGATGTCGTAACATTCTCTTAATCCTATCTTATACAGGGAGGACTTCACCATGAAAACTCTGTTCCGTGTTCTGGGTGCCGCTGCCGCTGTGGCTGTTACCGGTGCCGCCATCGTCGTGCTGGACAAAGTTCTGAACGACAAGGACCCGCTCCACGTCGAAAACGTGGAGTTCCCCGAGGAAGCTGAAAAGGACCCCGCCGAGGCCGAAAAGACTGCCGAGGCCTACGCCGAGGGCGAGGCCAAGAAAACCGCTCCCGGTGACGCATGGCCCCCTGCCTTTGAAAAGGCTCCTGCCGAGCCCGAGACTGCGCCCGCAGCCCCGGTGGTGGAAGCTGCCCGGGCAGAGGAGACTGCCGAGGAAAAGCCTGCGGCAGAGGAAACGACCGTGAATCCTGTGGAGGCAGGCCCTGCCGTTGCCCCCAAGGATGAGAACGGCAAGTTCGATACCACCAAGATCGCGGAGGCCAGCGATTTCACCGGTATCGAAGAGGAATCCGGCTGCAAGAGCTGAGCAAAGCAATAAAAGGACGCTGTGCCGCAGGGCACAGCGTCCTTTTTCTGTCTGGGTCATTTCCGCAGGGCTTTGGCGGCTTCGGTGCCTGCCACGGCACCCTCGTACACGGCCTTGGCGACCTGCAGCAGCCCGCCGGTGCAGTCTCCGGCGGCGTACAGGCCGGGCAGGGAGGTCTGCATGTGGTCATCCACCACGATCCGGCTGCCGTTCACCTCGGCCCCCAGCTTGCGGGCCAGGGCGGTGCTGCCCGCCACACCCAGCGCCACGAACACGCCGGAGACTTCCAGTGTCCCGCCGTCTTTCAGCTGCACGCCGGTGACCCGCTCTTCACCGAGGATGGCTTCCACGGCTTCCGTCCGCACGGCCACCTCTGGCGGGAACTGTGCCGTCAGCGGGGCCCCGCCCGTGAGCAGAGTGACGCTGTGGGCCACGGGCAGCAGGGCCTGTACCTCATGCAGGGCGTACTCTCCACTGCCCAGCACGGCCACATCCCTGCCGCGGTAGAAAAAGGCATCGCAGGTGGCGCAGTAGCTCACGCCGTGGCCCTCCAGCCCGGCAAGGCCCGGAATGCGGGGCGCTGCCCGGGAAGCCCCCGTGGCCAGAATGACAGCATCGGCGGGAAAATCCCCGGCCAGCGTCTCCACGGTCAGCTTGTCGGTGTAGGTCAGGCCCACGGCCTCGGTGGTGACGAACTCCACCCCCACGGCCTTGGCACCCTCGATGCCCCGGCGTTCCAGCTCGGCACCGGCGATGGGTTCGGCAAAGCCGTAGTAGTTCTGGATGAGCTCGGCCCGGTCCAGTGCGCCGGGGCCCTTGGTCAGAACGGTGGTCTGCACCCCGGCGCGCGCGGCATACAATGCCGCCGAGACACCTGCGGGGCCGGAACCAATGATCACAATGTTTGGCATGGCAGTTTCTCCTTATGGTAGGTTTGCTTTTGTCCAACCTCTCAGTCTCGCATCCGCTCGACAGCTCCCCTAGTAGGGGAGCCCTTGGCATTGCGTAAAGCCTTGCCTCTTTGCCAAGGCCTCTCCTACTAGGAGAGGTGGCATTGCGTAGCAATGACGGAGAGGTTGAGGACTGTTTGATCTTATGATAACTATTATACCTCAACTCCCCGCACTTTTCATCTCCGATGAACTGTGCTATACTGAAAACATCGCAAAAATCGACACCATGGAGGGGAAAAACCTATGTCCAAGCAGCGCCTGCTTTTTATCACCACCGGCGGCACCATTGCCAGCGTACGCACCGCACAGGGGCTCAAGCCTGTTCTGACCAGCGAGGAGCTGCTGGCCCATCTGCCGGAATTGCAGCAGCTCTGCTGCCCGGAAACGCTCAACCTGTGCAGCATCGACAGCACCGACCTTGGCCCGGAGCACTGGCTGATGATGGCCAAGGCCGTGCAGGAAAACTATGCGCTTTACGATGGCTTCATCATCTGCCACGGCACGGATACGCTGGCCTACTCGGCGGCGGCGCTGTCCTACCTTATTCAGAATGCGGACAAGCCCATCATCCTCACGGGTGCCCAGCAGCCCATTTCCAATGAGATCACCGATGCCAAGAAGAACCTGCGGGACAGTGTGATCTGTGCCCTTGATCCGGGCAGCCGGGGTGTGATGGTGGTGTTTGGGGGGCACGTCATTGCGGGCACCCGTGCCAAGAAGAACAAGACCATCAGCTACGATGCCTTTGCGTCGGTCAACTTTCCGGCGCTGGCGCTGGTGCAGGGCGACCGGCTGGTACGGTATGTGGCTTCGCCCTGGCCCACCGGCCCGGTGGAGTTTGGCCGGGCGCTGAACCCAAAAGTGTTCCTGCTCAAGCTGACCCCCGGCCTTGGACCAGAGCTTATCCCGGCCATCTTTCAACAATATGACTGCGTCATTGTGGAAAGCTTTGGCGTGGGCGGCATTCCCCAGCGGCTCATGGATGCCTTTGCCGAGGAGCTGGGCGATTACGACAAGACCCACAAGATCCTGATCCTGACCACGCAGGTCACTTATGAGGGCAGCGATGTGGGCATTTACGAGGTGGGCAAGCGGGTCAAGAACCGCTTCCGCTTCCTGGAGGCCCACGATATGACCATTGAGGCCGTTGTCACCAAGGTCATGTGGCTGCTGGCCCAGAACTGCGAGAACTTTGACCAGCTCCAGCAGCGGTTCTACCGGCAGATCAATTTTGATACATTCTATCATTGAAACAAACGGGAGATGCCCCACCGGCACCTCCCGTTTCTGTTATGCGAACACCAGCTGCACCAACAGCACATAACACACCGTACCGCCGGTGATGGAGATCAGTGTCTGATGTTTCCACCGGTGCAGGGCGATGGTCACAGCAATGGCAATGGCCTCGGGGATGCCGTGACTGCCCGCAAAGGGTGTGACGCTCTTCAGGCAGTAGAGGATCAGCATTCCGAAGATGGCGGCGGGAAGCACCCGGCCCAGATATTGTACCACCTCGGGCGGCTGCTGGTCCTTGGAGGAAAAGATCAAAAAGGGCAGAAAGCGGGTGAGCATGGTCGCCGCCGTGCACACCGCAATGGTCAGGCCCATCTGGAACGTGGTCATTGCGCCGCCTCCTTCTGCTTCTCCGTTTGGCCGGGGACGATGCCGTCGGCCCGCTCAATGGGCTTGCGCAAAACCAGCAGCAGCACCAGAATGCAGGCCATGGAGGGCAGCAGGAAGCTGCCGGAACCAAAAAGGACCAGGCAGATCAACGGCACGGCCAGCCCGATGATGCCGCTGTAATGCTGCTTTTCCTTTTCCCACTGATTGAGGAAGATGACCACGAATATGGCGGTCATCACGAAATCCACGCCCTTGGTGCTGAAGGGGAGCACCGATCCCACCACGGCCCCCAGCCCGGCGCTGGCGACCCAGTAGAACTGATCCAGCAGGGTGATGAAGAACATGAACCAGCCCCGGTCGATCCCCTGCGGCGGCTCTGCAGAGCAGGTGATGGAAAAGGTCTCGTCGCTCATGGCAAAGATCATGTAAAAGCTGCGCAGGCCGTAACCCTTGTACCGCTCCAGCATGGCCAGACCGTAGAACAGGTGCCGTGCCTGGATCATCAGCGCCATCAGAAAAGCCGACAGCGGGGAAAAGGTCCCCAGCAGCAGGCTTGCCAGCACAAATTCCAGCGAGCCGCCGTAGACCACGGTGCCCATGAGCATAGGCATCCAGACGGGCAGGCCAAGGCTCTGTACATAGATACCATAGCCCATGCCCAGCACGAGATATCCTGCAAAAACCGGCACGGTCTGGGGCGCGGCGGCCCGGAAGGCCTGCCACACCACACCGGAGCCAGGTACAGCTTGCATGGTTTTGGATTCTTTCATATACACTAACCCCCTGGATTGGTAGTATAACAGATTTCCGGGATTTTGCAAGAAAAATCCCGGGGCCGGATGTTTCCGGTCAATTTGAAAACTTTTTGTCCGTCACTCGTGGACTTTTGGCGAATCAGGACAAAGTTTTGCCAAAAGGCTTGCACTTTGATGCTTTACTGTGGTAAAATCGAAGCGTACTTTCATTTGGAAAGACAAGGGGGAAAAAGTATATGACCAACATCTGCATCATCGCCACCATCATCATCTATCTGGTGGCAATGCTGTTGGTTGGGTTTGCATACAGCAAGTCCAACAACGACAGCACCGATTTCTACCTCGGCGGCCGCAAAATGGGCCCGCTGGTCACGGCCATGAGCGCCGAAGCCAGCGATATGTCCAGCTGGCTGCTGATGGGAATGCCGGGCCTTGCCTACCTCACCGGCATCGCCTCGCCCGGCTGGACCGCCATCGGCCTGGCGCTGGGCACCTGGCTGAACTGGCTCATCGTGGCCCGGCGGCTGCGGCGGTATTCGGCCAATCTGGAAGCCATCACCGTGCCCCAGTTCCTGTCCCTGCGCTTCCACGACCAGCGCAATCTGCTCAACGCACTGGGCGCGGTGATCATCATCGTGTTCTTTGTGCCCTACACGGCTTCGGGCTTTGCCGCCTGCGGTAAGCTGTTCCACAGCCTGTTCGGCGTGGATTACATGGCGGCCATGGTGGTCTCGGCCTGCGTCATCGTGGGCTATACCATCACGGGCGGCTTCCGCGCCGTTACCACCACCGACCTCATCCAGTCCATCGTGATGAGCCTGGCCCTTGTGGCTGTGCTGGTGTACGGCATTGGCGCGGCAGGCGGCTGGGATGCCGTTGTAGCCAACGCTCAGAGCCTGCCCGGTTACCTGACCATGATGGCCAGCCACAACGCCGCCGAGGGTACGGCCACCTCGTACAGCCTGCTGGACATCGTCTCCACCATGGCGTGGGGCCTGGGCTACTTCGGAATGCCCCACATCCTGCTCCGCTTCATGGCCATTGAGGATGAAAAGAAGCTGGTACTCAGCCGCCGCATTGCCAGCGTGTGGGTCGTCATTGCCATGACCGCTTCCATCATCATCGGCATGGTGGGCCTTGGCATGACCAAGGCAGGCGCGCTGGAGTACCTGAGCGGCTCCTCCAGCGAGACGGTCATCGTCCGCATTGCAAACCTCATTGCACAGCATGGTATTCTGGCAGCCGTTCTGGCGGGCCTGATCCTGGCGGGCATTCTTGCCGCCACCATGTCCACCGCCGACAGCCAGATGCTTGCTGCCGCGTCCAGCGTCTCCCAGAACATCCTGCAGGAGTTCGGCCACATGAAGCTGACCGAACGCCAGAGCCTGTTTGCCGCCCGCCTGACCATTATCTGCGTCAGCGTGGTGGGCGTGGTGCTGGCCCGTGACCCCAATTCCAGCGTGTTCGGCATCGTCAGCTTTGCATGGGCCGGTTTCGGAGGTGCGTATGGTGCCGTGATGCTCTGCGCCCTGTTCTGGAAGCGCTGCAACTGGCAGGGCGCGCTGGCCGGGATGCTCGCCGGCGGCCTGATGGTCTTTGTCTGGAAGTACCTCATCAGCCCGCTGGGCGGCGTGTTCAGCATCTATGAGCTGCTGCCCGCCTTCCTGACCTCGCTGCTGGTCTGCGTGGTGGTCAGTCTGGTCACCCCCGCCCCCTCGAAGGAGATCGAAGCCGAGTTTGAGGCGGCGAAATAAGAAACAATAGAAAGCAAGGGCCATTGCACAGATTCTCGTGCAATGGCCCTTGCTTTATGCTCGGTGCACAACGCCGTTCTCAACAAAGAAAAGATTCGGCTAAGAAAAAATATTTTGTATACAAAAAAAGAAAAGATTGCTTGTGCAGAGTCACGAAAACGCTGCACAAATTAAAGAATACAACAAGAAATACTTTTAAATCGTAAATTCTTCAGGCGGAATCGTAAAAAAATTCTAACATTTTGGAAAAAGATGCCGTATCATGGATTTATAAATATGCATACGGCTTGCGGGCGGTGTGCCAAAATTGTCCGGAAAGTTCAGAAAGGAGTATTTTCATGGGGAAATCAACAGTGGATGCGTCTGCAGGGTTTGGATTGCGTGATAAACTTGCATACGCAGCGGGTGACTTTGGCTGCAATATGAGTTTTGCGCTCAAAGGTTACCTGACGATTTATTGGACGCAGTTTATGGGGATCGACAACTACCTGATGGCATCCCTTCTGCTGATCGTGCAGATCTGGGACGCAATCAACGATCCTATTATCGGAGCAATGGTAGATGCGGATACGCACAAATACCGCCGGAACAAGTTCCTTGCCTATATCTGGTTCGGTGCGATCGGACTGACCGTGGCTGGTGCACTTTGCTATCTGCCGTTCCCGCAGGCTCCCGGTATGGTCAAGAATATTCTGTTTGTGGCAGGCTATATGATCTGGGATGCTTTCTACACCGTTGCAAATGTGCCGTATGGCTCGATGCTGTCTCTGATCTCGGATGACCCGATCCAGCGTGCACAGCTGTCGACTTTCCGCTCCATTGGTTCTATGGGCGGTGCGCTTCTGACCGGTATGCTGATTCCGGTGATCATTTATGATAACCAGAACAACCTGCGTGGTGAGCAGATGTTTGTCATTGCTCTGATCATGGGTGTGATCGGTCTGATCTGCTTCCGCTTTATGGTCACGAACACAAAGGTGCGTGTGGACACCACGATCACTCTGAAAGAGGATGCACCGAAGTTCAACATCATGAAGGCGTTCAACAACTTTATCCATAATCGCCCGGCTGTGGGCGCAACGCTGGCACCTATCGCAACGTTTATTGGTATGTATGGTGCCTCTACTGCAGGTCAGATCCTGTTCCAGGCTTATTTCAAGAATGCAAAGATCTCCGGCATTGTGGGTATGATCTCCTACTTTGGCGTTTTCATCTTCAGTCCTTTTGTGAGCCGTATCGTCAAGCGCTTTGGCAAGAAAGAAGCCGTGACCTTTGGTTCGGCAGTCTGTGCGCTGGCATACGTCCTGATGCTGGTTCTGCCCATTACACCGGACAGCCGGGGTCTCAGCCTTTATGTCCTGTGTCAGATCATTGCAATGCTGGGCGGCGGTATCGGAAGCTGCCTGAGCTGGTCTCTGATGGCAGATGCGATCGATTATAACGAGTGGAAATTTGGCGTGCGAGAAGAAGGCACTACCTATGCACTGCACTCCTTCTTCCGTAAGCTTGCACAGGGCATCGGACCTTCTCTGGGCCTTGTTCTGGCAACCAAACTGGGCTATGATGCATCTCTGAAGGCTGCACAGACGATCGAAGTGGCAACCCGGATGCGCTATCTGGTGCCGGTCATGTATCTGGGAAGCTATATCGTGATGATCATCGCGTACGGCGTGGTGTTCAATCTGGATAAAAAGACGCTGGCGCAGATGGAAAGCGATCTGAAAGAACGCCGGGCAAAGAACGAAAAGTAAATGATCTTATAATCAGAGGAATAGAAGAACGGGGAAACTTCTGATAAGATGATAGAAAGCCCTCCTTTCGCTTGAGCGACGGGAGGGCTTTCCTTTTTTTCAGTTGATCAGAATCGCCATCATCTCAGCGCAGGGGATCGCGAAGCCGAACCCGAAGAAGAACAGCAGGTCGAGCACAAACTTCCAGAGCCGGACAGCAGGGGAGCAGAAGTTCATGGAGCGGGTGAAGGAGGCACCTATCTCACCCCAGTGTCGGTAGTAGCCGGTCTGCTCAAAGTTGTTCCAGAGCTCCAGCGAGAGAAATTCTATCCCGACGAACAATGGGAAAAACACCCAGGAGGGAAGCCAGCCGTCTGCCTGCAGGTTCCCATTGCTCAGGGTACGCCAGTGGACGGCCATCCGGCCCGGGCAGGCGAGGATGCCCCAGATGGCCAGTGCGGCACTGAGCCAAAACAAAACTGCCCGTACCGAGCGCCAGTCAATGGATTGTTGACGGCGCAGCAGGGTAAAGAAATCTTCCAGCGGGACTTCCGGTGCAATATCTGCTTCCTGCGGGTCACGGCAGTGCATCAGGTCGGCAAGGGTCAGCCCCAGCGCGTTGGCCAGTGGTTCCAGCGTGTTGATGTCCGGCAGGCCGACCCCGCGTTCCCATCGGCTGACAGCCTTATCTGTTACATGCAGCTGCTGGGCCAGCTCTGCCTGTGTTAATCCCTGTGACTTGCGCATCCGGGCGAGAAATGCCCCGAACGTTTTCGCATCCATTGTGCTCACATCCTTTGGAAAAAGGATAGCATACCACGCACCAAAAGGCAATCGACGCTTTGTTTACCTGCCCCAAAACACAAATCCCCCACCGCCTGTTCGGTCAATGGACAGGCAGCGGGGGATATTTTATATGGAGTTCAGAAGAAAAATGCTGGGATCAGAGCTTACAGCTGGGGGCCGGCAGAAACCAGAGCCTTGCCGTGCTCGTTACCCTCGTACTTCTTGAAGTTCTTGATGAAGCGGCCAGCCAGATCCTTGGCCTTCTCCTCCCACTGGGAAGCGTCGGCGTAGGTATCGCGGGGATCCAGGATGCCGGTGTCAACACCGTTCAGGACGGTGGGAACCTCGAAGTCGAAGTAGGGGATCTTCTTGGTGGGCACGTTGTTGATATCGCCGTTCAGGATAGCGTCGATGATACCACGGGTGTCCTTGATGGAGATGCGCTTGCCGGTGCCGTTCCAGCCGGTGTTGACCAGGTAAGCCTTAGCGCCGCTCATCTGCATCTTCTTGACCAGCTCCTCAGCGTACTTGGTGGGGTGCAGCTCCAGGAA
>OIWV01002882.1_pt1 | contig 11909 bp, 7 predicted proteins | sample 1587751 | NCBI WGS metagenome assembly OIWV01 (sample SAMEA3888913, study PRJEB22519) | human gut metagenome | biome: human gut; feature: human-associated habitat; material: faeces | place: Denmark | collected 2010
TGCCTTGAACTTTGAAATGTATTCTTATTTCTTAATTACAGGATTTGCGCAGGCGGCTATTACCTTTACATCACAAAACTATGGTGCAAAGAACTACAAAAGATGTATACAGTCTATCAGATGGTGTATGTTACTTGGTACACTTTTTACAGGTGCTATTAGTGCACTCTTTGTATCATTCTCACCAGTCCTAGCAGGAATCTTTACAACAGATCCTGCCATTGTGAAAATAGCCTGTATACGTATTGCTATTGTAGTCACATTTGAAGTGCTCAATATGACAATAGAAATCATGTCAGGTGCACTCAGAGGACTAGGCAATCCAATGATTTCTACAGTTCTCTGTATCGTCTTCACTTGTGCTCTAAGATTGGCCTGGATCTTTATCATTTTTGCTAGAGTACAGACATTCCAGTCAGTATTGGCCGTATATCCAGTCAGCTGGGCTGTGACTTCAGCATCTATTGTGATTGCTTATCTTGTAGTAAAAAAGAAGAAACTTATTATGTAAGCCAGAATCAACTCTGGCTTTCTTTTTGTTACAGTTTCCTTTAAAATGAATAATAAGGGAGGGATAACCCATGAAACAACATAACACATTAACACTTAAACAATTCATTATAAGATCTGTAGGAGTATATTTCATTACTCTTGTTATATTCTGTTTATTTATATTCAAAGTCATCCCAGGCTGCTCATTACTCCAATCCAAACTTGTTTTATTCTTACTTACAATACTTAGCTTTGGACTCATTTACTTTGAAAAAGAAGACAGAAGAAATTATTTAAGTATAGCGCTTAATGTGCTTATACCTTTTGGTATCTATACTACAATCGCATATATGCCACTTCTTACACTACCCCTTGGATTAGTATGGGGAATACTTATTACACTTAATGTTATTTACATCGGTTTATATTTATCTAAAGTCAAAAGAAGAAACTATAACTCATTATTAGAAAAATCACAGCTTGTGATTGGTTTGGCTTCTCTCTTATCACTTGTCATTGTATTAAGCTTTACTTTATTTGGTTCTTCTATCATTCAATCATCTACTAAGATTACAAACAATACAGATGTCTATATGAGAAAATATGATGAAAAATCTTTAAAGAACTTACATCACTGGTCCAAACTTACACGTAAAGAGAAGCTTAATACCTTACAGACAATATGCAATAACGAAAGAGATTATTTAGGTATACCATTTAGAATCAAGGTAGGGGCTGGTAGTGGTCTTTCACATTCCTATGCACAATATAATAACAAATCAAAAGAAATCACTTTTGAAATTAGTCAATTAAACCATGCATCTTCTACAACTCTCTTAGAAGCATTACTTCATAGTACATATCATGCCTATGAATATGCCCTTGTTGATTCCTATGACACAATGAGTGGTGACTACAATAAGCTATTAGACTATCGTACTATTGCGACCTATAAGAAAGAGTTCTCTACAAAGGTCACAAACAAAGCAGTGAACTATAATCAGATCAATGAATCGAATGCGAAAGCTTATGGTGCAGAAGCTCTTCAGGACTATCAAATCAAGCTCAAACATACAAAATAATAAAAGTGAACAATACAGGATTGTATTGTTCATTTTTTTATGCATACGTCCTTTATAATTTAAAATATTGTACAGAATTTAGTACAATCCATTATCAAAGCGATAAAAAGTTACTAAAAAATAGACACAATTGTATAGAATTTAGTAAATACATGAATAAAACTATAAATTGTCATTAAAATACAAAAAAATATGTGAAATTATGTTGACAGTATACAATTTTTAGACTAAACTAATCACCATAGTAGAAAACAAATACTACAGGAGGAGAATATATGAAAACAGGTAAAACAGTAAAAGTATTGCTTACCGCTGCAACTGCTGCAGGAATGTTAGCTGGCTGTGGTTCTAAGACAGATACTGATACATTCAGATTTGCAAGTGAATTAGATATTCAGGGTATGGATTCTACAGTAGTTGATGATGGTATGTCATTCAATGCAATTCATGCTATTACAGATGGTTTAACAGCCGTTAACGAAAAAGGTAAGACTGCACCTGCAATTGCTAAGAGCTGGGATGTAAGTGATGATGGTAAGACTTATACATTCCACTTGAGAGATGCAAAGTGGTCAAATGGTGATAAGGTTACTGCAAATGACTTCGTTTATTCTTGGCGTAAGATCATCAAAGATGCTGGTAACTATGCTTATATGTTAGGTAACGGAGGTGCTTCAGTTAAGAATGCAGATGCACTTATGTATAAAGATATTGATGAAAGTACTATTGAGTATGTGCGTGGGATAACTGGTGTAGATGATATCAGTTATGGTTATTTCGAGACAGCGAGAGTATGGACCTGGAATACTATGGATTACAACAAGATGGGTATTCCGTATTATGTAGATATTGATGATAATAAGAATATTAATTCTAAGAATAGTGATTCCAATAATGCTTCATATAGCAGTGAACAGATTAATCCAAAGTATCTGTTTGCAACAGAGTATGTAGAAGCTGATAGCAGAGTATATGATGTGTTAGCGGATATTACAGGCAAAGATGAGATTGACATACAGGCATTTAAAGACGGCAGACAGGTGGTTATATTTTTAGATAAGAATCCTGAGGGTGTATATGATGATACAATAACAAAGGGAACTGATATAGGTCTTATGTGCTATAAAGCCTATCCGGAAAACTATGGCTATATAGATAAGGATTATGCAAGCAGTTATTATATGGCTATATACAGCTATATGCATGATAAAGGCATAGTTACAGACGATTTTAATAAAATTAACAGTGAATATTTCCATTCATTAATATCTGATAATAAGCAGGATAAGTTAAAACAGATGACAGAATTATTTGAGAAAAATAATGTAAAGTTTTTAGATGATTTTTATGCGTACTGGGCAGATAAAGGCGAAGAACAGTTTTATCAGTATGTTGATTCATATCTTGATATAAACATTGCAGATGAAAAACTTAGAGTATATGATTACAGCTCCGATTATGTACCAGCGGCTGCAGCTGAGGTTGCAAAGGTAATATACGTCGATGATGAGGTGAAAGATAAGCTTAAGGAATATATACCGGAATTCGGGCAGTACACGATGCTTGCATCAGATGAATTGGGAAAGAAGGCACTGGATACACAGAATAATATACTAAAGGATTATCTTATGCTTGATGAGCTTCCAGAGGAGATTAATCTTTCAATGAAGTATAACCAGATTAATGTAAGCTATGGCCTTGATTCAATATATAACGGAACGGCTAATGCTGTAGCTTCTTATCTTGGACAGGCTGGATATGCATATAACAGTTATTCGCATGATAAGGATCTTATAAAGAGCAATACTATAGAAGCTTATATCCTATATGGTTTCACAGGCATAACAGCGTTTTTAGTATATATGATAGTAAGCCTGATTATATTAAAAAACAGGTTTTTTCAGTTTAGTGACAGAATAAAGATATTAAGAAATACAGGTGCCAGCAAGGATATAATATTTGACATGTATATGAAGCAGAGTATACGGGAAATGCTGTGGTGTATCATGCTCATGCCGTTGATGATTATACTGAATATAATATGCATAAAAAGGTATATACGTAACCTATGACAGATAATATGAAGTTTAGCGGTGAGTACTGGCACATGGTATCTGGCTGGAAATGGAGGAATGTGTTTGATTGAATACAGAATTTATCAGTTATTGTATAAAAAGTGTAAAAAGACGATGGAAAAGTATATTTAAAACAGCACTTTCGGTATTTCTTGCGTTTTCGTTTGTTGCAGGGATTATGCTGTTTAAGACTAATATGTATGAATATCAGATACAGTCTGCAAAGCACAAGTTTGGCAGCTGGATTGTGATGCTTTATGACAGTAACTTAGAAGAGAATAAAGAACTTAAGAATCATCCGTATCTGAACGAGTCAGGTAAAGCCTCGGTAGATAATTATGTGTTTGAAAATGATAACCAGACAGATATTAAAGTTGGTTATATGGATGATGACTTTATAAGGATAGGCAGCATATCATTACAGAGTGGAAGCATGCCGCAGAATGATGATGAAGCTGCCATAGAGTTGGATACACTTCTTAAGCTTAATCAGGGAACACAGTTAGGTCAGGAGATTCATATATCAGTCCGGAAGGGAAGTAATCAGACAACAGAAAGTATTGAAAAAACATACAAGCTTACGGGAATTCTTAATAACTATACGAACCTCTGGTGTGGTGGAAATTATATACCGGGTATTATTGTTACACAAGATGAGGGAGAGAATATTAACCGCATAGGAAAAGCTGCATATATATATTCATCTGACAGTTATATAGATGGGAATTATAATGATATATATGATGGATTAAAGAAAAAGTCACAAAAAGAGCTTATATATAATAGTAGCGTATACGACTATGAACCATGGGGAGGTGGATATATATATGATTATATGTACGTTCTTCTTATGCTTATAGGTGTATCAGCAGTTGTATATCAGATGCTTATGCATGACAGAAAGCGGAAGCATGTAAGGAGTATACTTACGAATCTTGGCGCTAAAAGAATACAGCTAATGGCATTTTCTTTAGTGGAAAATATAGTCATAGTTACACTTGCTGCCATAGCAGGTCTGTTTCTTTCAATATTTACCGGGAAGATAGTATGTACTATAAGTGGTTATGTTAAAGGTATACAGTTCTTTAACATAAAAAACAGTATATATGTATATGTATTCATTATGCTTTTAGTATCTGTTTGTATAAGCATGATAGCTTGTATTATTGAAAATTTCAGACATCCGGCATCTGGTGTTGGAAATATCCGCGGTATTGGAAGAAATAAATCACTTATTTTAAAGACAAGAAAAAATAAGCTGGTAATAATTAACCGGAATAATTATATTTCACAGACACAAAAAAGATTAAATAAGTCACATGGGGCGTTGTCAGCTATTGCAGTCAGAGTGTTTGCGCTTGCGATTCTGGTTATTATAGCGGGCTGTGTGATTAATTCAATAAAAGCGTATAAACAGTATCTGGATATATCTGATATGTCAGATATTATAGCATTTAACCGCATCGATTCCAGTACAAATTATGTACTTAATTATGCAGATAAAGAGTCAAGGGATGAGTACTATACACAATACTCTGGTGGAAATGGGAATATATATACGAGAGACAATCTTAAAGCCAAAATAAGAAGTAAAATGTATTTAAGTGATTATAACAAGGAAATGTATGATAACAGTAATGAAATGTTTACTGATGTAGATGCTAAAGGAGAAACAAGGCGTTACTTTAACAGATTCAGCAGCTATACACTTATGTGTAATATAAAAAAAGCGGATACACCTGTGTATAAGGATATTGATAAGAACATGATTGATTATATTAACAGTATAGATGGTGTTGAAGATATAAGTTATGGATATTTTGAAACAGCAAGAACATGGGCATGGAATAATATGGATTACAACAAGCTTGGTGTGCCATGGTATCTTTCATATAACTTTAACAGTGTTGAAGCACTTAATGATAATCAAAAAACGTATAAATATCTTTTTGCAACAGAATATGTGGAAAATGATAATAAATTATATGACATATTAAAGGATATAACAGGTAAGCCTTCATTTGATGAGGAGGCATTTAATAATGGAGATATATCTGTTGTATTTGTTGACGAGAATATTGATGGAGATTATGATGATACATTATCTGAGGGAATGGATATTAATCTTATGAAATATTACTGCAATATAAATGGTTCGTTTATGTATGACAGAGCATGGCAGAATTCAGGAAGCTATAATAAGGCTTTGTCAATATATATAAAAGATAAAGGATATAGTTCATATAAGAGTTTGACAGATGGTGAAATAGAGGCAAAGGGATGCGATAACTATGTGTCTGATCTTAAAAACAAACCTGATTTTAACAAAATAAGAGAAGAGTATATTGAGTATCTGGAAAATAATTACGGACGAAATGTAGCTGATTTAACGTTTTTTTGTAGAACAGAGGAAGAACAGCTTGAGCTTGTAAAACAGTATTATTATCAAAGGTTAAGAAAAGATTATTCATATATTCTTGGATACGAGCAGGCAGCTACAACTAAGGCCTGGGCTGTAGTGAAGCTCAGTGATGAGATAAAAGACAGATTAAAAGAATATATTCCTGAATTCGGGCAGTATACTATGATTGCCTCAACAAAGCTTTTACAGAGGGAGCTCGATAACCAGAATCAGGTTTTAAAAGATTATTTCCAGATGGATGTACTTCCAGATGAATTGTCTCTTGATATGTCATATAATCAGATAAGACTAAGATATAGCATGAATTCGCTATATAGTGGAACAGTTAATACAGTGAATTCATATATGCTTCAGACAGGATGGGGATATCATTCTTATTCGGGGGAAAAGGATGAGGTGAAGAGAAAGACATTTGAAGCAATCATACTATATGTATTCACAGCAGCTGTAGCTGTCGGTGTGTACATAATGATATCCGTTCTTATGTTAATGAGCAGGATTGAAAAATATAAAAATACTATGACAATCTTAAGATATAGTGGGGCAGATAAATCTGTAATCTTTAAGATATATATGAAAGAGTGTTTTAGAGAGTCATTATATTGTATTATCCTTATGCCGCTTATGCTGCTGATATATGTGTTAGTAATAAGGCATGAAACTAAAGGACTATGATGATTCTGCACTGATAGTATAGAAATGCATGTGTATTCATGCATAAGTGGGTATGTATACATACATAGAAAACTAGCTGACTTATAGAAATGCAGGTGTATTCATACATAAGACATGAAAAAATAGTTTGCATCTCTTGCATTATAATACAGTAAGAAAGTAAGAAGGAAGGAAAAATATGGGTGAGATATTAAGAGCAGAAGGTATAAGTAAGACATATCACACAGGTATGGTAGAAGTGCATGCATTGAAAAAATGCGACATAGCAATAAGAAAAGGTGAATTTACAGCTATTATAGGGAAGAGTGGATCAGGGAAATCGACACTGCTTAGAATACTTGGTTCCATGGATAAGCCGGATGAGGGTGAGGTATATATTGATGATATTAACATAGGTGAGCTGAATGATAAGCAGTTATCAAAACTCAGAAGGGAAAAGATAGGTTTTGTATATCAGAATTATAGTCTGATACCCGAATATACAGCATATGAGAATATAGTACTTCCTGTGGTCCTTGATAATCAGGATATCGATGAGGATGATGTTAATGATCTGTTAGAATCACTTCAGATAGAACATTGCCGAGATAAGTTTCCAGAGCAGATGTCAGGTGGTGAGCAGCAGAGAGTTGCTATAGCAAGGGCACTTATAATGCATCCTGCAGTAGTGTATGCAGACGAACCAACTGGTAATCTTGATGCTGAAAGTGCAGAGAATGTTGCAGCCATGCTATCCCTGGCAGCATCTAAATACAAGCAGACAATAGTTATGGTGACACATGATAAGCAGATGGCTGAATATGCCGACAGAATATTTAACATAGTAGATGGACATGTAATAACGGATGTGGGAGAATAATGTAAAAAATCCATAAATTCAAGATTTTTTACATGCGAGATATGCGCAAAAAGCGTGCGCAGAAATAAGGAAAAGTGTAAAAAAGGAAAGCAGGGATGAAGTAATTATGCATATTTCAAAGAATTCAGCAACACAGATAGTAAATGAAATATCCAGGCTTGTTAAACAGAACATTAACCTGATGGATGAGACCGGTTATATAATAGCAAGTGTAGATAAAAGTCGTATAGGAAGCTTTCATTATGGTGCGTATAAGATTATATCTGAAAATCTTGATGAATATTACATAGATGAAGATGATGCTTCTAAGGGAATAAAGAAAGGAATAAATCTTCCACTAGAGCTTGATGGTGAAATAGTTGGTGTTATTGGTATGACTGGTGAATATGAAGAGGTTATTACATCTGGCAAGCTTTTAAAGAAGATGACAGAAATTCTTCTTATGGAGAGCAGGGCAAACTACCATCAGCTTATGAATAAGCGAGTCAGAAATGCATTCTATGAAGAATGGCTTATAAATGGAGGCTATAAAAGTGCTGACCTTGAGGATAGAGGAATGGCTATAGGCGTGGATATCAATATTCCAAGGCGTATTCTTATTGCTAGTATTGATGAACTTGATAATTATAAGGATTCACAGCAGGGTCAGTCCAAGATTGCCAAGTTTGAGAATGATGTTGATACATTTTTAAGCAGAAATAATTATAAGATGCATTTTAGAAATGCTTCAAGACAGATAATAATTGTAGATAACATGGTGACGGATAAGCTGGCTGCATTTGCCAAAGAACTTGCTGATTATATAAGGGAAAAAGAGGGAGTGGAGCTTAATATCGGTATAGATGGTGAGAATAATGCTGATATGCATGATGCATATGTACAGGCTCACAGGGCTTGGAATGCAGCAGCCTCAGATCATGAACAGATAATATGTTATGAGAATATGAGTCTGGAGCTTTTAATCAGTAATGTTCCTGTAGAAATAAAGCTTGAGTATCTAAAGAAAATATTTAAAGGTGAGTATGGCGATGATATTGGTGATGTTATAGCACTTCTAAAGGCTTATTATGATGCACAGGGGTCAATACAGAAAGCAGCTGATGCACTTTATATACACAAAAATACACTGCAGTACAGGATATCAAGGTTAAAAGATACAATAGGACTTGATATAAGAAAACCTACCGAAAGTCCTGCATTGTTTATTGCATATATAATAGCGGATGAGCTTATAAATGAAAAATACGATTTACCATTATTGTTACGCGGAACGAAATAAAAAAATAATTATGTACACGGTAACATATGCAAAAATGTATTTCTATGCTATTATTGCACCATACAAAGCACAAGAGATTGTGCAAAACGTACAATAATTTAGTAGAAATGAGGTGTTTTTATGTCAGGTATAGCATTGATAATTGTGTTTGTGTTGGCAATCATCGTAATGATAGTTGCGATATCCAAGTTTAAGGTTCATCCATTCCTTGCAATCATGGGTGTATCACTTATTCTTGCCATGATAGCAGGTATTCCATTCGTTGATACAGTAAAACCGGACGGAACAAAAGTATCTGGTATTCCTACAGTAATAGGTGCCGGATTCTCAGGAACTTTTAGTAGTATTGGTATAGTTATCATACTTGGTGCATTGATCGGATCAGTTCTTGAAAAAACTGGAGCAGCTCTTAAGCTTGCAGATATGGTGATTAAGGTAGTAGGTAAGAAAAGACCTGAGCTTGCTATTGAGCTTATGGGCTGGGTAGTTTCAATCCCCGTATTCTGTGATAGTGGTTTCGTTATTCTGAATCCTATCAGAAAAGCGCTTGTTAAGAGAACAGCAGTATCGAGCGTGGCAATGACTGTAGCTCTTTCAGCAGGACTTTATATTTCACATGTATTTATTCCACCTACACCTGGACCAATAGCAGCAGCTAATACACTCGGTGTCGGAGATAACCTTTTACTTGTTATGGGACTTGGCGTTGTATGTTCTATATTCCCTCTTATAGCAGGTCTTATATATGCAAAGTACATAGGTAAGAAGGTTAAAAGTGCAGACGAGGCAACAGATAGTTCAGAGGTAACTAAGACATATGAAGAGTTAGTCGCAGAGTATGGAAAGCTTCCTAATGGATTCAATGCTCTTGCACCAATCCTTGTTCCTATCATACTTATGGCACTTGGCTCAATTTCATCTATGGCAGGCTGGACCGGTGCTCTTGATGTGGCATGCCAGTTCTTAGGAAAACCTATTATAGCCTTAGCAGTTGGTACAATATTTGCGATAATACAGCTTGCAACAGCTGACAAGATGTCTGATTTCTACGATATAACTAACGAAACATTAAAGACAGTTGGACCAATCCTTTTCGTAACTGCAGCAGGTGGTGTTTTAGGTAAGGTTATATCATCAACATCTATGGTTACATTTATTACACAGCATGCAGAGGTGCTCTCAGCAGTGGGAATATTCTTCCCATTCCTTCTTGCAGCTATATTAAAGACAGCACAGGGTTCTTCTACAGTTGCTATCACAACAACAGCAGGTATCATAGCTCCACTTCTTGGTGCACTTGGTCTTGCCTCACCAGTAAAGACAGTTCTTTGTGTAATGGCTATTGGTGCTGGTGCCATGACAGTATCACATGCTAACGATTCTTACTTCTGGGTAGTTACTAACTTTGGTGACATGACTCCTGATCAGGGATATAAAACACAGACGGTATGTACATTGATAATGGGTATTGCTTCAATGGTTGAAATATTCATACTTTCATTAATATTATAATTCGATTCTAGTGACCTATGGCGGCTATGCTGATAAGTAAGTACATTCTTGACTTGTTAGTATAGCCGCCTTGTTATTAGATGTTGTTTAAGGGATGAGAGCATAGGCAAGTTTAAATATTTTGATTGAGTAAATAGTGCAAAGTTATAAAAATATACAAAAGAGGTTTTACAAAATATTACAATGAACATTTATCAGAAAGGAGATTAGCCATGAATAGTGAATTAAGAAATATAGCGGACAATATAATAGATGCAGCTATAAAGGCTGTACTACCGGATGCGGCAGTCAAAAGAGCACTTGAGGGAAAAGAATTCAAAGGAAAAGTCGTTCTGGTGTCAGTTGGAAAAGCTGCATGGCAGATGGCAATGGCTGCAAGTGATTGTATGGGAGATAGAATAGATAAAGGCGTTGTTATAACAAAATATGGACATGTAAAAGGTCCTATTGACAGGGTTGAATGTTTTGAAGCAGGTCATCCAGTACCTGATGAGAATTCATTTAGGGCAACGCAGGCAGCTATAGATATGGTAACAGGACTTTCAAGTGAGGATACAGTATTGTTCCTTTTATCAGGTGGTGGAAGTGCTTTGTTTGAAAAACCAAAGATACCAGAAGAAGAACTGCAGAATATAACAAACCAGCTGCTTGCCTGTGGTGCAGATATAGTTGAGATTAATACGATAAGAAAACGTTTGTCAGAGGTAAAAGGTGGTCGTTTTGCAAAACTGTGTGAACCAGCGCATGTGTTCTCAATAGTGTTATCAGACATACTTGGTGACCCACTTGATATGATAGCCTCAGGACCTGCATGCCCTGATTCCTCAACCTGTGAGAATGCAGGACACATAGTAGCAAAGTATAATCTTAAGCTGGGGGAGAATGCGAAAAAGCTTATAAACATAGAAACACCAAAAAAATTGGACAATGTTACTACACTTATCAATGGAAGCGTGCGTGAATTATGTCGTGCAGTTGAAAATGAATGTACAAAGTATGGTTATGAGCCGGTTATGCTTACAGACCAGTTGTGTTGTCAGGCAAAGGAGGCAGGAAGTTTTCTTGCATCAATAGCGAAAACACATTATGCTTCAGGAAAAAAGCTTGCTTATATAGCAGGTGGAGAAACAGTAGTAAATCTTACCGGTCATGGCAAGGGAGGAAGAAACCAGGAGATAGCTTTATCGGCAGCCACAGGAATAGAAGGCATGTCAAACGTAGCAGTGTTTAGTATAGGCAGTGACGGAACAGACGGACCAACAGATGCCGCAGGAGGCTACTGCGATGGCGATACAGCCAAAGTGCTGAAGGAAAAAGACATAGATATATTTGAGGTGCTGAAGGAAAATGATGCCTACAATGCATTGAAAGAAACTAACGGACTTATAATAACAGGACCTACAGGAACAAATGTTAATGATGTGGCAGTGCTGCTTATAGGGTGATATAGTTGTTTAACATACATTCTTAACGTACGGACGACAGCATATATGAGAAAAGCAGGTGTGCATAC
>OIWV01002883.1_pt1 | contig 11909 bp, 9 predicted proteins | sample 1587751 | NCBI WGS metagenome assembly OIWV01 (sample SAMEA3888913, study PRJEB22519) | human gut metagenome | biome: human gut; feature: human-associated habitat; material: faeces | place: Denmark | collected 2010
CGTTAAGCTTTCCGAGGTCTGGGCCAAGGGCGGCGAGGGTGCGCTCGACCTGGCCGATGAGGTCATGCGCCTGATTGACCAGCCGAGCGAGCTCAAGTTTGCCTACGAGGACGGCGCCGATGTTGCCGATGCCCTCGAGGCCGTTGCCACTAAGGTTTACCGCGCCGACGGCGTCGACTTTACGCCGGCTGCCAAGCGTCAGCTTGCCGAGCTGCGCGAGAACGGCTTTGGCAACCTGCCGGTGTGCGTGGCCAAGACGCAGTACAGCTTTAGCGACAACGCCAAGGTGCTGGGCGCTCCCGAGGGCTTCCGCATCACCGTGCGCGAGCTCAAGGTTTCCGCCGGTGCCCACTTTGTGGTCGCGCTGACCGGCAGCGTTCTGACCATGCCTGGCCTGCCCAAGGTTCCCGCGGCCGAAAACATCGACGTCGACAACGACGGCAACATCACCGGCCTGTTCTAAGCCTGCTGCTCATAGCCGCTTGCCCGCCCCGCCGCGCCTACCAAGGCCCGGCGGGGCTTTTTGATCCTTAGGCCCGCGCATGTCTTGTAGATACCGGCGGGCTTTGCCCATCATAGGCTTTTGCGCGGGTAGAATGCATGGATAACTTGATGCTTGCAGGCGACGGAATGGAAACGTTGCATGGACCAGGACAAGACGACCGTGATGGGCGGATATGGCTCCGCACAGGCTGGCGGCAGCGCCGATGCGACCCGCATTGTGTCGAACCCCGGCAATGCTACCCCCGATGCGACGCAGGCGTCTGCCGAACCCACACGGGTTATGGGCTATGGCGATACACCACGGGATCCGTTTGATTATGCACCGCAGGACCCGTATGACAATGCGGCGCCGGACCCGTATGACAATGCGGCGCCGGACCCGTATGACAATGCGGCGGCAGGCGCTTATAACAACCTGCCGCAAAATCCCATTCCGCAACCTCAGCAGACGACGTATATGCCGCGCACGGCGCAAGCCCAACCTCGTTATGAGTCGCGCGATCCGTATGCGCGCCAGCCTTATCGCGAGTATCCCAAATCGATTCCGCAGTATGGTGAGGACGAGGCGCCGTCGCGTTCGTCGAGTGTGATCAAGAAAATCCTGATTGTGCTGGCGATCTTCTTTGCCCTCTCGATTGTGTTCGCCATTGTGTCGGGCATGCTCAACAAGCGGGGGAGCTCAACGGCCGATACCACTGCCGAGCAAACCGAGTCCGCCTCGTCTAGCACCGTCGATCTGAGCGATATCCCGGGGCAGTACTGGTCCAACGCCAAGAAGCTCCTCAAGTCGCGCGGCGCCGATCTTTCGAATGCTGTGATTCTGACTGACGACGGCTCGACGCCTGTTGTCGATGCCAACTGGGTCGTCACATCTGCCTACTACAACGCTGACGGCAACCTGGAGGTCCAGCTTACGCGCAAGGACGGCTCGTCGGGCAATGCGTCCGGCGATCAAGGCACCACGGACAGCTCGAGCTCCAACACGCTGGAGGACCTGAGCAATAAGGCGCAGGAATTGGGAGACAAGGCGCAAGAGCTGGGCGATACGGCACAAAACCTGGGCGATACCGCGCAGAACTTGGGAGACATGGCGACGGATGCCTGGAACGCCCTACAAAACGGCATTTCGGGCGCACAGGGAAACTAGCGGCCGAGCGGCTAGAGCCTTAGCGGTGCAAACAAAAACGGGACGCAGGATCTCGTGACCGGGCGCATAGGCGCGCTGGTCGGCGGTCCTGCGTCCCGTTTTGCTGTCGATTACAGCTGCTCTGCCGGACGCTCGGGCGAGCTAAAGCCGGAGTCAAACGTGACGACGCATGATGCATCGGGCCTGCGCTCGTGCACGATGCGCGTGACGAGCTCCAGCAGCTCCTCGTCGGATATGTCAAAGCCGTCGGGACGCACCAGGTCAAACGAAACAAAGCCGTCGTGCTCGTGCAAGTCGTGGATGGAAAGCGCGGGGTCGATCTGCGCTACGCCGCGCTTGACCCAGCCGCGCAAGTCATCGCCGGTTGTTGCAATGGGGTCGCAGTGCAACGTGATGGCGATGCCCATCTGGCGTTTGATATCGTGTTCGATGGTGTCCAGAATCTCGTGGTGCTCAAAGGCATCGCCCTCGCCGGGCATTTCCACGTGTGCACTGGCAAACTGGCGGCCGGGGCCGTAGTCGTGCACCATGAGGTCATGAGTGCCCAGGACCTGGGGGTACGACATGATCCTGTCGCGGATTTCCTGGACGAGTTTGGGGTCGGGCGCTTGTCCCAGCAGCGGGCTGATGGCGTCGCGCACCAGGCCCATGCCGCTGATGCAAATGAAGATGCCCACGCCCAGGCCCGCCCAGCCATCGAGGTCAAAGCCGGTCGTTTGCGAAATGAGCGCCGCCGCCAAGACCGAGCCCGAGGCGATGACATCGTTTTTGGAATCCTGCGCCGTGGCGATGAGCGTCTCCGAGTCGATGCGATTGCCCAGCGTGCGGTTGAACGCCGCCATCCAGAACTTGACGAGCATGGATGTAGCCAGTGCCGCAAGGGAAACGAGTGTGTAAGCGGTGGGGGAGGGCTTGATGATCTTGGTAACGGACTCGAGCACCAGGTTGATGCCGACGGCACAAACGAGGACGGCGACAACCAGACCGGCGAGGTATTCGTAGCGGCCGTGGCCATAGGGGTGGTCTTCGTCTGCCGGGCGGCTGGCAAGTCGGAATCCGAGCAGGCTCACGATGTTGCTCGACGCATCGGAGAGATTGTTGAAGGCGTCGGCGATGAGCGAGACGGAGCCGGCGAGTAGGCCCGCGATGCCCTTGGCCAGACACAGGGTAATGTTGAGGCCAATGCAAATGAGGCTTGCGGCAAAGCCCGCGTTGGTACGGCGAGTCGTATCGACCGGCTCGCCCTCGCTGCCGGGAACAAGCGTATGTACCAGCCGATTTACAAATAGCATGGCGATCGTCCTCACAATCATGGTTAAGGGGATAGTGTAGCTCGCATGGGCGCACCGTGCGCCGGTGCTCAGAAAATGCAGTAATGGTCTGCTGGAGCTAACGAGCGGCCCTTCTTGTCCGACCGGGTGCTCCATTTTGGGCCACATGGGTATGGGCATGTGCCTGCCTGCCCGACATACTTAATGTCGACAGCCCCTGCGCAAAGGAGGACGTATTCATGGACGAGATGTTTGCCATTAAATGCCAAAACTGCGGCGGCCCTATGTACTCACACCAGGCTAAACGCAGCTTTGAGTGCGCCTATTGCGGCACGGTCGTTCCGTGGCAGGCCGATGCGGGGGAGCCCAAGAGCGCCCTGGGCATTCGCCATACGCCGCTGACGGTTGTCGATGGACTGCTTAAGCTCACCCACGTGTCGCAGCTCGAGCGCCCGGAGGACCCGGACTGGTATTTCTTTAATTCACACTGGCGCAATCAGTCGGTTCTGGAGCATCTGCTGTGGGAGGACCGCGGCACGGCGCAGGAGTTCCAAGAAGCCACGCACGTGAGCATTCCCTGCCCCTTCTGTGGAGCGTCCTTTGAGGGCGAGTCCACTCAGCGCGTGCTTGAGTGCCCGTCCTGCGGAAATAAGATCGGCGTTGCCGACCTACTCAAGCCCGGTACCTTTAGCAAGCGTCTGACCATGGGCGTTGGTGCCGAGTACGTGCCTGAGCAGGGTATTCCTTGCGAGATAACGCCGCAGCAGGCACGTGCCAACGCGCTGCAGCTGGTGCGCCAGTATCCCGATGCCTTTGCCGGGCACGACGTGGAAGACGCGATTCAAAATGACATGTCGCTCTTCTACTTCCCCATGGCGCTCGCGGATTTGCGCATGATGGCGTCCTTCCCGGGCAAGGGGCTGAGCAAGGAGACCCTGGTGTACTACGAGGTGCTCGACTGGGCGTATCCGCGGGCAAACTACCTGGACGTTCGCCTTATGGGCATTTTGGAGCCGTGGGACTTTGCCAAGGTTGGGCCGTTCGATCCCGCTATGCAGGAAGGCGACTTCCGCGTTGTCTCCGTCGATGCGTCTACCAAGGACCAGGTGGTCATTGATAAGCTGGCGCTCGACATTGCCGGCAACGATGCCGAGGCGGTGCTGGGGCTCAATAAAAAGAGCATCCGCACCTGGGCGCGCAAGGCTCGCAAGCATAAGGACGGCCTGGTGATGGTGCCGGTCTACTTTGTCGATCGCCCGGCGACGGACAGCCGCGATGGCGAGCAGGTGCGCATTGCCGTAAACGGCCAGACGGGCCGCGCGGCCGCGGCGGTGTTTAGCGACAAGCGTGAGACGCATGTGGTGGCGCCGCTCAACCCGAGTCTGCATCTGTCCGGAGAAAGCACCGTGCACGCCACGCCCATCGAGGTCAAATACGTTAAATCGCCCTTCCTCTACCAGATCGTGCGTCGTGGAGACGGCGAGCAACCGCGCCAGGTGGCAGCGGTTGCCGAGGGTTCCTACCGAGAAGAAAAGCCCAAACGCAAGGGCTTGCTCGCTGCGATCTTTGGGAAGTAGGGGAACGGTACGGGACAGTGCGCAGTAGTGCGAGCTGTCCGTCGTGGTAGATCTAAATAAACGGTGGGACGGCTGCAAAAGAGCCGCCCCACCGGGCAAAATCAAGGTGTGCCGCGGAACCCGCTCCTCAGTCGGTCAACTTTGGAAGCGCGGGCAACGCAGATGCTAATGTCTAAAGGGCCGGGGCAACCGGCCAACACGGTGTACGGTCCCACGGTACTTTGCTCTGTGACGAACGGACCCATGACGGCGCATTCTGTAATCGTCACTTATGCGGTCCCTTAATCATTTGCGTTGACTGACATTGTCTTCGTTAAAGGCGTGTCCTAAAACAAACACTGCTCTATCAACTCTTTACCGCGCAGGGTATCGATCCACTCCTGCGGAATTGCGTCGATACCGTAGGCCGTGCCGGCGAGGGCGCCTGCGACGGCTGCGGTGGTGTCGCTGTCGTCGCCTAGGTTGACGGCGGCAAGCACGCAATCTTCGTAGCTGTTAGTGTTGATGAAGCACCAGGTAGCGGCTTTAAGCGTGTCGCGTACGAAACCGCCGGACCTGATTTCGTGCTCGGGCACGTCTTTCAGCTGGAGCACCCATGAGGGAAGTGCACCGTTCATCACATTCCTCATCAGCTCAACAAATATGATGCATGCGTCGGTCGACGTTCTGTGGGCGTGCGTAATCGCCGAGACTTTGCTGACCTCTTCGTCTGTCGCATCGGTGAACGCCAGGGGAGCGATGCGCATGAGCGATCCGTTGCCGTTGTCGCGTTCGCCGGAGCCTCCTTTGCCGGTGTGCAAGGCGCGGGCGGTTGTGCCGCCGTAGTCGAAAACGCCGTCGATCGTATACTCGCCACGGGCAATCCAGCTCACGAATTTGTCGCGCATGTCCTCGGTGTCAATGCGGCCGAGCTCTCTGATGGAGTCGCAGATGGCGAGCGTCATAGATGTGTCGTCGCTCCAGGTGCCGGCGGGCTGCTCGTGCGTGCCGTAGCCGATCATGTCGGTGCATTCGAACGTGCCACGAGGTCTGAACTCGTAGGGAACGCCCAGCGCGTCACCGACGGCAAGCCCATAGATGCAGTCGCGCAGTGTTGTTTTCGGTCTGTGTGTCATGGAAAGCTCCTCTTTTCCCGGGTGATGTGGAGCGCCGTCGGGGGTATCGGTCGCAACGTGCTGCTATCCTTGCACTTCGCCATTAGTCGCTTCGTTGATGGCGCGGTACTCGGCACTCAGCTCGCGCGCCAGCTCTTCCTTGCTTGGAAGATACGGCAGGTATTTGGCGGCAAACACTTGGTCGTTGTCTTCGGGCAGCGTGTACTCGACGATCGAATCGCTTTTGTCCGCGCAGAGCACGATGCCTATGGGCGGATTGTCGCCTTCGTTCATGAGCTCACGCGTGTAGTAGTTCACATACATTTGCATCTGGCCCAGGTCCTGATGCGTAAGGTCATCGGTCTTAAGGTCGATGAGCACGAAGCAGCGCATCAGATAGTTGTAAAAAACAAGGTCAATATAGAAATGGCGCCCATCAAAGGTGATGCGCTTTTGGCGTGCCTCGAAAGCGAAGCCACGGCCAAGCTCCAGCAGGAACTTCTGAAGATGCGTGATGAGCGCCTGCTCTAAATCGCTCTCGCGAAACGCAGTATCGTCCGAGAAACCTAAAAACTCCAGTACATATGGGTCGCGGATGATGTCCTCGGGGCGACGAGCCGGGGCGCTCTTTTGGATTTCCTGGGTGACGGCCTCTTTGTCCTTGCTGGCAAGTAGGCGCTCGCGGAACATAGTGTTGATCTGGCGCTCGAGCTGACGCGTGCTCCAACGAGAATCGGCGCATTCGTTCATGTACCAGGCGCGAGCATCAGGGTCGGGAATGCGCATCAACCTGCGGTAATGAGTCCAGCTCAATTCGCTACGCAGTGCGTCGCGAATTGGAAACGCAAGAAAGAACTGACGCATATTGCGAAGGTTTGCGATGCCAAAGCCTCTTCCGAAATCCGCGGTAAGCCTTCTGGAGAGGCCTGCAATCAATGCCTCCCCATATGCTGCGCGCTCCTCTCCGCCCTGCTCATCAACAATGCTCTTGCCGATCTCCCAATACGCCTCAACCATCGCAAAGTTAACGGCGGTATAGGCCTTGTCGCGAGCGGCGTTGAGAATTGAGGAGACCTGCTTGTAAAAACCTTCGGGCACGATTGCCGATTCTCCACGGTTTACCAGTTCGCCCATCACTGTCGCCCCACTTTCCTCTTGTGGAATGCATCTTTATCGCATTTAGTTTAAAGCCTCGCGCGGACACGAATTGCTTTGCTGTCTGGCACCTTCGCATGGGAGCCTTGCGGTGACTAAAATGTGGCCATAGAGGCAGTTTTAGCGAACCCCGCGGGAGTGACACGCATGGATAACAACACTTTGCTGTTCCAGGACAAAGGTTCGGGTAGGTTTAAAGACGTCAAGATCTACCCTAACCGCATTGAGGTACTCAAGAAGGGCACTTTTGGCGGCAAGCACACCGAGATTGTTTATCTTAAGGACATTACGGGCGTCAATAGAATCAAAGGCCGCGATGTTTTTCTGCGCAATCGTCTGTTGACCGCTTGCGTCTTTAGCCTGAACAGCCGTGCGAAGGCCCAGGAGTTTGTTAACGCGCTGAACATGGTGATGTAGCCGATAGCGGCGTTCGGGCCAAGGTAAAAATCGGGGGCACAGAACGGTGTTCTGCGCCCCCGATTGAGTCGATGTGTCTAAAAGGCCGGCTTGCCCCTTCGACAACGTCCTCGTTGTTTTCACCGTCACTGGCAAGCATCGCCGCGCCGGCGACCGTTGTCGCCACGGCGGCGGCAGCGAGCCCGGCGGCAACGCCAGAGCTGTCGCCCGTGTCGGCGAGCTTTTCGCCTGATCCCTTGCGCTTGTTGACCTTACCGTTCTTGTCGGTGCTGCCTGCGTTGGTACCGCTGTCGGTGCCGGCGCCGCCCGCGCTGCCCGAGGCCGCTACGGTAAAGCTTGCGGCTCCATCGCTGGCGAGCGTGTAGCTCTGCGCCGCGTCGCCCAAGAGACCGTTCACGCGCACCCAGTACGTTCCCGCGGTAAATGCCTCGCCCTCGGCCATCGCCGTTCCCGGAGCGCCGTTCGCGTCGTGCACAAACTCGAGCTGGGCCGTGCAGGCATCGGTTTCGAGCTTGCCCTCGAGTGATGCCGCAATCTTGGCGCGCACGTCTTCGCCGGCCTTAAGGCCTTCGAGTCCCTCAAAATGGGGCGTCAGCTCGCGTGGATCGATATCGATGGGCACGGAGCCCCGCAGCTCCGTAACGGTCTCGTTGCCCAAGGCGTCGACATCCACATATTCGATGGCAAACGCATGGCCCGAAGCTGCCACGTTGAGTACGTTGCTGCTGTCGACGAGGCGGAAATGACCCTCGCCAACGGTCTTGCCGTCCTGGAATGAGGCATCGCTCAGCGAGTCACCGTACGTCATGCGCATGCGGGTCGGGAGATAATACGGGAGATAGTACGAAGCCGTCTGCTTGTGCTCCGTATCGTAATTGCGCTGGTAGATGCTCCGGGCCAGCGCCGCATCAACAAAGTCGGATGCGATGATGCCAATGTGCTTGAGGTAATCTGACTTTGTATCCTCGATGCCGCTGGGATTGATGTACGGGCTCTTATACAGATGCTCGTTGACTACTCGTGCCGAGGTAAAAGGATTGCCTCCGTGCGACAAGCCCGTGCAGCTGGTGTAGTTGATAGACCAGCAACGCTCCAGGACTTTCTCCTTGGCCCCGTTATCGTCCTCGACATCTACCTCGTTGCGCGTGCGCCCGGTCGTTTCCTTCAGCGCATTATCGACCCAGCTGAGCTTGTCGGTTCCCGTGAGTTTGTACTTGTCCTGGGCGTATACCTTGGTGCAATAGGGCTCTTTGTCGCCTGTTTCCCCCGCGGCTTCAAAGCCCTGCGCGTCTTGGACGAGGCACATGGAGCTGCTGTCGGTGTGAGCCTTGATCTTGTCATCCCATTCGGTAAGGTCGAGGCCCCACGTGTGGCCGCTTACACTGTTGCCGGCGAGCCTAAATCGACGCAGCAGAACGATCTTTCCGCGCACCTCGTGTAGCGTGGGGATTCGGCTCGACGTATAGAACAGTTTGGGGTTGTCGTCCAAAACCTTGGCGAAAGCCGTCGTAACACTTTCGTCGGTAGCCTCGTCGTTGCCTCGTGATACAAGCATGATGAGCGCTTCTGTCGGGTTTTCGTCAAAAACGTTTTGAAGTAGCCTATGACATCGGAAAGATGCATAAAGTACGCGTCTTTTTTGAGCAGGTAGTAATCCCCGTGGTCGATACCGGGGTTGTCGCCCTTTCCGAGCCGGATATCAAAATAGCGAATGCCTTCGAGCAACTGCGTGGGAATGTAATCCTGCTGGCATTTTACTTGCGAGGATTGGGGCTCGGTGTCGTTGTCCACACTGCAAGTGCTCGAATCGTGCGTGCCCGGGATGCTCAGCTCGTCGAGGAACTTGTTGTCGTCGACGTATTTCATCCAACATGGCCCATCGACGTAGCTGCTGTACGTGATCCAGTCGAGGCTGCTAACCGTGGCATCGTTCTTTTTCATGTCGTAACCGATAAGTTCGAGCTCCCACGGAATGCTCTTACTCTTATGGCAGATCTTATTGTTGTCCTGGTCTTCGCCGTTCGATTCTATTGCCAGGTACTTAATGTCTTTTTTCTCGGTTTCTTTCTCGACCGTGCGGTCTCGGATGATATAGGTTCCGTTTGATTGACGCTCGAACGCAAAAGAGCGGCTGGGCTTGCCGTCATGCTCGCCACTCCATACGTGGATGACCTTTCCGTCTTTGTCCGAGTCGCCATCGACCGACCAAATGCTGTAGCCCGTCTTTTTATGCTCTTCGAAATTGAGCAAGGTGCGGATAGCATACCAGTTTGTATCGTCATTCTTGGTCGTTACGTTCTCAAGGATGAGCTTGCTGGACGTGCCGTCATTAAACAGATGGCAGACGTTGCCGATGACGTTGCCGTCTTCGTTAACGCTTGCGGTACGAAAATAGCCCGCGGGGCGAAGGCGAATGACGAAATTGTCGAGGCTGACTGCTGGCCCGGCCGTGCCGTCCGCAAAGGCTGCCCGCGGGCTAATGCCCAGCATGGCGGTTTCGGGCAGGCTTGCAAGTGGCGACAACGCCGCGAGTCCAAGGCCCAACGTAAATGCTCGGCGGCTGATGGCGTGATGTTCGGTCATAACTTCTCCATTCGCAGAGTGCGGTTATGCGATAGTTTTGGTCACTATACTGCTCAGATGTTTAAAGATGCTGGTTTAATTGCCTGCGCGGCACAATAAATCGGCGGGCGGACGTGTTGGGGCGTTTGTCGTTTTCGTACTGTTGCTACATTTGGAGCGGTTCCGGCGTCCGGCATCCTCGCGTTCGTTGGCTACAGGCATAAGAAAGGGAGGGTCGGTTTACCGGCCCTCCCTGGGTACGAAGCGCTGGGGTACCGTCGCTTGTTTGCACTGCGCCCGTGTTTCCCGCTGCGCTCGCCAGTCGCTTAACGCTTGATCTCGATATCGTCGAGCTTGACGTCCATGGCCTCGGTCTTGGCCTCGGCGATGTCGTCGGCAAACTCCAGAGACTTCATCATGGTCTCGACGGCGTCCTTGTGCTCCTCGACGTTGTCGATACGCACATACACACTGCCGCCGTCAACGTCGGTGAAGTATTCGGTCGTTACGCCGCCCGAGTGCGTGAAGTAGGCACTGCGCCAGGTCTTGCCGTTGTACTTAACGGGATCGCTCTCGGTCCATCCAGAGTTGGCCTTCCACTTTGCCTCGTAGTCGAACAACTCATCGGCGTTCTTGTCAGGATCGAAGACGGGGATGAAGCGGTCGCTGGCGTGCTCGCTCTCGGTGAACTTAAACTGGGCCCTGTCGGCGGTGTCGTCTGCGACGTCGGTGATCTCGACGCCCTCGGGAACCTCGACCTTAAACCAAATGAAGTCGGTCCTCATATCCACGGCGGGCTTTTCTGCTCCGCCGCCACCGCCACTTCCGGTAGCGCCGCCGCTGCCACCGCAGCCCACCAGGGCAACTGCGGCAAAGAGGCTTATGCAGAGGGTGAGAATCGCAAAGGCCTTCTTTTTCATGGTCGTGTCCTCCTCGATCTGTAATCGTCCATGGATTACCTGCCTTTACTGTACGCGTGGACGGCTCCTTCGGGTGGGCCATGTGTCCCATTCTGAGGGCCGGATTTGCGCCGTTAAGTGGCAATATGCACGGGTCCAAAAGAGGGGAGGGCCGGTGCTGTCGGCTCTCCCCGGGGTGAGGTGCCCGTTGATTTAATGGGGCGCGCGTGCGTGGGCGTTGTTTATAGATATGCCTCAGTTTTTGACGTCCGGAAGTCTCGAAAGGTGGGCCATGTGTCCCATGTTTGCGTTGGCATGGTCTATCGTGTGCCATAGAAATCCGCGATGGCCAGGTGCGCTGACGCTCATGTACTTATGGGCTAGACTTAGCACCATTATGTGATCGATGCGGTCGGTCGGTGGTTGCCACCCGACCGATGTATATGACTTGAAGGTGCGTGCGTATGAGCCAAGAGATGATGGACAAGACCTGCCGCGGGTTTGCCGAGGCGCTTGCCGCGCGCGAGCCGGTTCCCGGCGGTGGCAGCGCGAGCGCCTTTGTGGGCGCGCTGGGCGCCTCGCTGTGCGGAATGGTTGCCCGCTACGGTGCGACCAATCCCGCGCTTGCTGATCGTGCGGATGACCTGGCGCGCGCGTTTGCTCAGGCTGATGAGCTGTCCCAGGAGCTTGTCGAGTTGGTTGCCGAGGACGTTCGTGCCTACGGGCAGGTGTCCGCGGCGTACGGTATTCCGCGTGACGATCCGGCTCGAGCGACCGCGATTCAGGATGCGCTACATGTGGCCGCTATGCCGCCGTATCGCATTATGGATGCCTGCGGGCGTGCGCTGGCGCTGCTCGAGGACATGGCCGACAAGGGCTCGCGTCAGCTGCTGTCCGATGTGGCGTGCGGCGCCGTGTTCTGCCGTGCTGCTATGCAGGGCGCGAGTTTGACGCTCTTTGCGAACACCACGTCTATGAAGGATCGCGCTCGTGCTGAGGAGCTCGAGACGGCGTGTGATGAGTTGCTCGACACATGGTTGCCGCGCGCCGATGCGCTGGCGCGTCGCGCCTCCGACGCTGCAAGGAAGAGAGGATAGCCATGGCTGAACTGCTGAAGGGTGCTCCCGTTGCTCGCGCTTTGACTGAGGAACTTGCTGCTCGCTGCGCAGCCCTGCGCGAGCGGGGCGTTGTTCCGACGTTGGCTATCGTGCGTGTAGGTGAACGCGAGGACGACCTATCCTACGAGCGCGGTGCGCTCAAGCGCTGCGAAAAAGTGGGGATTG
>OIWV01002884.1_pt1 | contig 11906 bp, 10 predicted proteins | sample 1587751 | NCBI WGS metagenome assembly OIWV01 (sample SAMEA3888913, study PRJEB22519) | human gut metagenome | biome: human gut; feature: human-associated habitat; material: faeces | place: Denmark | collected 2010
TCATATTGGGGCGGGTCACAAGGTCATTCTACCACTCGTGTGCGAGCACACGTGGCGTCAGACCTTTTGACCCTGGTATCTTTATTTTAGTTGGCAGAAAGAAAGGGGATGGAGTTATGCATTATGATATTAGTTTTCCACATTTGGGAATTACGTTAGATCATGTAGGAAAGAGTGTGGACCTTTTTGGAGTTTCTATTGCATACTACGGAATTATTATAGGAATGGCGATTCTGATCGGATTTGCAATCGCCACATCAGAAGCAAAAAGAACCAGGCAGAACCCGGAAGATTATCTCGATATGGGAATTATCGGGGTAATTGCGGGGATTGCCGGAGCAAGAATCTATTATGTGATTTTTTCCTGGGATATGTATAAAGATGATCTGCTGGATATTTTTAACCTCAGAGAAGGCGGTCTTGCAATTTATGGTGGTGTGATCGCAGCGGTTCTTTCTGTTTTTGTCCTTGCAAAAGTGAAGCATCTTTCTCCGTTTCAGATCTTTGACACGATTGCAATGGCATTGCTGAACGGACAGATGCTGGGACGCTGGGGAAACTTTTTTAATAGAGAAGCATTTGGTGAGTACACGGATCGCTTATTTGCCATGCGTCTTCCGGTGGATGCAGTCAGATCAGGAGATATTACGGAGAAGATGCGGGAGCATATGGAGCGGATCAATGGAGTGAGCTATATCCAGGTACATCCGACATTTTTATATGAGTCCCTGTGGTGTGCTGTATTGCTGATCATTTTGGTTCTTTACAGAAAGCATAAAAAATATGAGGGAGAACTTTTCCTGTTGTATCTGTTCGGATATGGTCTTGGAAGAGTCTGGATCGAAGGACTCCGCACAGATCAGCTTCTTCTTCCGGGAATTGGAATACCGGTATCTCAGTTACTTGCGGGAGCATTGGTGATCGGAACAGGAATTGCCCTGCTCTATCTTGGCAGGCATCATAAAAACAGCCCGATGCACCGGAGCGTAACGAAGTATGAACCGATGCCGGAAAAGATCAAAGGGAAGAAACCACCGAAGTGGAATGAACGGTTATTTAAAAATATGAAATAAAATCAAAGGGGTGCGAAAGAAGAAAATGAGAGATTATCTGGAAGGATGGAAGGACGAGAGGGAATGCGAAATACCTCCGATAAGGAAAGCCGGATTTAAGGAAGAAGTACTGATCAGGAGCCAGGTACCATTGAAAAGAACCAGAATGGAGATGCGAGATGTCAAGAAGAACTTTAACAATTATTGATACAACCAGTGAAATGAGAGAAATTGATCTGGATCGCATCGGAAAAAGAGAACTGTTATTGGGGCGAAATGCCGAACAGTGTGAGGTGGTGCTTGCGGATCCGATCATATCCAAAGTTCAGGGAAAGTTTTTAATGAAAAAAGATTCTGTTGCATATGAAGATCAGGACAGCAGTAATGGAACGTTTGTTGCCAATATGGGAGAAAACCGGCTTTTGAGTAAGAAAGACGGATATGTAGAGCTGTCGGACAAGAGTGTGCTGAGAATTGGAAATATCCATCAGCCGGATCAGATGGTATTGCTGTTGTACAGGGATTCTGAAGAAACTGAAAAGTGGAAAAGGCAGGCGTTTGGATCACAGCCTATATCGATTGGACGAGACGGCAGTAATCAGATCGTACTTCACAGTCCTGGAGTTTCAAAAGTACATTGCACTATTTGCAGACAAAATGGCAAAATGATGTTGTATGACAGAAATAGTGTGAACGGAGTGCTTGTGAATGGCCAGCCGGTCAGAGGAATGACAGCATTACGGGACAAAGATCTAATACAGATTCTGGATTTTCAGATGTTCTATACCAATGGTTATATTTACTATAGAAGTGCAACTTCAGGTATTTCCTTATACGCTAAAAATATCAACAAGATTGTAGGACGCGGGAAGAAAAAGAAGAAAATTTTGAATAACGTAAATTGTGAGATCAGACCCAATGAGTTTGTTGCGATTATTGGAGGATCGGGTGCCGGAAAGACCACTCTGATGAGTGCAATCAGTGGATTTGACAAAGAATTTACCGGAGCAGTTTACTGTAATGGAGTGAACCTGATCGAACAGTTCCATTCACTGAAAAGCATTATAGGATTTGTGCCGCAGCAGGATATTATTTATGAAAATCTGACATTGAAAAGAATGCTTTTATATACTGCGAAATTAAAAATGCCAAAAGATACGCAGAGACAGGAGATGGAGCAGCGGATTCATGCAGTGTTGAAAATGGTGGATTTAGAGGAGCATCAGAATACCTATATCAGAAAACTTTCGGGAGGACAGAAAAAAAGAGCAAGTATAGCTGTTGAATTACTGGCAGATCCCAAATTGTTCTTCCTGGATGAACCAACATCAGGACTCGACCCGGGAACAGAAAAAAATCTGATGATGACGTTGAGCAAATTGTCAAAAGAACAGAATAAGACGATCGTAATGGTAACGCATACGACGCAGAATCTTCATCTCTGCGACAAAGTCATCTTTATGGGACCGGGAGGAAGGCTCTGTTTTTGTGGGAATGTTGAAGAAGCAAAGAAATTTTATCAGACAGATGATCTTGTCAATATTTATAATATGATTGCAGAAAACCCGGAACTGTGGCAGAGAAGATTTGAACAGTCACGTGACCGGTCAGAAATTTCCGGACGAAGAGGCAGTATGGATGAAACCCAGTCAAGGGAAATTGCAAAGAAAAATAAGGGTACTTCAGGTTTCAGGCAATTTGGTATTTTAACCGGAAGATATGCAGAACTTCTGTGGAATGATCGGCAAAGACTGGCATTGCTGTTAATTCAGCCATTGCTGATCGCAATTTTACTGAAGATCGTAGCAGATAAAGATATATTTAAAATCTACGAAAGTACAAAGTCGATGTTATTTGCATTGAGCTGCTCAGGAATTTGGATTGGAATGTTCAATTCGATTCAGGAAATATGCAAAGAACGTGTAATTCTGAAAAGAGAATATATGTCGAATTTGAAGCTACCGTGTTATATGATGTCAAAATTTGTACTGCAGGCATTACTGGGACTGATTCAGTCAATTATTTTGACATTAGTATTTTTGAGCCTGGTAGGAAATAGCAAAAAAGGAATTTTCTTCTCTGATTTCCGACCGGAAATGTTATTTACGGTATGGCTGACTGTAATTGCATCGGTTGCCATGGGATTTATTATTTCATCTGTAGTTCAGTCGGGAGACAAAGCGATGGCAGCGGCTCCATTCGTTCTGATCGTGCAGCTTTTATTTAGTGGAATTTTATTTACACTGAAAGGTGCAGGAAAAATCATCTCTTATTGTACGGTCAGCCGCTGGTCAGTGGAGGCACTTGGAAGTATTGCAAGACTGAATAAGCTGGATTTGCGGATGCAGGCAGATTTTCCGATGCTGGAGCATGAAGCAGAAAGCTTTTTCAAAGCAACGGCGGGACATGTATGGACTGCAAGTGGAATCTTGATCCTGATGACAGCGGTGCTGATGGTTGTTGCTACATTGCTGCTTCGTAATGTGGCGAAAGACCGAAGATAATTGTCAAAAGACCGGGGATAGAAAATTTTCATTTATAAAAAGATGTTGGGGGCAAAAGATGCCAACAATGAGAGATGAGTAAAGGAATTGAGAAATGTACAGCAGAAAAGGATATATGGATGAAACCTATGAAATACTGGGCTATCTTGGATCAGGAAGCGGTGGAGTCATTTATAAAGCATATCATAAACGTTTGCAGAAGGAAGTTGTCTTAAAAAAGATCAAAAGGAAAAGCAGAGATGCCAGGATCAACAGAAATGAAGTAGATATTCTAAAAAATCTGAATCATATGTATCTCCCTCAAGTGGTAGATTTTTTTGAGGAAAATGGTGAGATCTATACGGCGATGAGCTTTATTCCAGGAAGATCATTGAAAGAACTTATGGAAGAAAGAAGACAATTTTCCCAAAGACAACTGATCCGTTGGGCGATGCAATTGTGCAGTGCATTGAATTATCTGCATACCCAGACTCCACCGATCATTCATGGAGATATCAAGCCGGCAAATATCATGGTGACTCCGAGGGGAGATGTCTGTCTGATTGATTTTAATGTATCATTTGCTGTGAATGGAAATACAGTTTTAGGGTATACGGAGGGATATGCATCACCGGAACAGTATATTATTGCATTGGATTCAAGAGAAGGGCGGGAGCTGCCGCAGTATCGGGTGATTGATGAAAAAAGTGATATTTATAGTACGGGAGCGACACTTTTTCATCTGATCACAGGGAAAAAAGCAGGAAGAAACCGCACAAAGGCAGAAGAGTATCTGCTTAAAAATTATGTAAGTGAAGCTTTTGCAGCGGTGATCTTAAAAGCAATGGATCCTAAGTCTGAAAAGAGATATAAAAATGCAAGGGAAATGTTTCAGGCTTTACAGAATGTATATAAGAAAGATGCCAGATACAGAAAACTAGTGATCGGTCAGAGAGTGGCAATGCTCGGGCTGGTAGCCGGAATGGGACTGTCGATCATTGCGATCGGATATGGAATCCATACCATGAAACTTGAAAAAGTAAATCGGTATAATGAAATTGTAAAGCAACAGACGGAATATAGAAAATCAGGAGAATACGAAAAAGAGGAAGCACAGTATCAAAAAGCAATTAATCTGCTTCCGGCTAAAGAAGAAAGTTATTATCAGAATGCCTGTGCATTGTATGAACAGAAAGAATATCAGGATTGTATTGATTTTATTGACTATGATATATTTCAGAATGAAAAAGTAGATCTTTCAGATGACCGAATTGCAGATTTGTATTATCTGAAAGCGGAAAGCTGCTTTGAACTGGAAGATTATGGAGAGGCAGTAAAAGCATTTAAGAAAGTATTCCAACATGGTGGACAAAAAAGTGAGTTTTACCGTGATTACGCCATTGCACTTGCTTATAATGATGAACTGGATAAGGCAAAAGAGGTGTTGGATCATGCAGAAGATTATCAAATAGCAGATGATTCGCTTCTTTATGCGAGAGGAGAAATAGAAAAGTCTTCTGGAAATACAGCTAAGGCAGAGGAAGCTTTTAGGGATTGCATTTCAAAAAGTGAAAATGAGGAACTTATCATGCGTTCCTATGTCATGCTGAGTGAACTGGCAAAAGATAGTGGTAATCTGAGTGAGGAACGAAATGTTCTGCAGGAGGCAAAAGAAGTACTTCCTGTATCCAGACAGATGGTGATTCTGGAACGACTGATACAGGTTGATATTGATTTATCAGATGCAGGAAAGACAAGTTACAGAAATGAAGCGATTGAATTGCTGCAGGAAGTGATCGATCAGGGCTGGGATACGTATGAGACATACAATAATCTTGTCATTCTCAATGAAAAGCAGGGCAATCTAACGGAGGCACAAAATGCGTTAGATACAATGAAAGAACAGTTCGGAGATGATTATAATATTGAAAAGAGAGCAGCATTTCTGGAAATAGACAAACAGGAACAGAAAGCAAATAAGAATCGTGATTACACTGCTTTTGCAGAATATTATGAAAAAGCAGAAAAAATGTATTATGAACAGTTGAAAAATAATGATACAGATGCGGAAATGGATCTGCTTGAGAATGTATATCAGCAGGTAAGAAGTGGAGGGTGGATAGAAGAATGAAAGTGACTGCAGGAATGATGATCCTGATTGCTGGAATTATTGGAGTGATCTTTTTTGGAGTTATGTTGATTGTAACAGCAAAAATATTTAAAAATAAGAAAAGAGAAATGTTAGAGAGATTAGAAAGAGAGTAAAGGAGACGTTATGTCGGGAATAAAAGGAGTAATTAAATATATTTCACAGTTGTTGATTCTATCATCTTTTTCCATTATTTTTTTACCGATTATCTGCTTGAAATGTTATGAGGAAAAAAGTGAGATATCTATTTTTAAGTTCATGCAGTGGAGCATAGGAAAGTCTACAAAATCATTCCTGGATGCTGATATGGAATTTGTAATAGGCAGACAGATGAAAATATATATCGTCTGTGCTTTGATCTGGGTTATGGTTACAGTAATTTTTACAATCATAATTCTTCTTGTGCAGTCACAGTTATCATACTATATTGCGATTGTTGCACAGCTTTTTACAATTTTGAGTGGTGGATTGATCTATCTGATGCTTCGTATGGAAACGAAAGGCCCGATTCTGGAAAAAATTTCCAATACATCCGAAGATTATCTTGGAACAAAAGCACTGTTTCCGGTAAAATCATTACTTATTTGGGGCGGAATACAGTTGCTTGCTTTGATTTTAAATTTTGCCGGAGCATTGCTCAAGGAGAAAAAAAGATCAGGCAGACATCAGGAAATGTATATTGCACCAGAGGAAATGGTGGGTGATCGAAGAAGTGGAATGCAGAGAACCGTAAAAACTCAGGCCACAGAATATGTTCCCCAAAGAAGAAATGAAAATAGAATAAAAAAGGATTGGGGGATGGATCAACAAAGGAGCAGAATGCAGGGACGGAGTACCTTTTCAGGTGCGATCCGTGGCCTGCAGAGAATGTATGAAAAAAAGGTCTATCCAATGAGTATGGGAGAAGCTGTATGGATCTGTTCAGATGGTGTACATATCTTTATGACGAAGGCAGATCAGAGTATAGAACATGAATTGCTTGCAGAGGTGTTTTATGTCGCAGAATATGAAGAATACTGGCTGACACCGGAGAAAAAAAGAATGGTTTTTCTTGAAAGCGGACAACCGTTAGGTGAAAAAAGAGAGTATTATATTCCGCGTGGAACGATCATTCAGGTAAGCTACAGCAATAATATGGAACCAATGAGATTTGAACTTGCATAAAAGAAAGAAGGCAGAATCATGAATTACGATGAGACAGTTTTTGTAAATCCAGACAAATTAGGATTGGATGAAGGAGATACTTTAGATGAACTATACAGAAAATTAGGGAAAGCCTATTATGAGGGAGCATTTGAAGATCCATTACCGCAGTTATTACCTTTATTTGATAAAATTACAAAAATAAAAGGCTTGTCTGCAGGAGGGGTTCAGCAGAAAAGGGACGATGTTCCTGCACAGAGATATTGTCCTTCCTGTGGAAAATTAATTGATGGTCAAGACAGATTTTGTGGTGGATGCGGATACGATTTAAATGATGCCAGGATCCTAAGGCCTTTCACCCACCTATGAGCAAGCTCATGTGGGCTTAGACCTTTTGACCCTGGCATCTTTAAATAAATGATGCAAAAAAAGGAAATTTATATTAAAATAAAAGAAAAGATTAGGTTGTAAGAACGGAGGATGAAAAAATGGCTTTTTTTGATGAAATGGACAGAAAATTATCACAGTTTGGACAAAGTGTATCGAACAAATCCCGTGAAGTTTCGGAAGGAATGAGGCTTTCAAGTGCGATTAAAGCGGAAGAGGAAAAGCAGAATAATCTTTACAGAGAAGTCGGAAAATACTATTTTGAAAATTGTGCGGCAAATGCAGAGGGACAGTTAAAGGTACTTTGCGATCAGATTGTAGCCAGTATGGAACTGACAAGCCAGTATAAGCAACAGCAGAATGTATTAAAAGGAATGGTCAGTTGTCCGAATTGCGGAGCACAGATTTCTGCCAACTCTGGATTTTGCAATGTATGTGGATCAAAGATTGAAAAGCAGGTTTCACCAGCACCGCAGCCGGGAGCAGGAAAGATTTGTCCGAAGTGTCAGAAGACGGTAGAGGCAGATGCACTGTTCTGTACATTCTGTGGAAATCAATTTGAAGCACAGCCGGCCGCCCCGGCATATGAAGAACCGGCAGCTCCGGCGTATGAAGAACCGGCCACCCCGGCATATGAAGAACCGGCCGCTCCGGTATATGAAGAACCGGCAGCTCCGGCGTATGAAGAATCGGCCGCCCCGGCATATGAAGAACCGGCCGCTCCGGCATATGAGGAACCGGCAGCTCCGGTATATGAAGAACCGGCCGCTCCGGCATATGAAGAAGTACATATTCCGGAAGTGACCGTGCCGACCTGTGTGAAATGTGGAGCTGTATTAGAAGAAGGACAAAAATTCTGTACAGTATGTGGTACAAAAGTGGGGGAGGAACCGGCAGCTCCGGTACAGCATATGCAGAGTTTGACATGCCGTAGCTGTGGGGCTGCATTAGAGGAAGGACAAAAATTCTGTACGAAATGCGGAACGCCGGTTGCATAAAAGTTAAGAAGCTGATGAAAGGAATGTAAGAGATGAGATGCCCGTATTGTAATCATATAACGGATGACGATTCTATGTTCTGTGCTTCATGTGGACGAAAGATAGAGCCAAGAGGAAATACCTATCAGCATACGACAGAAATGCCGAAAATGTCATTATATGAAGACGATTTTGATATGGAAGAAGAACGGAAAGGAAAATCTTCTTCCAGTTCTGTGCCGGTGATTATTGCAATAATTATTGCAGTATGTCTTCTGATTACGGCAGGAGTTGCAGCATGGTTTCTTTTGAACCATAGAACAGATACATCGTCAGATAATTCTGTCAGTAATGAATTGAAGACAGAATTAAATCAAAGCACGAATAAAAAAATTAAAGAAGAAAAAGAAAGTAAGAAAAAGAAAGAAGACGCTGATAAAGCAAAAAAAGAGGACTCTGAGAAAGAAGAGGAGACGAAAGAAGAGGCGGAAGCAGAAGAAAAGACAGATAATTATATACTTCCGGATAGCAGTAAAAGAATATTGGCAGACAGTGAAGTAAGTGGATTGTCAAAAAGTGAACTTCGACTGGCGAGAAATGAAATTTTTGCCCGTCATGGAAGAATGTTTGATGATCAGGAACTTCAGGATTATTTTAATTCAAAATCCTGGTACAGAGGAACGATTCGTCCGGAAGATTTCAGTGAATCAATGTTGTCAGAGACAGAAAAAGCGAATATTGAGACGATAAAAAAATATGAGTAGGGTCTATTATGAAATGTAAAAAGCTAGTGTGTGGCTGTATGGTATTCATGCTGATTTTTGGTATGTGTGCATGTGGAAAAAAGGAAAAAGCAAAAGAAGCTGCACCGGATCTGGTGCTGGAATTGCCCAAGGAAAAAGAAAATTCAGCGTCCGATTCAGAAGAGACGGTTTCAGGAATGGATGAGGCGACTCAAAATGAAGACATTCCGGAAAAGAAAGGAATTTTGATTGCGATTGACCCAGGGCATCAGGCTCCGGATGTGGATATGAGTGCGAAAGAGCCTAATGCTCCTGGGAGCAATGTTATGAAAGCAAAGGCTACCGGAGGAACAAGCGGAAGGTATTCCGGCATAGCGGAATACGAATTGAATCTTGCTATATCATTAATGCTTCGGGAGGCATTGCAGAACGAAGGATATGATGTGATCATGACAAGAGAAGATAATGAAACTGCAATCAGCAATGCGGAGAGAGCAACCATGGCAAATGATGCGGGTGCAGATATTGCAATCCGGATTCATGCGAATGGAAGTGAAAATAGTTCGGCAAATGGAGCATTGCTTTTAATCGGATCTGCAGGGAATCCTTATGTTGGAAATCTGTATGATGAAAGTAATCGATTAGCACAGGATGTTCTGGACAATTATTGTGCAGCGACCGGAATGGCAAACCAGGGAATTCAGGTGAATGATACAATGACCGGGATTAACTGGAGCAAAATTCCGGTCATCATATTGGAAATGGGATTTATGACCAATCAGCAGGATGATCTGAATATGGCAGACAGTGCATACCGTCAAAAGATGGTTGAGGGAATTGTGTCTGGTGTAAATGAGTATTATCAACAATAAGAAGATGCCAGGGTCAAAAGGTCTAAGCCCACATGAGCTTGCTCATAGGTGGATGAAAGACCTTAGGGCCCGCCCCGATATGAGTATCAAAGTCGGGGGCTTTTGCCCCCGACATCACAAGAAGAAAGAAGGAAAGAAGATGTATTGCCCTTTCTGTGGGAGTGAAATTTCAGACGACAGTACATTCTGCCCGATGTGCGGACAGAGTATTAATTCACCTGATGTGAATGTCAGAAAAGAAGAAAAAGAATCGAAAAAAGCGACAGGAACGATGCACTGGGTGCTGGTTCTGATAACGGTAGTTCTATTATTGGTTACGATGATCGGAATTGGCACTGCTCTTTATCTGCATTTTCGGGATTCCTCAGAAAAGATCAGTCAGGAAATAAAAAAAGACGATTTAAAAAAGGAAGTAAAAAAGGAGAAAGCTGAAGAAGAGACAAAGGATGAAGAAGATCTGAAAGAAGATGTACTGCAGGAGGAAGATGAGAGCAGTGATCTGGAAGATGAATTTTGGATCGATGAGGATACAAAGGCAGATTATAGTGAAAATCTGGATCCGGATCTGTATGAATCTTATGATTCCAAGATTACGGATTTCAAGTTTTATTATCCGGTAGATCTGTATAATGAAGTGTCCGTCGATGAGGATCCGGATCTGGTCAGTTATGGAGAAAACTGCCAGACAATTACATTTGAAGGAAGTGATGGGTCTCAACTGATCTTTTCTCTGACTTCCAGAACAGATGCCCTTTCTATCGAGAATATGACAGAAAATGTATACAATATTGAGAGTAAGGGGTTAGTTGAACCTGAAAAAATTGTAAAATCCTCAGAAGGAGATCATGGGAAGGCAATTCTGACCGGATGGGACAGCTCAGCTCATAACAGTGCAATCTATGACATGACTAAGATCGAAGCCGGATATGTTCTTCAGATGAAAGTGATCTTCCCGGATTATACAAGTGAAAAAGACCGGCTCGAAAAAGCATATGTTACAGAATGTTTATATCGGATGTGCGGCTTTTCGGATTCAAGTCAGCAGGTAAGAAGCTGGGATGAGTTTATGGAGGAAAATTAGATGAAAAGGGCATTTCCAGTGATGGCAGTTTTGTTCTGCTGTATGATTTTCTGTATGACAGGGTGCGGAAGTTCTGAAAAATCCGACAGTGGAGCTAAAGAAGAGAAGACAGTGAAAAAGCAGGAACAGCAGAATGAAAAAGAAGAAGAAAAAGAATCCGAAAAGGAATCGGAGATTTTGCAGTTTGTTGATGTATATGGGCAACAGTATTCAGTAGAAATTAATCAGAACATTGCAAAAAAGCAATATAATGATACATTATTTATTCATGATGGAGACAGATTGACCTATGCAGATGAGAAATATACTTCCAGACTGGGGATTGATGTTTCTTACCATCAGGGAGAGATTGACTGGAAAAAGGTAAAAGCAGCAGGTTATGACTTCGCTTTTATCAGAATTGGATACCGCGGTTATGCAGAGGCAGGAACTGTGAATGCGGATATCCGCTTTGACGAATATATACAGCAGGCACAGAATGCGGGACTCGATGTCGGAGTTTATTTCTTTTCGCAGGCGGTAAATGAAGAGGAAGCGAGGGAAGAAGCAAAGTTTGTGCTGGATCACCTTTCAGGATATAATCTTCAGCTCCCGGTAGTATTTGACCCGGAAAGCATTCTTGATGATGATGCAAGGACAGATCATGTATCAGGGGAGCAGTTCACAAAAAATACAGAAGCATTTTGTAGTGCGATTGAAGCAGCAGGTTATGATGCTATGATCTACAGTAATATGTTGTGGGAAGCTTATGAGCTGGATCTGGAAAAATTATCCGCATATCCGGTCTGGTATGCGGATTACGAATTAAAGCCGCAGACTCCATATCATTTTGAAGTATGGCAATATACGAATCAGGGATCCGTGGACGGAATTAATGGAAGAACAGACATAAATATCCAATTAATCGAAAAGCCTTCAAAATAGGATTGAAGTGTGCAGAGAAAAATAGTATAATCGTTTATGTGATGTCGGGGTCAAAAGCCCCCGACTTTGATGCCTACGGATTGTTTCGTGCTACG
>OIWV01002899.1_pt1 | contig 11848 bp, 10 predicted proteins | sample 1587751 | NCBI WGS metagenome assembly OIWV01 (sample SAMEA3888913, study PRJEB22519) | human gut metagenome | biome: human gut; feature: human-associated habitat; material: faeces | place: Denmark | collected 2010
GCCTGAAACGGCTGACCCAACGGGAGCAGACCTATCTGCTGTACCGCTATGGCTTCACCGATGGCGAGGAACATCCGCTGATCGGCACGGCGATATACTTTCACCTGACAAAAGGCCGCGCCAAAAAGACCGAGGAACAGGCCATGGATAATTTGTGGCTGGAACTGCCGTGGTGGTTTGATTGAATGAAAAGAAAAATCGTGATTGTGCTACAAGCTTTATGGGAATTTATGTGCAACTATACGATTTTGAGAAATTTTGTAGACGGATGAAACAAAATAGGATTAAATCTAAGTATCTAAGGAACGTTGATTTCACGAAGCTGCTGATTACCGACTGTAGGATTTGAGGAGGATGCCGTTTTATGAAAATTACACGAGATAAAATGTTTTTTTCAAAAGATCTTATTCATACAATGGCATATGTCGGAATGTTCGTGGCGGCAATTATATCGGTTGGAGCGTGTAAGTCTGGTATTTGGGTGGCTGCGATATTAGCATGGATTGTAGCAGGTATAATTATCGGATTGGCGATTATTTCTGACTATAAAAAGGCAGAACTTTTGAAAAATGGAACAAGAATCATCGGAAAGGTTACAGCAACAAAACGGGTACATATAAAATTTCATATGAGTACCTACCACCTTGCCGATGAAGATGTAATCTATCCATATGTGGTACATTATCAGTATAAAGTTAAAGGTGAAACCTATAATGGCAAGTCGCAGTGGTTTTGGTTCAATCCATATATTCCGAAAGGGGCACCAATAAAAATTCTAGTAGACCCAAAGAATCCGGCCCGAAGTACAGTTCTCAAACCAGAAAGCTAAAGATGGCTTTCAATCGAGGTAAAACAAAAAGTTTATCCTTATAGCGTGTTTATTTAAAAGAAGATTGCGATTGTGCTACAAATTTTCAGGAAGTTTATGTGCATCTATACGATTTTGAAAAATTTTGTGGACAAACGAAATAAATCAGGCTTAAATTTCGTTATCTAAACAAAAAAGCAAGGCGGGAAGGTTTGATGATTTGTAAAAAATGAGGGCATAAAAATAAAGTAGGCGTTTGATATTTCCAGCAATGTGGGCAGTAGTGAAAGAAGGTATAGAAAATGAAGAAAACTTTATATACATTTTTGGTTTGGAATTTTCTGTTGTTTGTAGCTGGTTTAAGTGATATTGTTTTTTATAGAAATCTTACATCGGTAGAAGGTATGACAATAAGCTGGACCCAGCCAGCGCTTGTAAGTATTACTTCATTTTTAATATTGCTTTCAATATATTATGGGATGCACCAGCTCCTTTTCGGGAAAAATTTTTATTTGAAACTGGAAATCAAGCAGGAAGACATAGATAAATTGCGAAATTCAATTTATGATTTTCTGAAAAAAGGCGAAATTGACCCCGAAAAATTGCAGCAACACTTGAAGTGTTTGATAATTGCTGAAGTTGTTTTGTGGGGTGGATTCATCGTTTACTTATTTATATCAAAGGGCTACTAATTTTCAATTCTAATAATGGGGTAAAGTGGTACGAATGAAAAAGATACAGAACTTTTTCTCGACGATTTTGCAAAAGCTGTGGAAAAGTTCGATAACTATCGTTTAGCATTAAAAACTACGGAAGCTTTACGCTGAAAGCTGTAACTTTAAGCAGACCGGAAAGCTTATAATGAGGGTAGAACAGAAATATGACCAACGAAGATACCACTGATTTTGACGAGCACTTCGCTAAAATTTCGTCCTATATTGTAGACACATTGCACGGCGTTCCACTTGAGATGACCGAGGATGAAAAAGAACAATTTCGCATACAGGTTATTTCAAATCAGTATGCAGAACGGTTGCTAAGTGAAGCCGAAAAGACAGAAACGTATAGAGGTTTATCAAAAATTGATATTCTCCATACAGTTTCTATCCCTCAACTGGCTAGAACAATCCCACTTAAAGGTTTGAATCTCAGTTTAGAAAAATACAGAATGCCGGATGGTGTAATAATAGAGGTTGAGAGTTCGTCACATTATTTGGGGTCATTTAGTGAGAAAAATGATTCTTCCACAAATTGGATAGAAAAGATCATGGAGGGTGTCGGTATTCACTAGATGGATTCTCAAGAAGCATATGCACGAAAGTTCTGCACGCGATAAGTATCTTGCCATTATGAAGCCCTACCTTCTGATGTGGCACAGTAGCAGTTGAAAACAGCTCAGGTTACCTATTGCAATTCTGACTATTTGGAATATACTTGTAAGTATCAAATTATTTCACTGTATGGGAGGAAATTATTATGGCAAGACCCAAGGGAAGCAAGAATAAGACCCGTATTGTAAAGGCCAACGTTGATTATGCAGCCGTCGTTGCAGAAAAGACCGCTGAAAAGGAAAAAATCGAATCTGAGGTTGCTACGCTGACTGCAAATCTCGATGATCTGAAAACGCAGATGAAAGCCAAGAAAGCAGAATTGAAATCCGTCACCAAGGAACTTACCAAAGCCGAAAACAAAAAAGCTGCCGCCGAAGCAAAGGCAATGGAAGAAGCAAAGAAAGGCGAAGCAGAAGATGTGCTGAAGAAGCTGCTGGCCAGCGGTATGACGGCTGAGGAAATCCTTGCAAAACTCCAGTAATGCAATGCCGAGAGGAGGGAACACGATGACCGAGCAGGAACAGCCCAAAAACGATTTTATGCACAAGCTCGCGCTGCAAATTGTTGAGCGGCGCAACCTTGTGTTCCTCATCGTCATTCTGGGAACCATCTTCACCATCTTCTCCCGCAGCTGGGTCAAGGTGGAAAGCGACCTGACCACCTATCTGCCCAAGACCAGCGAGACCCGCATGGGCCTGGACATTATGGAAAAAGAGTTTACCACCTACGGTTCTGCCGATGTCATGGTGGCAAACATCACGCCGGACGAGGCAGACCAGCTGAACGACGAGCTGGCGGGCCTCAGGGGCATCCAGATGATCGAGTACGATGATACCACCGCCCATTATAATAATGTATCGGCGCTGTACTCCATCACATTCGATTACCCCGAGGACGACGACCAGTGCCTGGAAACGCTGGAAAGCGTCAAGGAGTACCTGAAAGACTACGATATCTACGTTTCCACCTCGCTGGGCAATACGCAGGAGGAGACGATTGAGCGTGAAGTCAATGTCATCATGGTGTATGTTGCCATCATCATTGTGGTGGTGCTGATCTTCACCTCCCAGACCTATGCGGAAGTTCCCGTGCTGCTGCTCACTTTCGTGGTGGGCATGATCCTCAACATGGGCACCAACTTCCTGCTGGGCACCATCTCGTTCGTTTCCAACTCGGTCACGAACATTCTGCAGCTGGCCCTTTCGCTGGACTACGCCATCATCTTCTGCAACCATTTTAAAGAAGAACACGAGACCCTGCCCTTGAAAGAGGCGGTCATCGAGTCGCTGGCCAAGAGTATCCCGGAGATCAGTTCCAGCTCCCTGACCACCATCGGCGGTCTGGTGGCCATGCTGTTCATGCAGTTCAAGATCGGCCCGGATATGGCCATCTGCCTCATCAAGGCCATCCTGTTCTCCATGCTGTCGGTCTTCGTGGTCATGCCCGGCCTGCTGATGCTGTTTGGCCCTTACATGAGCAAGACCAAGCACCGCAACTTTGTGCCCAAGATCTCGTTCGTGGGCCGCTATGCTTACAAAACCCGCAAGATCGTTCCCATCGTCTTTGCAGTGGTGCTGGTGTTTGCCTACCATTTCCAGACACAGTGCCCCTACGCCTATGGCTACGGCCCGATCAAGACGCCAGTGTTGAATGAGACGCAGATCGCCGATAACATGATCGACGAAAACTTTACCAAGTCCAACCTGGTGGCTCTCGTCGTACCAAAGAACGACGATTACCGGGTGGAAGCAGCCATGATCAAAGAACTGGAAAGCCACGATGAGGTGGACCACACCCGCGGCCTTTCCAACATTGAGGCCATGGACGGCTACATGCTGGAAGACCGGCTCACTTCCCGCCAGTTCTCTGAGATGGCGGGCCTGGATTACGAGCTGGCCCAAGTGGTCTACACAGGCTACGCGTTGGAAAATGATGAGTACGGCCAGGTCATTGGCAACTTCTCCAACTACAGTGTGCCGCTCATTGATATGTTCCTCTACGTCTGTGACGAGGTCGATTCCGGCATTGTCAGCCTGGACCAGGATCAGATCAACGACCTGCATGATGACCAGACCCAGATGCTGAGCGCAAAGGCCCAGCTGCAGGGTGCGGATTACAACCGTATTCTGGTCTACCTGAACCCCAGCCTCCAGAGCGGGGATGAAATGTATGAGTTCACGGACCAGATGCGCACCATCGCCCGGAAGTATTACCCGGACGGCGACATCTATCTGGCGGGCGACGCCACCAACGAGTACGACTTCCAGAAGTCGTTTGCCATCGACAACATCGTGGTCAGCGTGGTCTCCGTGCTGATCGTGCTGATCGTCCTGCTGTTCACGTTCCAGTCGGTGGCAATGCCCATCCTACTGATCCTCGTCATCGAGGGCGCGATCTGGGTCAACTTCTCCGTCCCCGCTTTTATCCACACGCCGCTGTACTTCATGGGCTACCTGATCGTCAGCTCCATCCAGATGGGTGCAAACATCGATTACGCCATCGTTATTGCAACCCGCTACAACGAGCTGCGGGATAAGATGGACCATAAGACAGCCATGATCGAGACGCTGAACTTTGCGTTCCCCACCATCCTCACTTCCGGCACCATCATGACGGTGGCCGGTACCCTTATCGGTCAGATGACGTCCGATGCCTGCATCGTGGGCATCGGCCAGTGCCTGGGCCGCGGTACCATCATCTCCATCTTCCTGGTGCTGTTCGTCCTGCCGCAGATCCTGCTGGTGGGTGGCAAGCTGGTGGATAAAACTTCGTTCTCCATGCATCATGTGGTGCTGCACACCAACACGGCCAGCGGCCGGGTGCGTGTCAATGGCATGGTGCAGGGCGAGGTGAACGGCTCCGTGGCCGGTACCATGAACGCCGTTGTGGATGGAAACGTACATCTTACCGTTCTTTCTGGTAAAATCTCACAGGAGGTGCAGGATGAAAACGACTCCCATGCGGACGAATGAGTCTGCGGCGGGCAGCACCCGGCTGCTGCACCGCCTGACCGCTGCGCTGCTGGCACTGGTGCTGGCGGCTTCGGCGGCGCTGCCGGTATTTGCGGCCGACACCGCGCCGACGGATACCATTTACATCAACAGTGTTCCGGACCTGCTGGCCTTTGCCGACAAATGCGGCTTTGATCAGTGGTCCAAAGGCAAGACCGTGATCCTGCAGGAAGACCTCTCGCTGGAGGATACGGAGTGGGCCCCCGTTGCGTCGTTCAGCGGCGCGTTCAAGGGCAACGGCCACACCATCTCGGATGTCAGCCTCGTGGGGGCTTATTCTCCAGCCGGCTTCTTCGGCATCCTGGAAGAGGGCGGTTCCATTCAGGACCTTACCATCAAGGGTGTGGTCAATCCCGCTGGTACCCAGAAGACCGCAGGCGGTCTGGTGGGCACCAACTACGGCACCATCATCAACTGCACGTTCTCCGGTGCTGTCCACGGCGAGGAGGAGGCGGGCGGTCTGGTGGGCCGCAATGAGACGAGCGGAACCATCGACCACAGCACTTCCCGTGCCATGGTCAGCGGTGCGTATGCCACCGGCGGCATCGTGGGCTACAACCTCGGTGTCATCACCGGCTGCACCAATGTGGGCGCCGTCAACTCCGAGTATCAGGAGTCCGCCCTCGATATGGAGGGCCTCCCGGCCACCCTGCTGGAGCTGGTCAAGAAGGATATGGGCGATGACCTGAGCAATAACATCTCCAATGTCTCCTCGGATACCGGCGGCATTGCAGGCCGCTCCTCCGGCCTGATCCTCAGCAGTGCCAACGCGGGCGACGTGGGCTATGCCCATGTAGGCTATAACGTGGGCGGCATCGTGGGCCGGACCGATGGCCTGATCTCCGGCTGTGTCAACCAGGGCCTGGTACAGGGCCGCAAGGACGTGGGCGGCATTGCCGGCCAGGCAGAGCCCTATGTGGAGCTGGACCTGGACCAGAGCACCATCAACCGTCTGCGCACCGAGCTGGACACGCTACACACCATGGTCAACGGCGCGGCCGATGACATGGACGGCAGCACCAGCCTCCTCAATACCGACCTCAACACCCTGAACTCTCAGATGGACACTGCCGTGCAGGCAGCCCGCCGTCTGCAGGAGCAGGGAGGCGATTACTTTGACGAAGTGGCGGACGAGGTGGACCGCACGGGAGACCTCATCTCCGATACATTTACCCGGCTGGAGCCCGTGATGGACACGGGTGTCGACGCACTGGATAAGATGACCACCGCCGTGGGCCAGCTCAAGTGGGTCACCGCGGAGATGGCGGCCGAGATGCTGACCGCCTCCACGGCACTGGCCAAGGCTTCTTCCGGCGCGCACAAGGCCAGCGACGCGCTGGATTCCAGCAAGCAGGGTCTGGAGCAGATCAGCAAGGGCCTGGACGACCTGATCGCCTCGCTGCCGGGCAAGGATGACAGCGGCCTGAGCAGCGCCATCAGCACCATTCTGGGCGGCTATTCCATCGTGTCCGGTGACGCGGTGGACGATCACATCAAAACAGCCATCTCCCTGCTGCAGGTGGCGAATTCCGCCATGAGCATCCTCTCGTTGGGCTCCGGCATGAGCGGCCAGATGAAGCTGCTGACCACCGGCCTGGGTCTGCTGCGGAGCGCCACGCTGCTGGCCGATGACGGCCAGCTGGCTTCCGCCGGCAAGCAGGTCACCCGCGCCGTGGGCAATATGGCAGGCCTGGCCACGCAGATCGGCGCGCTGCTGGGCAACACCGCCAACCTCGTTTCGGAGCAGGGCAATCCCCAGATGGCTTCTGCCCTTACCAGCATGTCCGGCGCGCTTGGCAATGTGGGCGACCAGCTGGGCAATCTGGAAGATATTCTGGATAAGCTGGGCTTCAACACCGGCAACATCAGTTCCGGCAATGCCTCCATTCAGGCGGGTCTGGATTCCCTGAGCGATGCCGCACAGGATCTGGGCAAGGCTGCGGATGATTTTGACAAGTCTCTGGATATCCTCAAGACGGATTCCGCCCTCACCAGCGCAACGCTGGGCCACATGTCCGCCAGCCTCGGCATCATGGCGGAGGGCATGAGCGGCCTGACCAGCATGACCAGCCAGGCGGCGGATATCGTCCACTGGCTGGCGGAGCAGGATCCCATCCATGTGCCGCGCCCCTCTTCCGAGATGACCGCGACCAAGGATGAACTGTTTGACGCTGTGACGAACATGACCGACCAGATGAGCACCCTCAACCGGGATATGCTCTCGGCCAGCAACACCCTCACCAGCAACCTCCGCTCCATCAACGACCAGATCAATGTGGTCTCCAACCTGCTGCTGGATGCTGTGGAAGAGATCAGCGACCCCGGCAGCAAGAACATCTTTGAAGATGAGTCCGAGAACCTGACGGCTCAGAACGAGGGCAAGATCGAGGGCTGCACCAACCGCGGCACCGTGGAAGCCGACATGAATGTGGGCGGCATCGCGGGTACCATGGCGGTGGAAAACACCCTTGACCCCGAAGACGACGATAAGGATGAGAACCGTTCGCTCCTGCGCACCGAGTACACCATCAGCGCGGTGGTGATGAACTGTGTCAACGAGGGCACCGTTACCTCCAAGAAAAAGGCGGCAGGCGGCATCTGCGGCGAGATGGATCTGGGCTACATCACGGGCTGCGAAGCTTACGGCAAAGTGGATGGCAACAACAAGGTGGGCGGCATTGCAGGCCATTCCTCCGCAAAGCTGATCTCCAACTGGGCCAAGTGTGAGCTGACTGGCAGCAAGTACATTGGCGGCATCGTGGGCCAGGGCGCGGACAGTGTCCTGACCGGCAACAGCTGCATCATCAAGGATAACCGCGCCATGGTGGAGATCCATGAGCCGGACGATGACGGGGATGACTCCGAAGTGGCCCTCTCCACGAGCAGCAGCAACACCGACGGTCAGTATTGGGGCGCCATTTCCGGCGGCCAGGATGGTACGTTCACGGGGAACCTGTTTGTCTCCGATACCCTGCGCGGCGTTGACCGCATCAGCCGTGCCGGTCAGGCAGAGCCCATTGATTACGATACCATGCGGGCACTGGAGGGCGCGCCCAAGGGCTTCCAGAAGCTGACGCTGACCTTTATGGCCGACGGCCACATCGTGGACCAGCGCACCTTTACTTACGGTGCATCGTTTACCGAGGCGGATTACCCCGAACTGCCCCAGAAAGACGGTTACCTTGCCGAGTGGAACACCCCGGTGCTGGATGACCTCCATCTGGACACCGTGGTCACGGCGCTGTACACCTCTTACACCCCGGCACTGAAGAGCATTGATGTCCGCATCAACGGCCGTCCGATCTTCTATGTGGATGGCCTGTTTGGCGGCTCCAATGCCCTGAGCGTTACCTCCCAGACGCCGTCCGGCGTGGCCAATGCCACCGAGCAGTGGCTGCTGGACTTCTCGGACGACGGGCAGGAGACCCACACTATCCGCTATCTGCCGCAGGGCAAGCAGGGCAGCGTCTATGTCCAGCAGGATGGCAAATGGATCAAAGTGCCTACCGATACCTTTGGCAGCTACATCACCTTTACGGCTGCCGGGACCGAGATCGTCATGGCCTTTGTGCCCAAGGGCATCCCGCTCTGGGAGCTCTGCGGCGGCACGGTAGCCGCGCTGCTGGTGGCAGCATTCCTCGCACGGAAGCTGATCCACAAGCGTAAGGCCCGTAAGGCCAAAAAGAACGCTGCCCCCGTGGAGGAACTGGATACGCCGATTGAATCGGACGACCAGAGCACCGAGCAGCACACCAAATAAAAACCAACCCTTGGGCTGAAACGGAAAAGGCTCCGGGCTTGCCTCCCTGTGAAAGGGGAGTGCAGGCCCGGAGCCTTTTTTGCGTATACGGAAAACGTGTCAGACGCTCTTTTTGTAGACGATAAGGGAAACGATGGCGGAGAGCACTTCCGTGGCCCAGAACGCGTTCCAGACGCCCACAGGGCCAAACTGTCGGCAGAGCACCCAGGCCAGCGGCATGATGAAGACGATGTAGCGGCACAGGGAGATCACCAACGACTGCGTGCCCTTGCCCAGACCCTCCAGCGCGCCGGAAGAGGTGGTGGAGATGGCGGAGACCACAAAGCCCAGGCAGATGATCCGCAGAGCAACTTTTCCGGCTTCCACCGTCTCCGGGGTAGAGGTAAAGAGCCGCATGAGAGGCTCCGAGGCCACCAGACAGCCAAGGGTGCCCGCTGCCATGATGGCGGCGCTCAGGATGAGGGTGATCTGGTAGAGCCGGCGTACCCGTTTGTGCTCCCCGGCACCGTAGTTGTAGCTGATGAGGGAACGCATTCCCTGCACGATGCCGTTGGCGGGCAGGTAGAGGAATGTCTGTAGTTTGTAGTAGATGCCCAGCACCACCACATAGCTGCCTGAGAACGCGGCCAGCAGGCTGTTGAGGAACGTGTCCAGCAGAGAGGGAAGCGCCAGGTTGAGGATGGCCGGGATGCCGATGGAGTAGAGCCGGGTGTCCAGCTCTTTGTCCAGCTTCAGGCAGGCGCGGCGCAGCCGGACGGGCAGCTCCGTGGAAGCATACACCACGAGGTAGATACCAGTGCTCAGTGCCTGGCCGATACCGGTGGCCAGCGCCGCGCCTGCAATGCCCATGGCAGGGAACGGCCCGATGCCAAAGATGAGCAGCGGGTCCAGGATAATGTTGCCCACACAGCCCACGATGAGGGCTACCATGGTCACTTTCATCCGGCCCACGGACTGGAAGATCTTCTCAAAAGCCAGGGAGGCCATGTTGACCGTGGCAAAGCCAAACACGATGTAGGAATATGACATCATCAAGCAGAATGTGGACGGCATCCTACGGACAACACCGGGAAAGGAGCAGATGCAGGAACGGTAAATCTGCACAAAATATTGTTCGGATTTTTGAATCCCAAACGCTTAGACCGGGTGGCGTTTCCGCCCGAAATCATGTAAAATAGACTTAGACAACGAAAGCGAGGAACCCTCTATGGCAGAAGTGAACGATAACAGCTCTATCCAGCTTTTTGAAGATCAGAAAATCCGTACTGCATGGGATGCAGAAAAGGAAGAATGGTATTTTTCTATTGTGGATGTGGTTGCGGTTTTAACCGAGCAAAAGGATAGTCGAAGTGCTGCTAAATATTGGAGCGTTCTGAAAGTTAGACTGAAAAACGAAGGCAGTGAACTGACTACAAATTGTAGTCAGTTGAAAATGAAGGCAGCAGATGGCAAACGTCGTCTTACGGATGTTGCCAATACGGAGCAGCTTTTACGTATCATTCAGTCGATTCCTTCCAAAAAGGCTGAGCCGTTCAAGGCATGGCTGGCAATGGTAGGCAAGGAACGCATCGAGGAAACCATCGACCCGGAGCAGGCCATCGACCGCGCGCTTGATACCTATTTGAAGAAAGGCTACTCCGAAGAATGGATTCATCAGCGGCTTTTGGCAATCCGCATCCGAAATGAGCTGACGGATGAATGGAAGAAGCGCGGAGTGCAAAAGGGTAAGGAGTACGCTATTCAATAAATGTTACCAATTATAGAGTTGCAGAAGATGACGAACTCGGATTGGAAGGCAAGATGCCAACTGTCGAAATAGTATCGAAGTAAGCAGCCAAGCTGTTTTATAATGAAACACAAAGATGTTGGTACACATTGGAATAGGATTCAAAAGCCGTATGAAGAACACAGCATCAAAAAAGAAAACTTGTCTCGGATTTTTGCTGATCGTATTTTTAGCATATGTGGTGTGCTATCTTCTTTCTCAAACAGTGTTTCATGAAGTCTACTTGTTTGAATGGACAGCAGCCCATTATTATTTGTGTTTATGGGTTGCATCTGTTGCTTTCTGTTTTCTGGAAATGTATAGAGCAGCTCTTATCACAACAGCTGGAAACTGGACAGGAATTTTGATCGGACAAGTGTTGGGCGATTTTATTATCAAAATAAACGCCACAAAAATCACGCCGGATATGTATATAGGAAAAGTATGGCAGCTCAAGACACACTATGGAGTTTTGATTTGGCTGCTCGTTTTCTTACTTTCGTTTATTATCGGAATGCTTGTTGAAAAGAAAAAACGTGGTTAGAGTGTGTAGCTAATAATCAACAGCCCCCTATTTGCAACGACTGCAAGTAGGGGGCTGTTTAGAATATTCTAATTAAAGGTCAATCTTCTAATCTGCCATGTTCGCAGCCGAGCGAGAGATAATGCTCCAACCCTCCACCCAGTACAAACTGGGCGTACTCCAAAGATTTATTCTAACGAATGAATATTCTGCGCTTTAAACAATTTAATGACGAATATATTGTGCAATACAGAGAATTTCAATAGCGGCTTCGCGCTTGATTGACTTGCAACGCAAAATGCGTTACAATAAAATTGAGGTGATAACCATGGAAAAAACGATGACGCTCAATCTTCGTGTAAACCCTACCGTCAAGCAGCAGGCCGAAGACGTGTTGAAGCAGCTCGGCATCCCGATGGCAACAGCCATTGATATGTACCTGCGCCAGATCACCCTGACGGGCGGCATTCCCTTCTCGCTGTCTTTGCCGAAAGCTCCTGCGGCTCTGAACGCTGACACCATGACCGCTGACCAGCTTCATGCAGCCTTGCAGGTAGGCATTAAGGAAATTCAGAACGGTGATACCGTGGATGCCGCAAGCGCATTCGCACAGTTCAGGGAACAGCACAGATGAAGCAGTATGACGTAAA